>Ga0169931_10008273_pt1 | contig 15220 bp, 8 predicted proteins | sample Kivu_15m_20L_FD_129675 | JGI IMG/M metagenome (GOLD analysis project Ga0169931, IMG submission 129675) | Freshwater microbial communities from Lake Kivu, Western Province, Rwanda to study Microbial Dark Matter (Phase II) - Kivu_15m_20L... | ecosystem: Environmental > Aquatic > Freshwater > Lake ... | reverse complement strand
TGCCGCGCCGTCCTGATCGCCGACGAATGCCGCGCGACCGGCGCTGGCGTCGCCGATGCGCTCATCGCGCGCCTCGTCGAAGACGGATATACGCGGCCGATTCGCAGCGTGCGCGGCGTCGACACATACGTACCGCTCGGCGCTGCCGCGAACGTGGTCCTCATGTCCGACACCCAGATCGCTGATGCCGCGCGGAGGCTCGCCCGATGACTGCTGCGACCCAATCGCCGCGCGCCGTCGTCCTGTGCGCGGGGCGCGGTTCGTACACCGAAGCGACTCTCGGTTCGTTGCCTGCAGCCCACCCGCTGGTGGCCCGGGCGGAGCAGCTCCGCGCCGAGTTCGACCTGGAGCCGCTCGCCGCTTTGGACGGTGCGGCGCGCTTCGAGCCGGCGCGCCATTTGCGGCCGGCGCACGCCTCGCCGCTGATCTACGTCAAGACCCTGCTGGACGTCGCTGCCGCGCGCGCGCGCTACGAGTTCGTCGCGGTCGGCGGGAACTCGCTCGGCTGGTACACGGCGCTCGCGGCGGCGGGCGCGCTGTCGTTCGACGACGGCTATCGGCTCGTGCAGACGATGTCGCTCCTGCAGGAGGAGCTCGCGTCGGGAACGACGGTGGGCGGGCAGGTGCTCTACCCCGTCGTCGACGAGGATTGGCGGCCCGACCCGGACCGCGCCGCAGTCGTGGAGCGCGCGCTCGCGGCATCGAACGGCGAAGCGTTCCCGTCGATCGAGCTGGGCGGCCAGCGGGTGCTCGCGGGCTCGAACGCTGGTGTGCAGCACCTCCTGCGCACCCTCCCCCCCGTGAAGCTCGGCAAGCTGACGTACCCGATCAAGCTCGCGCAGCACGGTCCGTACCACACGCACCTCGCGGCGCCGGTCGCCGCGGCCGCGCGCGGCGCGCTCGCGGGCCTCGCGTTCAACGTGCCCACTGCGACCCTGATCGACGGCCGTGGCCGGCAGTTCACGCCCTGGTCGACGGACGTCGCGGCGCTGCGCGATTACACCCTCGGCGCACAGGTCACGACGCCGTATCACTTCACGGCGACCGTCCGCGTCGCGCTGCGCGAGTTCGCGCCCGAGCGCCTCGTGCTGCCGGGTCCAGGCAACACCCTCGGCAGTATCGCGGGCCAGGTGCTCATCGCAGAGGGCTGGCGCGGCGTATGCTCGAAGGCCGACTTCCAGGCCTTGCAGGCCTCCGACGCGCCGCTGGTCGACTCGCTCGGCGCGTGAGCGGCAGGGTTCAGCGCGAGCGCGCTGGAGCCTCCGCGCGCGCTGCGCCCGCGGCGGCGAGCGCGCGGGCGCGCTGGACGTCCTCCGCGCGGGCTGACGGCCCCTGCGCCAGCCGCTCGGCTTCTGTCGTAGCCTCTGCGGGATCACCTGCGACGAGCGCCCCCAGCACCGCTGCGGTGCACTGCCAGCGGGCGCGCTCGCCCGTCGTGCGCTGCCAGCGCGACAGCGCCGCGCGCGCGGAGGACGCGTCGCCGAGCGCGATGAACGCGGCCGCGACGAGCAGCTCGTTCTCGGGCTCGGCCGCGAGCGTCCGGCCGATCGCGCCGGTGATCTGCAGGGCCGCGAGCAGGTCGAAGCGCGCCGGTCCGGAGAGCAGCGCGCGCCAGGCGTGCGCGACCAGGCCCTCCGCCGTGCCGAGCGCACCGTCCAGCTCGGTTTGGACGAGCCGCTGCGTCTCGCCATCGAGCGGCAGCGCGCCCAGGAGCGCGCGCGCTGCTGTCGGATCCGCGAGCGGCACACCGAGCAGGCCCGCCAACTCCAGCGCGCGCCCGCGCTCGCGCCGCGCCGCGCTGAGGCGGGGCCGCTTCTCGGCGGAGCTCTCCGTGTCCCACAGGCGCAGCGTCCCGTCCGAGCCCGTCGATACGAGTCTCTGACCCTCCGCACTGAACGCGACGCTGCGCACCCACGAGGTGTGGCCGGAGAGGCGCAGGACCTCGGTGCGTGTGGCGAGGTCCAAGAGGCGCACTTGCCCGCCGCGCGAAGCCACGGCCAGGAGCTCTCCCGTCGGACTGAACGAGACGTCCTCGAGCGTGTCCGAGTGACCCCCGTGTTCGCTCGCTTCGACGCGCACCCGTTCGGCGTGCGCCAAGCGCGCGAGCGGCGCGAGCGCCACGGTGCGATCGCGCGAGCCCGTCGCGACGAGGTCGCCTGCCGGCGCGACCGCGACGGCGTGCACGAAGTCCTCGTTCATGCGCGCGCGCTCGACGAGGCGCCGCGTCGCCCGCTCGAAGCGCAGCACCTCGCCCGTCGGGGTGCCCGCGAGCACCGCCGTGCCGTCGGGGGTCGCGGCGATCCCCAGCGGGTCGTTCCCGACCGCAGCGCTGAAGAGCCCGGTCACCTCCGCGAGGACCGCGCCTGTCTCGAGGTCGAAGACCCGCACGACGCCGTCGCTGAAGGGCACCCAGCACTCCAGTGTTCCGAGCGGCACGACGCAACGGCCGGGCGCGCCCCCTGCGAACTCGTGCTGCCAGAGCACCCGCGAAGCGTGGGGCGCCCAGCCCAGGACGGCGCCGCGGCGGCAGGTCGAGACGAGCCGCTGGCCCGCGCTGCCCCAGGCGAGGCCCGAGACCTCACCGGGTTGGCCGATGAGGACGCGCTCGAGGCGCTCGGTCTCGAGGTCCCACACCCGGACCGTGGTGTCCCGCCCCCCAGTCGCCACCCGGCGCCCGTCCGGCGCGAGCGCGAGGCCGACGACGTCGCCGATGTGCCCCGCGAGCACGACCGCGCCGCCCGAGGCCGCGCTGTCCCAGTCCTTCACGATGCCCGCGTACGAGCCGGTCACGAGGCGTTCGCCCCGCGGGTCGACCGCGAGGACCACGATGTGCCGCGCGTGCCCCGAGAGCACACGCTCCGTGACGAGGTCGTGTGCGTCGTGCAGGCGCAGCGTGCGGTCCTTGCCCGCGCTCACGAGCGCCGCGTCGCCGCGCGTCAGGGCGAGCTGCGTCACCTCACCGACGTGACCCAGGAGCTGGCCGCGCGGCGCGCCAGTGGCGCCATCGAGCGCATAGATCACGCCGTTGGCGCCGCCTGCGAACACCGTACGCGCGTCGGCTGTCGCCGCCACCGACAGCAGCGGCCCGAGGTCACGCGCGAGCTCACGCGCGCGCCAAGCGCCTGGCTCCGCCCCGCTGACATCCCAACGCAGCAGCCGGCCGTCGATGCCGACGGAGAACAGCGCGCCGCCGCCCGCGAGGGCGAGCGCCCGCGCCTCCGCGCGGTGGCCCTCGAGCAGGCCTAGCAGCGTTTGGTCCACCGCATCGACCACTGCGATGGACGCATCGAACAGCGCGACATAGACCCGCCCAGCGTCGGCGTCCACGGTGAGCCCGAAGCCCGAGCTCGGCAGTCGCAGCGGCTCGCCGGTCAGCTCTGGGAGGGCTCCATCGTTGCGCCAGAGGCGGCCGTTCCAGTCGAGGGTCACCCAAGTGTCCGCGTCGACGCGGCGCGCGCGCACGAGCATGGTGTCGCTGCGCCCGGGGCGCTCTTCGAGCACCTGCGCACCGGCCACCCGCAGGGAGCGCGTGCGACCGACGACGACGACGTGGTCGCCGTCGAGGCACAGGTCCTGGACGGGCTCTCCGAGCTCTGCCAGCGTCGCGAGCGACTGATCGGTGCGCGCCGCGAGGTGGGCCCAAGGCCAACCGCGACCTTCGGGGGGAACCGCCGCCAGGTGCGCGCGCGCGCTGGCCACTTCGCCGATCACGAGCGCTGCCTCGGCGGCCGCCAGCGCTGCGCGCGCGGTCGCTTCGCGCTGCGCGCGGTTGGCCGCCGCCAGCGCGGTCACGTGCCGCGCTGCCCCGAGGACGAGCACGAGCGCCATGACACTCGCGGCGCTGACGAGCGCCTTGTTGCGCGCCAGCGCGAGCCGCGTGAGGTACCACGCGCTCGGCGCGCGGGCCGCGATCGGGCGCCCTTCCAGCCAACGGCGCAGGTCCTCGGCGAGGGCGCGGGCGGTTGCGTAGCGCTCTTCGGGCAGCTTGGAGGTCGCAGTGAGGACGATGCGCTCCAGGTCCAGCGGGACCTCGGGCCTCTGAGCGCGCGGCCGCGGCGGGCGCTCGTAGAGCACGTCGTGCACGAGCCGCGGCCGCTGGCTGGCGTCGAAGGCTGGGCGCAGCGCGAGGAGCTCGTAGAGCACCAAGCCGAGCGAATAGACGTCCGAGCGCGGGTCGCTGTGGCCCTGGAACTGCTCGGGCGCCATGTAGCGCAGTGTGCCGACGACGTCCCCTTCGCGGGTCAGGTCCGCCGATTCATCCGTCTTCGCGAGCCCGAAATCGGTGACGTACACCCGCCCGTCCGCATCGACGAGCAGGTTCGACGGCTTGACATCGCGGTGCAGTACGCCGCGGTTGTGCGCGTATTCGAGCGCCTCCGCCGCCTGCAGCACAAGGCGCGCGACGTTGCGGTGATAGCGCGCGCCGACTAGCGCGCGCAGCGGCGCAGCGTCTGCCGCACGATCGTCGGAGTCCGCGCCCGAGAGCGAGCCATTGCATAGGAGCTGCAGCAGGGGCTCCAACACGGGTCGCTCGCGCACAGTGAGTTCCGGCGCAGCTGCGCGCTCCGCGCCCGCGCGCCACGCGATCAGCGCCAGCACTCGGTCGAGGCCCACGCCCTCGATGTACTGCATCGAATAGTAGTGCACACCTTCGGCCTCGCCGAAGCCGTGCACCGTCACGATACCTGGGTGCTGCATCCGCGCGGCGGCGCGCGCTTCGAGCCGGAAGCGCTCGAGGTAACGCGGGTCCTGGGTCCGGCGCTGCGGTAGCAGCTTGAGGGCCACACGCCGCCCGAGGCGCTGTTCGAAGGCCTCGTAGACGACCCCCATGCCGCCTTGGCCGAGCTCGCGGACGATCTGGAAGTCACCGATCCGAGCCGGCGGTGGGTCGGGCGTCGGCCCCGAAGTCAGCCGCTTCAAGTGTTGCGCGGCGCCGAGAGCGGCGCGCGCTGCCTCTGCGAGGTCTGGGTGCGCTGCAAGCGCCGCCTCCAAGTCGACGTCTTCGCCGCGCCGCCGGCGCAGCGTCACGTCTGTCACGAGCGCATCGACCCGGCTCAGGAAGCGCTCTTCTTCCGCCGACAACGGCTCGTCGTCGATGGGCGCGTCGCGGTCGAGCATCTCACGCCACCGCGCCAGAGAGGCGCTGTAGGGCGCGCACGTACCGCGCGCTCGCCGCCGACGGTGCGAGGCCCAGGAGCGTCGCCACTTCGCTGTTCGAGAGCTCTTCGAAGTGGCGCAGGACGAGCACCTCGCGATCGATCGGGTTGAGCGCGTCGAGCGCCTGCCGCACCCGCTCGCGCTCCTCTTCTGCGCCGACGACCTGGCTCGGGGTCTCACTGTGCGCGAGGTATGCAGACGCGACCGCGATGGAGCTGGCGTCCGGGCCGAGCCGCTGGATCAGCGGCACCTCGCGCGCGGCGTCGCGCCCCCGGGTCCCGAGGTGCCGGCGGTGCACCTGCGCGAGCTTCTGTGCCACGAGGAACCGCACCCAGAGGAAGAACGGCATGCGCTCCTCCGCGAGGTAGCGCGGCAGGCGCTCCGTGATCTCGACGTAGGACTCCTGCAGGACGTCGCTCGCATCGACGCGGCCCGCGAGGCGCGGGTCGAGGCGCAGGTTCACCATGCGCGCGAGCCGACCCCGATACTGCTCGAGCAGCGGGCCGACGGCGGAGACGTCCCCCTCCCGGGCCCGCTGCAGCGCGGGGGCCGCCGGGTCGCCCTCGGCGGGGCCGGCGGGGACCTCGGGTGCGTCGTCGGGGTGGCTCATGGGGACTTCGCCGGGCGGGACCCGGACCCCTGAGCTTACCCGGCCCCAGGCGGGGAGGACGGCCGCCGCGCTCAGCGCTCCAGGGCGACCTCCACAGGCGGCCCGATGGCCGGTGTCAACGTCAGCTCCACCCGCGTGGGTTCGACCCCGTCCGCCGCCCCGCGGAGCTTCGGCCGCGAAGGCTCGACCAGGAGCGTCGCAGGACCCGGGGGCAGCCCGCGCAGCCGCAGGAGGGTCCCCTCGGGGCGGTGCACGAGCGGCGCCGACGGCGCCGCCGTCAGCCAGGGCCCCCCGGCGACCTGCAGCCGCAGCGTGGACGGCCGCTGGGTCCGCGGGCCCCAGCGGAGCAGGACGTCGGCGCCCGAGTCGCCCTCGGCCGTGAGCACGGGCAGTTCGGCGCGTGTCCCGCTCGCGCCCACTGCGGCCTTGCCGTGCAGCGCGCGGAAGGGGCTCGGTCGGGCGGTCACCTGCCATTCACCCGTGTCGAGGCCAGCGCACGCGAACGTGCCGTCCGCCTGGGTCTCCGTTTGGATCAACCGCGGCGCCGGTCGATGGTCGTGCTCGACGACGCCCCTTTGTTTGGGGTCGGGCAACGTCACCTGGAACGGCCGCTGGTGGGGCGGCGGAGCGACGCGCTCGAGCGCGATCGCGCAGCCCGCGAGCGGGCGGCCTTGCTCGTCGACCACGCGGCCCGTCAGCTCCGCCCCGCGCGGCACGCGGAACGAGTAGGCGAGCGGGTCACCCTCAGGCAGCGGCGCCAAGTCTGCGACGAACGTCGGGCGATCCTGGAAGTGGGCCACAAGCGTCGCTCCTGCGCGCGAGACGCCGCGCACGGCGAAGGGGCCCTTCGGCAGCTCAACGGCGCGCGGCCCCTCGAGCGCTCCGCCGAGCGCGAGCCCGACGTGCTCCGCCGTGGGCAAGCCGATCTCGAGCGCAGTCGGCGCGAGCTCCGCGTCGCTCTCGGCACAGCGGAACACGAGCTGCAGCTCAGGGTGCCCCGGGCCAGTGCGCGGGAGCGGCGCGAGCACGAGCATGGCGTTCTGGCCTGGCCGCACGTCCGCCGCCTCGCCCCGGAAGCGCGTGTCGACCGAGCGCACTCTGTAAGTCCCTGGCTCCACGCCGCGCGCGACATAGAGGTCGAGGTACTCGGGCAGCGCCTCGAAGGGCCACACCGCCCCGTCTTCAGCGACGGCTTCGAGGGCGAGGTCGCGCCCGGCGATCGGCTGCGAGACCCGCACGTACAAGCAGCGCTCCGGCGGCGGGCTTGGCACGAGCACTGCGAGCGAGTACTCCGCGGGATGGCGCACGGCGAGCGGCGTCGCCTGCCCCGCCTCCCCCGTCGCGTGGCTCGCGCTCACGACGTAGTCCCCGGGGTGCAGCCCGCCAAAGGTCGCAGTGCCGCTGTTCGGGTCGACCAGCGCCCGCCGCTCATTGGACGCGCGCGGCGACCCGTCCGCATGGGCCGGCCTGACACGCACGACCCACCCTTCGGCGCGCAGCTCCCCGGCCGCGTCGACGAGGTGCACGACGAGCTGCGCCCGCGGGACATGGACCGGCGGCGGCGGGGACTGTGCGAGGCAGAGCAAGGCGGCCGTGAGCATGCGGCCAGGCTAACCCGCAGGTGACGAACCGGCCGAGTGGGGCCAGCCGAAGCACCGCGCGGGAGTGCCTCGCCGAGTGCCCGGCAGTGCGCTTCGTCGAGCGCCCGCCAGGCGCACCCAGCGCGAGTCGCGTCGGTTGGGCTGCCGCGCGAGCGTGGCAATGCGGCGCCGCGGAGAGAGGCCGGAGGGGAGACGGTTGAGGGGAGACGGTTGAGCGTTACGTCGTCAGGTCAGGGGGCCGGCCGGTCTCAGAAGGAGGAGCGGCGGAGCTCTTTGGAGCAGGGCGCGCGCCCACCCCGACTCCGCGCGAGGGCCGTCCGCGGCGGCTGCGTCGACGCGCAGGGGCGGGCTGGGCGTCGCGCGAAGGGGCCCCGGAGGCCGCCCGGGCACTTGGACTGTCGCAGTCCGGGACTGGTTGGGTTTCTGGCGGATTCCCGTCCGGAGGGAGGGCGCCCGGCGCCACCTGGGAGGTCGAGCCGATGGTCCGGCTCCGTGTGTCCCTCTACCGAGCTCCATCCATGTCCCGCGTGTCCTCCCTCTTCGGTCCCTGCGTCGGCTTCGGCCTCTGCCTCAGCGTCTGCCCGGTCGCGGTCGGCCAGACCACCTACCTCTTCTCGATCGACTGGCACGGCCCGACGGTGGGGGTCACGGACCCGTTCGGGGTCGCGATCACCGAGGGCGACATCCTCAGCCCGAGCAATGCAGCGGGCCTGCCTGCGCTCGGTCCCCTGCCCGTGCCCACGGTGGCCGTGCCCCACGCGGCGGGCGGGCTCGGACTCTTCCCTGGCTGTGCGGGGCACCTCGGCGGGACGCCGTGTGTCGTCGAGGTCGACGCGCTGTCGTTCGGGCTCGACGCGCCGTTCCTGCCGGGGGTCGTGATCCCAGCGGGGCAGGTGCTCTTCTCCGTCGACGAGTACGGTACGGTCCTGGGCACCCCGTTCAACCCTGGGGTCAGCTCGGAGACCCCGGTGTTCGACGCCAGCGCGGACGCCTACGTCAACCTGCGGCCGCTGCCGGGCCTCGGCTTCGCGCCCTTCTCGGGCTTCAACGTCGCGGTCCAGGACGGCGACGGCTTCCCGAGCGGCAGCGGCTTCGTGTACCCCGGCATCGGGATCGTCGAGATCAACCCGCCGATGGCGGGGCCCGTGGACCTGGGTGACAACGTCGACGCGCTCGACGTCATGCCGTTCCCGCCGGCCGCTGGCGCGTGCGACGTCCACTTCAGTCTCGATTCGGCGTACTTCGACCCGCTCGAGGGCGTGAACCACACGGGCTCGGCGGCCTTCCACGGCTTCGTGGGCGGGGACGTACTGGTGCGGCTCTGCGGAACCGCGACGCCGGTCCTGTACGCGCCGGCGAACGTGCTCGGTTTGGACCTCGTCGGCGGCCCGGACTCGGACGACCTCGACGCGCTGATCCTGCACGAGAACGGGCAGCCTGGGTTCCAGGTCTCGCCCCAGCTCTGGTCCTGGGTGAGCAGCGCGCAGACCGACATGCTGCTGTTCTCGGTGCGCCGCGGATCCGCGGTGATCGGCCAGCTCGACAGCATCCTCGGGCTCCCGATCGAAGAAGGGGACCTGCTCGTGCCGCCCGTCTCCCCGGGGCTCTCGCCGTTCCCCGGCATCGCCATTCCGGCGGAATCCCTCGGCCTCGCGACCGTGCGCAGCGGCTCGGCCGCGCTGTTCGGCACGGACCTCAACGCGGCGGACGCACAGACGAGCACCCTGTTCGATTGTGACGGCGACGGTATGGAGGACGCCGTGGCCATCGCGCTCGGCCTCGCGCCCGATACCAATCAGGACGGGATCCCCGACACGTGCCAGACGCTGACGGTGGGCACCCCCTTCTGCTTCTGCAACACCGCTGCCCCCGCGCCGTGCGGCAACTTCTTCCCGGCGGCGGGCTGCTTGAATGCCTCGGCGACGGGCGCGCTGCTCGTAGGCACGGGCTCGGCGAGTGTGGCGTTCGATAACCTCGTGTTGACCACCACGGGCATGAACCCGAACACGTTCGCGCTCACGATCCGCAGCCTCGTGCCGAATACGCCGCTCGCGCTGCAGAACGGGCTCCTCTGCCTGCAAGGCACGCTCTATCGCTTCCCGCCCTACGTCGCGAACGGCGCTGGCACGGGCAGCTTCGGGCCCGGGATCGTCCTGCAGTCGACGATCTGGAACCCGCCCGCTGCTTGGGTCACCGCCGGCCAGACGTGGCACTTCCAGACCTGGTACCGCGACCTGGGCGGCCCCTGCGGCGGCTTCGCGAACTTCTCGAACGCGCTGTCGGTGACATTCACGCCGTGAGGCCTCCGGGTGGCCGAGCTGCATGTCTGCGCCTCGGTCCGGGATCCAGAGCGAGCGCCGCGGCGATGGCCGCGGCGCTTGCGCGTTTCTCCGGTACCCTTACGACCGCCATGGCCCTGCTGCGATACCGGGCGCCCGCCCGCGCCGTCCTCTTCGTTCACTGCGTCCTCTGCGCCTTGGTTGCGCTCTCGGCGCCGGCCCGGGCGCAGGACTGGTCCGCCCCTGGGCCGTACGCCGTCGGCAGCGCGACCGTGACGGTGACACGGCCGAGCGGCTCCACCTTCAGCGCGCGGCTCCACTACCCGGCGCAGAGCCAGGGCGCGGGCACGCCGTTCGAGGCCAGCGGCGCGCCCTATCCGGGTGTGTCCTTCGGGCACGGCTTCCTCCAGCCCGTCGACTCGTACACGAGCACACTCGCGCACCTCGCGTCGTGGGGGCACGTCGTCATCGCCACGACCTCACAGGGCGGCCTCTTCCCGAGTCACTCTGCGTTCGCGGCCGACCTCTCGCACTGCCTCACTTGGCTCGAGCTGCAGAGCGCCGACCCCGCCTCCCCGTACTTCGGCGGGATCGACGCGGGGGCCCTCGGGCTCTCTGGGCATTCGATGGGGGGCGGCGCGAGCCTCTTGGCCGCGGCCGCCGACGCGCGCGTGCGCGCGGTGGTGCCCTTGGCGCCGGCGAACACGAACCCCTCGTCGATCGCAGCGGCCGCCGGTGTCACCGCGCCGACGCGCATCGTGGCGGGCACCGAGGACACCGTCGTCCCGACGGGCGCCAACGGCGCGCCGATGTACACCGCGCTCGCCGGGCCGCGCCAGCTCGTGCAGCTCGTCGGAGGGTGGCACTGCGGCTTCGTCGACAGCGTCGTCCTCGGTGGCATCGGCTGCGACTCGGGCGCGCTCACGCGCGCGGCGCAGCTCGCGCTCGTCCGCCGCGAGTGCGCGCAGTTCTTCCGCGCGCACCTCGCGCGGGACCCGGCTGCGATCGCGGCGGCCTGGGAGCTGCCCCACGCTGACCCGCTGACGCCGACGGAGCGCGACCTGCGCTTCACGCTCACGCCCCGCAGCGCGCGCGCCGCAGCGCCCGCGGGACAGGTGGCCCTCGTGCGGCTCGAGGTGCGCAACGACAGCCCCGTCCCGGTCCGCTTCCGCGCGGAGGTCGCCAGCGCCTGGCCGGTGACCGTCGACCCTGTGCTGACCGCGCCCGTCGCTCCGGGCGCGTCGGTTACCCTAGACGCCTCCGTGACGGTGCCGGTCGGCCTCGGCGAGGCCGACCGCGCCCTCGTGACGGTCGTGCGCGACGCGGATGGTGTCGCGCCGCGCCGCGCGGCGCTGGCCTTCGGCAAGCGCTGAAATTCCGCGCGGCGCGCGCTACGCTCTCGCACCGCTGCGCGCCTCCCGCGCTGCAGCGTGCATTCGGCGGCGAGCGACGGAGGTCCCATGGGCGAGTCGGGTCGGGTCGTGGAATCGGTGGCGGCGCAGAGGTTGGCGCAGCTCGGCGGTGGCAGCGTCCGCGTCGGCAGCAGCGCCGCGCGTGAGCGTGTGCCAGGCCAGGCCGGCTGGACCGACCGCTCTGCCCTCGAGCTCTGCGGGACGCCAGAGGGCTTGCGCGCGCTCGCGGCGGCGCTGCTCGAGCTCGCGGACCGCGGCCCTGGGCGGGTCGAGGTCGCGCTCCAAGGGGCCGGGCAGGGGGCCGGACAAGGCGGCGGGGCGCTGTCGCGTGAGTGGGCGACGCTCGTGTTGGGCTGCGCCCCAGCGCCCAGCGCCGAAGCCGGCCCAGCGGTCCACGTCAGCGTATTGGAGCGCGCGTCGGACGCACACCGCCGCGACAAGCTCGTCATCGAGCTGCAGAACCGCCTCGCCAGCACCGTGCGCGTCAGCGGCTATCGCTTCGCGGCGGACGCGCTGCGCTCCGCGGGAAACGCGGACTTGACGATCCTGGGCGGGCGCACGGGCCGCTTCACGATGTTCGTCCCGAACGACACGAAAGAGCTCGAGCTCTGGGTCGACGGCTACACGGACCTCGCAGGCGGCGGGCCCGCGTGGCAGATCGGTTACGCCGCGCGCACGGCGCTGCCGCAGCGGGCGACGCGCTCGCCGCTCGAGGACCGCTTGATGTGAGCTGGCACAGGGCGCGCCGCGGGCGAGCGCTCGCTCAGCGCGGCGCAGCTTCGGCGCGTGTCAGCACTTCCTGCACCCGGGCCCGCTGCGCTGCGCTGGCGTCGGGGTCGTCCGCGAGCCGCTGCTGCACACGGCGCAGCTCCGCGAGGCCCTCGTCCAAGCGGCCAGCCGCGACCAGCGCGCGGCCCAGGTTCATTCGGAAGGGGAAGACGGCGAGCGGGTGGCCCGGCAGGTTCTCCTCCGTGAGCGCCACAGTGCGCTCCGCCTCTGCGACCGCTTCGTCCCCGCGGCCGAGGTCCATCAGGAGCATCGCCAGGTTGTTGCGCACGACGAGCGTCTGCAGGTGGCCTTCACCGGCGAGCTCCACGTAGGTCTCGAACACCTCGCGCAGCGCTGGCAAGGCTTCGTCGCGGCGATCGAGGTTGCCGAGGATCGCCGCGCGACTGCCCTGCACGTTCGCCCGCATCAGCGGGTCGTCGAAGCCCTCGATGCGGCCCATCCCCTCGAGGATCGTGTCGAGCTGCGCCAGCGCCTCGGCGTATTGACCGAGCTGGGCGAGGCTGACTGCCAAGTTGTTGCGCGCGATGAACGTCTCCGGGTGATCGAAGCCGAACACGCGCATGTGCAGCGCCACGGCGCGCTCCTGCAGCGCGCGCGCGTCGTCGTGTCGCGCCTGTGAGGAGAGGTCCTGGGCCAGGTTGTTCAGGGCGGTGACCGCCATCCGGCTGCGCTCGCCCCAGACCTCCTGGGTCAGCGGCACGAGCTCGCGCAGCATGGCCTCGGCCTCGCGGTGCTCGCCGATCTGCGACAGAGCGATCGCGAGGTTCGACCGCAGCATCACCGTCGTCGGATGGCGCGCGCCGAGGCGCGCCTCCGCGAGCGCGTGGCCCTCCCGCAGGAGGGGCACACCGCGGCCGAACTCGCCGCGCTCCATCAACGCCTGCGCCCAAGCGTTGCGCGCGGACTCGACCGCGTCATCGCCGGGGGCGCCGCGCTGCAGCCAACCCTGATAGACCTGCTCGGCCAGCGCGAGCCCGCGTTCGTGGTCCCCCGCGGCGTCCGCGAGGTGCAGCTCGACCTCGAGGGGGCGCATGCCGAGCCACGCCGGCAGCTCCGAGGTCGCGCGACCAGCGGTCAGCGCCGCGACGGCGTCGCGGAGCTTCTGCCACTCCGCGCGAGCCTCTTCGAACTGCAGAAGGTCCGCCAGGACCTCGGCGCGGCCGGCGCGCGCCTCCAGCAGCTCCTCGGCCGTCGGCGGCAGCTCGGCTTCCAGCAGCGCTACCGCAGCGGTCAGGTGCTGCAGCGCGTCGCTGTAGGCATCGAGGCGGCGATAGGTCTCGCCGAGGCTCGTGTGCAGCGTCCCGCGCACGACGGGCTCCAGATCCTTGTCCGCCGAAAGGTCCGCGCCGGCGCTCGCGAGCAGGTCCACCACCTTGGTGTCGATACCGAGCTCGCGCGGGTCGGGGCTCTGCAGGACCTGGCGCAGGAAGGCGCTCGTCGCACGCGCGTGGTCGCGCTCGAGGGCCGCGGTCCGCAGCGCCTCGCGCGCGGTCTCCGCAGCCTCGCGCTCGGCGCTCCGAGCGGCTTCGGCGCGCGCGGTCGCGGCGCTCGCGCGGCGCAGGCCGATCGTCGTACCGACGACCGCCACGACGAGCAACACGAACGACGCGGCGACGCCGACGACGAGCCCCGTGTGGCGCCGCGCGAACTTGGCGAAGTGGTAGAGCGCCGTCGGCGGGCGCGCCGAGATCGGTCGATCCTCGAGCACCGCCAGAATGTCGGTCGCGAGGCCGTCGACCGAGGCGTAGCGGCGCTCGAGGTCGCGCGCGAGCGCCGTCGCGAGGATCGTCTCCAGATCGCCGCGCAGCGTCCGGTCGTGGCGGCTCGCCGGCACGGGGTCGTCCTCCGTCAAGCGCCGCGCGACGGCGGGCAGCGAGAGGCCCTCCAACGCCAACGGCGCTGCCCCCGTCAAGAGGCGGTAGAGCAGCACCCCGAGGGCGTAGACGTCCGCGCGGACATCGACGCGGCTCGGATCGCCCAGCACCTGCTCTGGGCTCATGTACGCGAGGGTCCCGATCACCTCACCAGCCGCGGTCACCGAGGTGCTCGCTGGATCGGTGAAACGCGCGATGCCGAAGTCGACGATGTGCGGGTCCCCGTCCGCATCGACGAGTACGTTCTCCGGCTTCAGGTCGCGGTGGATGACACCGCGCTGGTGCGCGTGGCTGACCCCCGCGCAGATGCGCAGGAAGAGGCGCAGGCGCTGCACGCGGTCGAGCCCGAGCGCGTCCGCCGCGGCGAGCAGCGGGCGGCCTTCCACGCGCTCCATCGCGAACCAGGAGACACGCGTGCCGCCGCGGGTCTCGTCGATGCCCGCTTCGAGGACCCGCGCGATGGCCGGGTGCGCGAGGCGCCCGAGCGCCTCGGCTTCCCACTCGAAGCGCTGCTCCACCGCAGCCGAGAGGAACCCCGGACGCATCACCTTGAGCGCGACGGTGCGGTGCGGTCGCTCCTGCTCCGCTTCGTACACGCGGCCCATACCGCCCTCGCCGATCACCCCGCGCAGCACGTAGTTGCCCACGCGCTCACCCGCGTGCAGGGCGGGCACGTCGAGGAGGGTCACCGCAGGCCGGGCGAGGAAGTCGCTCGCGCCCGGGTCCTTGGGCAACAGTCGTTCGACCGCAGCGCGCAGCGCGGGTTCGCCGGCTGTCACCCGCGCGAGCGCTTCAGCGCGCGCGCTGGGCGCGGCGTCGAGCACATCCGCGAGCGCCTCCTTCACCCGCTCCCACGGCGGCTCGGGGGTCGCGCTCATGCGCCTGCGCCGCCTCCATCCGTCTGCATGGCGTGCGCCAGCCACGCCCGCGCGACGTTCCATTCGCGCGCGACGGTGCGCTCCGACACGTCGAGGGCCCGCGCGGTGTCTTCGACGGAGAGGCCCGCGAAGAAGCGCAGCTCCACGACTTGTGCCGCGCGGGGGTCATGCTGCGCGAGGCGCGCGAGCGCGGTGTCGAGGCCGACGAAGTCGACCTCGTCCGTCGGGATCGGTGCATCGACCCCCTCGAGCGGCTCCCGGTAGAGGTGGCCGCCGTGCCGCTCCGCGCGGACGCGCCGCGCGCGGTCGACGAGGATCTGGCGCATCGCCCGCGCTGCGGCGCCGAATAAGTGGGCGCGGCTCGACCATTCGAGGCCCTCCCCCGCGGGGCCCACGAGCTTCAGCCAAGCCTCGTGTACGAGCGCCGTCGCCTGCAAGGTGTGCCCGGCCGCCTCGCGCGCCATATGGGCCCCAGCGAGTTGCCGCAGCTCGCTGTAGACCCGCTGCAGGACCTGTGCCCCAGCCTCTTGCCCGCTGCCCGCATGACGCAGCAGCTCCGTGAGTGGCCCGACCGCCGCGCCCTGGGGGGACGCAGGACTCGGCCCAGCGCCGGGTCCCGG
>Ga0169931_10008272_pt1 | contig 15220 bp, 13 predicted proteins | sample Kivu_15m_20L_FD_129675 | JGI IMG/M metagenome (GOLD analysis project Ga0169931, IMG submission 129675) | Freshwater microbial communities from Lake Kivu, Western Province, Rwanda to study Microbial Dark Matter (Phase II) - Kivu_15m_20L... | ecosystem: Environmental > Aquatic > Freshwater > Lake... | reverse complement strand
GCAAGAAATAGTTAGTAGATAGATAACTAAAAGCCATCAAGCAGCTTCAATATCTCAAATGCGGAATTGATTGTAGAGACATCCAAGGAACAATCGATCAGAAAACACCTACTTTTGCAACAACTAGTATGACTAACAACAGACAAAGCAGAAACTACTCGACTTGTTCAAATTTCTCAAGAAAGCCTTCCCTTTCAAAAAAAGACAAAAAATTTCAACCATCTACCTAGCTCACAACTTTCCTTTAAAAAATAAAAGCCCATATCGCAATCTAATAGCAACTAAGAGCCCTCAAAACTCTCATCCCTAAAAGTCAGCAAAATGATATGATTAAATACATAAGAACGCATTACGCTCTTCCTGAGGAGGTCGTAACTCTTGATCCTTAGTAATTTGATCCTTTTTGTGATCCCCAAAAAGAGGTCAATATTTCTGAACTGGCTTAAAAAATAGTAAATCTTCATGAAGAGATTAAGGAAAATTGGAAAAATAGTTTGAAAGGAAAACACAATTATGAAGCGATTTGCTAGCTTTACTAAATTCTTTAGGGCAAGTAAAAAGGTGTGATTTCCTTGAATGGTTTTGTAAGACAGTTCGGCATCTTACTCCAAAACGATAAATTTTATCGTTCTAGAGACCTCTACCGCATCTATAAGCGAATAGCTCCCTTCACCAAAGACAGATTCGTTAGATAGTTCGCCATTAATCCCAATCTGGCTTGATAGTTTACTATATTATTTATGTTTATGATAAAATCAATAGAAAGCTTACTTTAATACGTGTGACTCGGTATTGCCCTCATAAAGATATATGTTAAAGATTGTCATTGTAGGTTTGGTGCTCTTATTGGCCAGCAGCGCAGTCCGCGAGTTCGATTAAGCAGTCGTCAAGGAGATCTTCGAGGACAAAACCGGGGCTCTTTTCCTTTTTGTCAAGGATTTCAACAACGAACAAGATGAAGCCGCACATCAAGCATTCAAGGCCTATGATGAAACCAACCCAGGAATATTGCTCACAGTCTCCAGGTCAGATGATGGACATAATTTCTTTGAAAGATTGGCCGAGTATGTGGGTGTCGATGTGTCATAGACCCCAAAAGTTCTCTACGCCAACTCCAAACTCGAAAAGTTCAAATACGAATAGGACTCCATCACTGCTTAGAGCCTTGCTGCCTTTATCGGAAAAGTTCAATCTGGCTAGCTCAAGCCCTTCCTGAAATCAGCAGCCATCCCCGAGAGCAATGACTAGCCTGTCAAGGTGGTTGTAGGCAAGACTTGGGAGTAGTACGTTGCCAATTCTTCTAAATAAGTATTGGTCAAGTTCTACGCCCCCTGGTGCGGACATTGCAAGACCCTCGCCCCTCACTACGACTAAGCCGCCAGAAGACTCGCAGCCAACGAGAATATCTTGCTTGTCAAGGTCGACTCAACTGAAAACGAAGTCCCGGGCATTGACGTCCAAGGATTCCCCACTCTTAAATTGTTCAGAAAGGACAAGAGCGTCGAGCCTATTGATTTTTAGGGCGGAAGAGACGCCGATGGAATTATTAACTTCTTAAAGGAACACAGTGAGTACCCCTGGGTTGAACCTGCTGAAGGATCTGGAGTGTAAGCTGAAGAGGAAGCTGAAGAGGAAGAATTGTGATTGAAAGAGATCATATAATTAGCAATTGTCATATACATATTACATCTTTAATTTTCAATTATATTTTCATATATTGTGATGTATATGCTGTTGTATAATATTTCGATGTCATAATAGATCGCAACCTAGATAATCTTCACAGATAAACAATAGATCTCAGCAATATAGATTCTGATCCGTCGAGACAAGTTTATATTGACCCAGATAGACCCGTCAACACCCCTGAATGCTTATATACCTGCCTTTAGACTCAAAGATTATGTGCAGCGATACAAGGATAGGAAAGAAGGCGAAGAAATCAAGATTAATTAGCAACTTACTTTGATCAAATTGGCCAAAAAACAGTGATTTTGTTAAGATTGTAAGGTTTATGAGTACTTACAATTAATGTAGCGGTCGTTATATACATATTTGAGTACTAAAATCATATCTTTATTGCCTTTTTTACATAAATTTTACATCTACATGCATTTCTATACTTTTTCTACATATTTTTTTACGTAATATTTGTCTTTTCCTCTTGATTTTCTTTCGAAATACCAGTATAATAATAATGGACGCACCATAACCCCCAGCCGGTGCCAGCCAATAATACGACAACATTATAAACTAGACACGAAACATGACCAAAACAATGGACAATCAACAACGCTTCTAAAAAGCCCGCTCGCACATAATCGACGCCCTCCACAACAGATAACCTAGACCTCTAAGTTACTCCCCTTCACTTCTTCCAGCCTACTACCCTCTCTACTTTATACACACCAGCATGCTGTGGTAATGGTTGGTATTCGTCCTCAGTTATGTCTATCTCTACTTGGTTGTACTTGATAACTAAGCATACGTCCTCAAGATAGTATTGTAAAGCATAATCGTGCTGATATTCGCAGCAGATACTTTCATGGATTTCTACTGCATCCACTACCACCAACTACCAAAGGACAAATCATACCCTTTGTTTTATTATCTAAAAAGTGTATTGATAGGGACAATGGCTATTGATATCATTATTTTTGCGGTATTGCCTTGCTATGGAGTGCGGCCTATACGACCTTTTAGACTTCTGAGAGCATGTATTCTTATTAAAATATAGTCATTCCTGTGGTTTTTGATGAGGAGTTGAGAAAATCACTTATAGCTTTATCTTCAGCATGGAGAGATATACTCGTTTTTATTGTTTTTTATACCCTCATCATAGTGGGAGTTGCCTTCATGGGATCAAGAGTTATCGTATACTAACGGGACTAAAATTTCGATTAATACACATCCAATTACTCTGATTTCGGCAGAATGATATTCCAAACCTATGTGCTAGCAACATACGACAACTACCCCGACAATCAACTCGCCGCAGTCCACCAGCACTAACCCAACTACATCTTCTTCATCGTATTCATATTCTTCAATATGTTCATGTTTGCCAATATCCCCGGCTCACTCATCTACAACCAATTCAGGTATATCTAAAAAAATACAGATAAACTAGAAGCAAATATATTTTGGTAGACTAGATCAAACAACAGCATTCACTGATACTTGCTTTTGTGACACTTGCTCAAGATTAGAATAATTTATCGATGGAGTTACTTATTCGATTTTTGTTTTATTTTTATAGGCAAAAGATTAGGTATATTTAATACATTACGGAGATTTGCCTGAGACTCGATGACAATAATAACCAAACCATCGTATTTGTGGGTGTATTCAGCAAGTTAACGAATTCATGCAATTCAGTAAAATTATTCTTTGTAACTCGACGATGTTTCCACCCTCGTTGCCTGATCTGTAGTGCTGGATTTCTTTGAGATAATGGCTTAATAATAAATTGTATTTGAAACAAATCGTTACTCACTGGATTTTTGATCTCGTAACCAGCATATACATCGTTCTGGCATTCATCAACATCATTTTTGTGCTGTATGGTCATGGACAGCTTCCAAAAATATTCGATGCCATCTTCGTGTGGTTATTTCTAGTATAGTTGATCATCAGAATACTCGGAATAGGTATATAGTAATTTTTTTCATAACGATGGAACAATATAGATGCCTTCATGATCATCCTTAACATCGTGTTTTTCTTCGTAAGCACTCACAACAATATCGATAATCTTATAAGAATGACACGGCTTTTCAGAATAGCTGGAGTACTAAGAATACTTGCGAATACGTCACTCACATCGTATTATTAGATACTTTAGACCCTGAAACGTATTTTTTCGACTTTCATATAAATTTTACCCATCATTTTCAGATTCTTCTTTCTTTTTGCCTTTGTTTTCTACGTTTTTGGGGTTATAGGTATGGAAATTTTCTACGAAACTGATCAACAACCCTCGCCTTCGCCCTATAATGAGTTCAAACAATTTTCACATTTCAGATCGTTTCTATCATCTCAATACATTATGATGCAGATATTGACCTAGGGTAGTTGGTCGGTTCTGGCTTTTGACTACTCATGGCGCAACCCTGATTTCTACACACCTATTGTGCTTCTCTTCACGATGTAACACATAATGATAGTGGTGATACTGGGCACCTTTCTCAAAGGAATTTTCTGGGAAATATATTTTACAGTCAGCTCGATGCTCGATTAAATCTAACAAAAAAAGTAATAGATATAAGTGCATTAACAAGATTCGTAGATGAGAGCAAGATAGATCACATAAATAAACGCTCAAATCGATCAGCATTAATCTCTTGAACCTGACACTATTTTACGGAGATAGATCATATAGAAAAAAATAGATTTGTAAATATTGAAAAAAATTAAAAATTTTCAGCTTCAAGATGAAGAAATACCCCATAGCGATAGGTCGATGCGTAGCATCAATCGCAGCAAAATCGTGTATGATATACTTACTAATCGTAATATAACAGCTCAGTAGTTGCAGATTCCAACGAGAAGGAAGAATTCTAAGCCTTTGAGCAAAACTAAAAGAAAAAAGACGATAGAAAATCCAAATTTATAGCAGTTGTAATATTAGGATCTTCAGGAAGAAATGTAAGAGATTCTAAATAAGCTAATAGTAAGTTCCAAAATCAAGTACTCCTAGATAATCGCATACCCGAGGGTATTCGTATAATTTCTGCATTCTAAATTCAGACATCCCCATTAGTACACTAGTTAGGACAAATTCGATATGAACATGAACCCCCTGCACAACGACTAAAGCATGAGCTTCCACATCTACGAACTCGGCTCCATGCTAGGATTCGAAATAACCACCCGACACAAGAAATAAATGATCGTGTAGTGTCTCAGCAAAAACAGTCTGATCGATTAGAACATGCAAGAAAGAATTATCAAGACTCAACTATTGGTCAAAAGGTTTCATATTGATACTAATGGAGTTCTGAGAAAGATGTATCTCAGCTAGGCAAATTAAGATCTAGTTCGGAAATTATAAGTCTAGTATTTTTCAGATGTATACGGCAATACTTTCAAATTAATCAATAAGATAACTCTTTAACCTCTATTGAGAGTGTAAGCCACACTTACGTATACATTATGGAATATTCTTTCGTATCCTCAGATCGATAACTAGTAATTTTTTCAATTGATCACTCATATTGAAGATCAAATGAGCAACAAATTACTGAAAGTGGGTTCTTTGGTAAAATTTGTATACAAAGTTGATCATTAGTGTGATGTGTGGTTCAGTGTGTAACAAAAAAGAGGTCAGGATATGCACATCAGGTTCATCAAAACAGGTCTATGGGCCTATACCGAAGCTTTATAAAGAAGTCATACCTTATATGCGAGGGATGTATTCAATTGGGATCTTTAGCAATGCTCTTCGGCTTAGTAGATAACTCTATGCAAACAATACATAAAATTATTCTATTAAAGCTTCTAAACTCTAGCCTTCAGTCTTATCGATAAATAACCTTTCTTCAACTGCAAACCCAGCTAGCATGTCTACGATCTCTTTCTCGAAAACTATGATGTTCCTCTATCGAATGCCAGAAACAGTCTTAGAATATCAAAAATCATGTTGGTTATACTAGCCAAACAAGAAGAGAGGATTGATTTTGGAGAAAGGACTTTGCCTTATAGATTGAGTGATATCCGCACCACACGAAGAAGAGTCAAAAAAGAAGACTTTATACTCGATGATGAAGATAAAGAAACTTTCTAAAAATTGAAAAACATCGCGGCTATGGATAAATAAAAAATAATCTAAAGCGAAGGCCTTCCTTTCTCTTATATTCTCAATCTAATGCGCCAGATTAAAGACGTTGTTAGTCTTTACACTCCCAATTTCGTCTCGCAAGTATAGAAAGCACTGAACAATACTTACAATTCTTTACCGAACAGTTCGAATGTTTCGTAAAAAGTGTCAGAGAAACCAGCTTCGGTGTAGAATATTTTGGCGAATTTCGGATCAGAAAGGGAGCTGAAACCTCCCTGACCAACGATTATACTATATTACTTATATTTCTGCTTTTTTGTTTATAATTTGATTGAAAATAAAGATAGATGGCAACCAAGATCTCAGCTGACATCTTGTTTGGTACTTCTGTCATCCCAGCTTCCCAAATTTTTCTTCTGCGTAAAAACGTCTTCGGAATGATAAACCATCGTCCAATCACCTAAGGCCACGTACTGATCTGCTCACGTCGATAGACACCAAAACTCCAAGACCTGACTTAGATCTAAGTAATCGATCTCTTCATGACGGCTCAGGAAGTGATGAAAAAGTTATAGCAAATAACAAAAAAACAGTTCTAGATTTTCATGCAAAATGGCAAAGATGCAGGGCAGACTGTAGCGCATGTCCACTTGCATTTGATTCCCAAAAGCAAGGCTATTTAGATGCTGGAGAGAAAGGAGGAAGCGCTTCGATCTGAAGAAGAGATGGCTAGGGAAGCTGAGTTGTATAGAAGTTGTTTCTAGCAGGGAAAAGAGTGATATTGCTATATGCTTGTAGTAATATACAGTAGTAATATACATGCTTAGTTTGAATCATAGCTATTCATCTATCGTAGAGTCAGGCAACAACTACTACTAAGCTAATTAGTAAAGCTCATAGATGTCCCTTTCTTGTATCATGGGTAAATCGTAAAGAACACTGCTCAAAACTTCGCTTACCTTTTAAGACAGATGCATGTAGCTGAATATTTTTTTGAACAAGTCACGCCTACAACAACTCATAAACGGATTTTTAACTTAGAGAAGCTAAGTTGACAGGGAATAATCGTTAAGATAGGTGTTTGATGAGCACAAAATGTTCAGAATATTGAGGGTCTGGAAAAGACTAGTTCGGTTCAATAGAGAAAAACAGTTATAGGCCTAAATTATGCAATAGACTCGCAAACACAAGGTTGTAAAGATGGCTTGGAAAGAATGGAGGAAAATGGTAGAGAATAAAAAATAGGCTTTAAAATATAATTTGAATCGAATTTTTCAAGCTTTTAAACTGGTTGCTCTCAACGATCTGTAAGCTAGGTTTCATATAGGTCAATCAGACTGAGAAGAATACAGCTTAGTTAAAAAATAATATGCAAAAGACTCAAGGAATTTATAGAAAACATCAAAAAAGATAATCGAAGTGATAGAGAAATCATAAATTAGCATCGAAAAACATCTATTCAAAGCCGATTTTTTAAAGCATGGCAAGCCAGAATACCCTAGTTGAAACTCGAAAACATAAAAACCCAGCAATAACAATTAGCCATATTGTTCTATCGCCAAAAACGTCAATCAGCATTTTTCAACTCATGGAAAAACCCTGAATCCACCTCATCTTTCTAATTCGATTTATATTGACTATTCAATTTCTAACAGTTACCATGCTATCCAACTCCTAAAACTTCACTCCCGTTTCTCCCCCTCTCCCACAAAAACACACTTCTGCTCTCCAGTAGAAACCCTAATCTACCACCAAGCGGCTTCCCTTACAGCCCTCTCCACCCAACTCATAAAAATTAATCAAGCGCAAACTAGGCAAATACGAGTTCTCTATCTAGCAAAGAATCGGCAGTGGAGCCATGGGCGATGTCTATGTTGGTATCAATACATAGACTTTCGAGCTAGTGTGCATCAAGGTGGTCGATAGGGCAGGGCTCACAAATGCTAATCAACAACAGCTATTAGAAAATGAGATCAGATGCCAGCAACTATGCAGTTCGTAGTCTACAGTCCGGGTTTACGACATATTCGACACGCCTTCTTTCTGCTTCATCGTCACTTAATTCTGCTAAGGAGGTGATCTATACCGATTCCTCAAAGCCAGTCCAAACGGCCTTCCTTAGGCCTTGGTCATTAAATTCGGAAAAGAGATCGCAGTTGCACTCAAAAAATTAAAAGATGCTGATATCATCCATAGGGACATCAAATCTTAGAATATTTTGTTGCAGAAACTTGCGTGTAAGCTGGGAGATTTCGGGTTTGCAATAGAGGCTAAGTAAATATGTATTCATTCAGGAAACTTACGAGCTAGACTAAGTTCAATTTGGGCTCGCCTCTTTATATGAGCATTTAGGCTTTATAAAAAAGTTAGTACAGCTTCGCTTCTGACATTTTTGCTTACGGAGCTGTGCTCTACTAGATGTTACATAAATAATCTCCATGGTAGTGCGGAGACTAAGCCTAATTGCTCAACAAACTTAAAACCTAAGACCCTTCCTTCAAGAGTGGAATAAGCTAACCCCTAAAAAATTTAATCAATTCTTGTCTAAGTCGATCAATCTAAGACAGACCAACGATTTAGAAAATCCTTGAAGAGTGGAATCATTTCGAGGTGGTCTAATAGCCATCTTGCCTGCATGATTGAATTCGACCATGAATTGCCCCTATAGTCTATAATTTGTATATAATTGTGTGTTTATTCTTTAAAATATGTTTAATATGGAGATTCAGACCGATCTGTCTGGAGCGTGCACAGAGTAGTGCCTTCAGAAATAAAAAATGATTTAAAAATACGTTAAGTTGATCGATCTGCTCAAGAAGAAAAATTAGAGGTCGTTGATGAGTAGTGGTAGAAAGAATAGTAGCAATATTCTTTCAGGAGTTGATCTCAAAAAAGCAAGAATCGGATTGTCGATTGAAAAAATATTTAATAATCGCAAAGCTGATGTCTTGGCTTCTATCAAGTCTACACTGGTAGCCAATACTTGTCGCCGAGGTCATGTATTCATATCTTTGCTCTAAAAACTAATAACAAAAAGATTATCTCAATCTACTCGTAGAATTTTCTTCATCGATCTTGGAATACCTCTATCATCATCTCAAAAACGACCTGTGCTTGATCATTAGATAAACCTCAGCCTGTCCCTCAATACTACAGCATTAGATCGCAACAAAACAAAGATATCACTTCTCTCTAGACGCATTTTCTAGCTCAGTCAGGACAACCATCGACTCAACTGGAGTAGAACCTCACTTCAAGGACAAATCGATTAATTGAATAGACGGATCAATGTTTAGAGCAAGAAAAAACAGGATAGTTTATAAATGCTGGCTTAAGAAATGGGTTAGAAAAATTAACTGATTCTTGAGTTGCAGAGTGCGCTGAAGTATTATGAAGAAAGATAGGAAAAAAATGGGAATATTCTTGAAGAAAACAGTTTCGTTATCAGACAGGAGCTTTAAAAATCAAATAAAATTAACTAAAAACTCAATATAGAACTTGAAAAGAAATCACTTCAGTGCACTCAACAATAGTCTTAAATCATAAAATTAAAGGCAAATCTGACTAAAATCTAAACATAACTGACCCAATTAAAAGAAAAGAATTTTTAAATGACAATATAACTCCAAAACGTCTAAAAACGCAAAAAATAGTACAACAGTCTATCAACTTTCCTCTAAAAAAAATTAAACAACTTAAAAAAATATTAAAAAGTGATCTCAAACAACCTCAAAGTTCTCGAACAGGGGGGTGACAAATCAGTCATGAATAACTCGCTTGGACCTAAAGCTGGAAAATAAACATAAGATGATGCTTTACAGAGTACACCTATATCTAGATTTGAAAATCAATACAAGATGGAAAAAATATTGAATTATGTGTATAATATCGAGGTGGAAGATGTCTGGATAAGTAACGAAGAAAATTTGTTTGATAGTTAGTAGCTGGGAGTACTCAATTAGGCGAAATTGAAGGTTATGCACCTAAATCAATAAATAAAGCAACTTAAATTAAAGTTACAAGATAATTAACAACAGAAAATATCCTAGGTTGCCAAAATAAAGCCCCTACTAAGCAACAAATAATCATAACCATAATAGATATACTGCAACAACAATCTCTAGGGCTCCATCTTTGATGTACTATAACAAGACCACCGAGCCTCCATATCGCCAGATCGGACCAATCGTCGAGGCGAAAAAGGATTCACCCTACGCATCCTCTAGCTGTAAATATAAAAAAACAAACAAGTTTAGAAGATTTCATAGCTGAAAAACAAAATTTTTCATATAAGAAGTATCATCATGAATTTAATTAAATCGATAGAATTGAGGTAACAGGATTACTATACAGATCTATTTCTGGCTAGAGCAGGGATATCATCGATGTCTGCTGTTAGCTGTTCGAATATAGTTAGGAATAAAAATAGATAATTTTTCATTTAGGAAGGAAGGAGAAAAAGTTTTTAGGGTTCTTTTGATCTTTTGAATTCATTTTTATTGTCATTTTTATTCAATAATGGATCATTAAAAAAATATTTTTTACAATTTTTTTCCTGTTTGATTAACATCAATCGCACAACAATATAAAATCTATTTAATATGTTTAAGCAACTTCTCATCGTTTTGCTTATCGCTTTCGTCCTTTGTGAGGATATCTGCCCTGCCAAGAAACAAGCCTAATGCCAGAAAGACGCCCAAAAAGGTACATTTCTACTAAGTTAGCTTACTAGTAATGCGACAAAGCTGCAAAGGAAAAAGGCAAAGATCAGACTGCTGACATCAACTGTGTTAAGTATCTTCTCGCATCGAGGGCTGATTGCTGGCCCTGTATCTGCAAGATCGCCAAAGCCGAAGGATGGAAAATCAAGGGCTGCGATGCTTTCTAGAAAATCATCGATATCGCTGAAGACGCCAAAGAGATCATCAACAAGCTCAGCAACTGATCCATACATCAAAAATATAAAAATAATCTGTTTTTAACAAATATTCACATCATATAAAGAATCTTAATGGGTCGTTACTCTTCAACAAAACTTTTGCCTTTGCCTCCTTTTTTGAATCTTTTTGATTGAATAATCGAAAATTAATTCCTCGTGGCCGAAACCTTCGACTATAGTCTTCTCTGCAACTCACTCATCTTGTATATTCCATGCCAATTACGCATATCTATCGTGAAATTCTACGCCAAAGGCATCAAATCAAGCAAAGAATTGATAAGTTTTACCATCTATCTATGGAAAAGTTAGACACGAGCATCTCTTAACAATTATACTATACTTTTGTTTGTCATGTCTCTGAATCTTTAAGCCTAGGGCTCGTTTTTCATTTGGTCGTACATTTTGTTCTAGGATTTGTTTATGAACATCGCCACTACGTTTTTTGCGATTTATTGGTCTATTAGACTTAAATTTTGGATCAATTTTTATACAGGAAGGCCGTTTCTTCCTATAACTTTCTTGAAAATCAAGTCCTGTAGGACACTCACATCTTCAGTCGTCGATTCTAGAAATCTCTAAGCAGTTTTCTGATCCAAATTCCATGCAGACATCTCCAGTCTAAAATTTTTGAAATGAAGCGTAAACTACCCCGCAAAAAATCCATAAAAACAATCTCTCATACTTTTGAACCCAAAAACTGACTAAAATTTCCATCCCATCATCTCGACACTCAAATCCTACACGTTAATATCCGACCCACAATCGACTATCAACTTAAGCATCGTCTCGAAATGTTTGGGCAGTAGGTTTGTAAGATTATTGGTATGAAAATGAAGTCTTTTCGGGTGTCCTCGGTTTTTGAGAAGGATTTACATTATTTTTTGGAATATGCCGTTTTATACATCAAACCCATTGAATGTCAGTTTGATCGTAGAAAGATTTTCTCCGAATGTTTTCAGGCAGAGGGTGATATAGTCGATGAGATTTTTTTGCATTTTTTAAAGATAAAGTGGAAAATACCCCCCACCTGCGCATTGAAGATTTATCTAAATTATATTAATCGCATTTTGTTTGAGAAAAGCTAGCTAAGATTAGCTCGTTGATTGATCGCTAGCGAAGAAAGGAGATGATCGTTTGATGACCGAGTTGATTCTGATTTACTACATATTTATTATCAAGCAAATATGATATGAGATGGTTTATATTTGATTTAAGATATTGTAAGAATGGACTGTGGAGCTATTCGTTTGTTTTTTTAAACAATGGCTAGTAGATATTATATTGATATAAAACGATCATATAACTGGGTAGATTAATCATCGAATCTGCAATTAGTTGTTGATGGAGTGCGAAACAGTCCTCAAACTTGTAGAGGAACACTACCAGCTTAAAGGCACAGTCAAGTCACTAGGAGGCTTCCTCGATCTCAATTTCCTACTAGAAGGACACGAAGGCAAACACATCGTCAAATTGTCCAAAGAAGATTCTAACTTCGATCTACTCCACCTTCAGAACGCAGTCCTAGAACACTTCAATAGGCACCCCCTTGCACAAGGAAAGTGCGATGTGACTAAGGTCAAGAAATCAAAGAAAGGATTGGCTATGACTATGGTCGATGTAGGAGGCAGCATATATGGACTCAGAGTGCTCAGCTACGTATAGGGAATCGTGATGTGGGACATTTAAGACTACGATGACAGCTACTATCAAGGTCTGGGGGAGATAGTCGGTCAACTCTCTCTCGCCTTGGAGCAGATTTCTCTCTAAGAAAATGTGAACTAGATCCTTCGAAGATAAAAAGGATAATTCCTTATGCCAAATCTAATGAGCATCAACTATTTCTACTCCAAATACAAGAATACTCTTGCCACATGGCCTCGATAGGCTATCGCTCAGATCAAGGAATAGTTCAATCAATATCTTTCGATCACTCAAACCATCCCCAAACAGCTCATCCATAACGATATTTGCTTCTCGAATGTGCTTGTGAAGGAGAAAGAGGAGGGACATTAGGTCTGCGGCATCATCGATTTCGGGAATCTTATCTATTAGAGCAGGATTATCGAGCTGGTCACTTGCTGTGCTAGAATCAACATGAACAAACAAAAACCTTTCAATAATTTGTTGAATGTCATCGTGGGGTACAACAGAATCAGACCTTTGACTAACGAAGAAAGGACTGTTATTCTCCCTTTGATAAAGGCCAGATTGGCCACTCTATATATGGGTTTCAATTCGGAGTCGCAACTGTATGAAGAAACCAACTAATACGTGGTCAAATGCAGGAATAGCATACTAAAGTATATACAAGTGTTCGTGGATTAAAAAAATTAGGATTTCCAGTTAGTTTTGGACAACCTGATCCCTCAGAAAAATAGTTAATGATCACTTCATTTCATTATTTTTACACAATATTACAATAAAATGCAAAATTACAAACTCTACACAATTTTTTTTAAAATTTCAGTCGAACTCAAAAACCATATTATGCATTTATGTAATATGACATACAAATTTCCATAATTGTAACAATTATAATGTAACTTTTATATTTTTTCATCTAAAATAATCATATTTCTGTGACCAAATACTTTTCCTTTTTGGCGTCTTGTTCCTTAAACCGGTTGGTGATAGTAAACCTATCGATGACTTCATAGGTATTGGGAGTAACAATATGCTCATAATCTATCTGATACGCTTCATTTTTATTAACCGAATTACCTCTAAAAGTCATCAAGCCCATCCCTGTTAGATTATAAGTCGCAAAACTACTAAAATATTCAGGAGTGTAGTAGTTTTAAACCTCAAAATAATTAACTCCTCCAACTGCTTATACAAAATTGGCCATTCTTCCTCGATAGTACGGGGTCGTTTAATTTACAAATTTGTTTTATACGAAAGGCCAGATTCTTTAGTATTGGTGCATGTGTGAACCTATGTATAGATCTACAAGTCCTTTACCGTTTAGGGGAGTTGATAGGTATTAGAAGAGATCTGGCATTGTTTTCATGGTGTCGCGGCAGTGAGGATCGTCTTGAGAACAAATTACAGGGTAGTGTGAGGCAATTATCATGAATTATTCAGGATTGTTTGCTCGAGCTTAAAGCAAGTAGTGTTGAATCGCTTTTTTCATATCTTTATATTGTTCCTAAGTTCCTTTCTTGTATATCTCTAAAAACGGATCAAACAGAACAAAAGTTGCTCTGTTAACAAACCTATACTTCTGAACCCTCGTAAAAATACCATCAGCAGTCGACAGTCTTCCAATAGAAAAACTGTTCTAAAACAAGTACATGCTTTTCGGTTACATGCTCTAGTGGTTGCCTACATTAACGATCATCGGCCAGTATTTAGTTACTCTTGTGATTTAGTTGAGAAATCTTAAGTACATCTGGCAGTGATCCGTCTACAAATTGTATGCATAATCACCGTTAAGCAACAGACCAACGGTTCGCCATTAGTTTGTTTAGTTTTTTTGTTTTTAAATGGATCTTTGTTTGAGAATATAGTCGAGAGTATCATTGAGGGGTTTGTAGGTTTTGTTTATGATTGGTCCCCAGTCAGAAATAACTGCCAGTTTCAAAGGTTTATCTTACTGAATAAGATGATCTTTACAGTTGGAGTTTAGACAAGAAATTTATCAGTAAAAGCTGCAGTTTTTTACAATCTGAAACTCGACCCGAAAAGTTGATATTAAAACTATTGTAAAGATTTTTATGATTGTATGATTCCTTGACATGATTGAACGTAAGTCTCGAACTAAAGAGTCTAATCAGGGTTAAAAGTTTGTAGTCGTTTTTAGCTGCAAAAATACTTGTAGGTACTTTATTGATGATAGAGCTTGATGAAACTGTATGGACATGATACGTTTGTATTGAACATGAAGATGAGATCGAGGTTTTTCTAGTCTATTGCTTAGGCCGAAGGGTTCCAGAACATCCTGGGGTAGTAAGGTTGGCATTGAATCTCAACGTTACTTCGGACGACACTTACAAAAGCAGTTAGTAAGATGAAGTTGAATGTAAATTGAAATGTCATCATAATTATTAATTTATAAATTTTAAATCATACATAGATTCTGAGAGCAATATGTATATATTAAAAGATAATCTATGCGATCGGAAATACAAGACATCTCTTCTATTTTTATTAAAGACTTTGTGAAAAAAATAATTATTTTATATTAATTGCAGTAATAGCGGATTTAAGTAACAAACGTATTTATGTAGTAAAAAAAGTAAGATTTTCATATATTGATGCACCATTACTCTATTTAGTTATTTTTATCAAATTATTAATTTTGTACATAAAATCATAAATTTTCAGTAGCCATACTTTCTACGAGGACGCGTAACTGTATCGTGATCGCGATACTTTCTACGGGACGAAATATAAATTCCTTTAGGGCGTGATATTGTATTTTTTGTATTTTTGCCAAATTTCCTTATAGCAGATGATTTAGTAGATCCAACAAATTTGTTTAGAGGTTATTATATTGTATC
>Ga0169931_10008271_pt1 | contig 15221 bp, 17 predicted proteins | sample Kivu_15m_20L_FD_129675 | JGI IMG/M metagenome (GOLD analysis project Ga0169931, IMG submission 129675) | Freshwater microbial communities from Lake Kivu, Western Province, Rwanda to study Microbial Dark Matter (Phase II) - Kivu_15m_20L... | ecosystem: Environmental > Aquatic > Freshwater > Lake... | reverse complement strand
TTGGCTCAACCCCCTGCTGGGCCGGCTGGAGCGCCGCCAGGCCCTGGCACAGGGGCTGGAGATCGAAGCGGTCGTAGCCCCGCCGCTCCGCGGCTGTCCCTGGCCGCCGCTACTCGCGCAACTGGGCTTCGTGCTGTTGCGCTTTGGCGGCTTCGCCTGCTGCGTGCAGGCCTTCGACCTCTCCTTCAGCCTCGGCTGGAGCGGCTGGCTGGCGGGCTTTGCCCTGGCCTGGACCGCCGGCCTGGTGGTGCCCGGCGCCCCGGGCGGCCTTGGGGTGTTCGAAGCGGTTTTGCTGCTGCGCCTCGGCTTTGCCATCCCTGAAGCCCCCCTGCTGGCGATCGCGATCAGTTACCGCCTTGTTGTGACCCTGGCCGATCTGCTGGCGGCGCTCACGGCGCGGCTGGATCGGCCGCGGCCCAGCCCGGGCCTGTGAAGCGGCAGTCTGTGAAGCGGCAGTCATTGAGTGATGGGGATCGACGTCGATCCCTGAGTTGGCTGCTGCTGCAGCTGGGCCTGGGTCTGCTCTGGATCATGTTGCTGGCCAGTTGTGCATCGGGCCAGGTCAGGCTCGGGCTGACGCCGATTCAGGTGGGCCAGATGCTCCTGCCGGCGGGCTGGCTTCCCAGCGTGCCCCTGGCGGTGTGGCAGATGCGGCATCGCAGTTGGCGCGCCCTGTTCGCCAGCGATTTGCTCGGTGCCGGCGTGTTGGTGCTGCTGGCCTGCAGCGCCTACCTGCCGCTGTTCTTCTTCCATGTCGGGTGGTTCCTGCCCCTGGCCCTGCTGCCCCGGGGGTTGCTGGCGGAGTTGTGGACCAGGCTGCTCGAGCGACTATCACCCAGCGCCCATCCAGCTCAGAAGGCCAGGCGGGTGGGGTAGCTGCAGGCTGGGAAGCGGAGAGGGTGGCGATTTTCACCGAGCGCGACCCCCATCAGCAACAGCTCCCGCCTGAGCCCTCCGCGCTGCCGCCGCCTGTGAAGGGCAGGCTGCTGCCGCACCCCGGAAACAGGCCGAAGTGGCGGCTGAAGTCGCCGATGAAGCTGAAATGGGGGGCAAACCGAGTCGCCTGGAGCATCCGGAAGGTGTTGCCGCACACCGGGAACACCCGGCCGGTTTCGATGGCATGGTGGCCATCGAGGTCCAAGCGGTGGGGGTGGTGGGGAATGGTGCCCTGGTAGATCACGGCCTGGCCATGGTCTTCGCAGGCGTCCTCCAGCTCGGCGATCTGGAACAGGCGGTAGGTGGCTGAAAAGAAGCGGGCCTCCCCCACCAGCGGCGCCAGGGCCGGCTCGGTGATCCGAAGCTCGCGGTCGTTCACCAGCCGCGGGTCGGGGAAGCCAGCCCCTCGGGCGAGGCGCAGGAAGTCGTTCCAGTAGAGGGCGCCGCCCAGGCACTCGCCGTAGAGCACCGGATCGCGCCGCACCGCTTCCGGCAGGCGCCGGTCGACGTAGACATCAGAGAAATACAGCTCGCCGCCCGGCCTGAGCAGCTGCTTCACCCCCCGCAGCACCGCCGCCTTGTCGGTGGAGAGGTTGAGCACGCAATTGCTCACGATCACATCGAAGCTGCCGGGCTCCAGGGGCAGCGCCTCAAGTGCTTCGATCGTGCCCTCCAGGAACGACACGTTGGCGAAGCCGAACTGTTCGGCATGGAAGGCCAGGTGCTCGCGGGCCACCGCCAGCTGCTCCGGCGTCATGTCAACGCCCACCACCGAGCCGCTGGGCCCCACCAGCTGGGCCAGGGCGTAGACGTCGCGACCCGTGCCGCAGCCCAGATCGAGAACGCGGCAGCCCTCCAGCAGGGGCGGGCACACCAGGCCGCAGCCGTAGTAGCGCGCCAGCACATCGGGGTGGATCCGGGCCAGCAGCGGCCGCAGCCAGGCCGGCACCGCATCGGCATCGCAGCAGGCGCTGGTTTTGAGGTCGGCCGTGCCGGTGAGCTCCTGGCCGTAATAGGCCCGTACGGCGGCTTGGGTGGGCATGGCGGCGCGCGGCCTGGGGAGATGGGTTCAGTCTGCCTTCGGCGCCAGATGGGGTGAAGTGGGGCAAACCCGATCCAGGGTCTGGATAAACCGATCCAGCGGCTCGCGGGCCATCAGGCGAGCCTCCGCCTCCCGTTGCCATTGGTCGGGGCGGTAGAGGAGTTGCAGCTCGCGGCGCTCCCGACGCCCCAGCTGATGCAGCAGGGCATCGCCGCCCAGCAGGGGCATGCCTTGCAGGCATAGCGTCTGAACCGCATGCCAGCCCTCGTGCAGCAGGGTTTCCAGCTGGTTGCCCTTGGGGCACACCACCACCTCGCGCCGTCCGCGCACGTACAACCCGAACAGCTGGGGCTCGCTGCAGCGCGGATGCTCCCGGCGGATCACAAAACCCCGCTGCTCGAAGGCGGTGATGGCCTGCTGCAGCCTGTCGGCCCTGGCGCTGGCCTCCAGGGGGTGCACGGTCGTCATGCCCAGTAGGGTGGCGCTGAACACCCGTGCCGGCAGGCTCCATCCACGACCGGCCATATCAGGCCGCTCCCGGGCTCCACGGCTCCATCTCCTCCTGGAGCGCCTCCGCCAGGGCTGCCACCAACCGCTGGCGCGCCTGGCGCGAAGCCCAGCCGATGTGGGGCGTCAGGATCAGGTTGGGCACCGCTAGGAGGGCATCCAGTTCCTCGCCGGGCGGTTCGTGGTCGAGCACGTCGAGGGCGGCCCCGGTCAAGGCTCCCTGTTGCAGGGCCTCCACCAGGGCAGGCAGCTCGATCAGGCCACCCCGGCCCAGATTCACCAGCACCGCCGACGGCTTCATCCAGCCCAGCCGCTTGGCGTTGATCAGGCCCAGGGTTGCCGGTGTGAGCGGGGCGTGGAGGCTGATCACGTCGGCCTGGCGCAGGGCTTCTTCCAGCTCGGCCGCGCAACTGCGGCTGGTGATCAGTCGCACCTCCATGCCGAAGGCCTGTGCCACGGCCGCCACGCCGCGACCGATGGTGCCGGCCCCCACCACCGTGAGGGTGCGGCCGGCCAGCTCGTCAAATTCCGGCTCCACCAGGGCGAACACCGGGCTGCTCTGCCAGGCGCCGTCGCGTACCTGGCGCCGCCGGGTGGTGAGATCGCAGACGAGCTCGAGGATCAGGGCCCAGGTCACCTGCACCACCGACGCTGTGCTGTAGCGCCCCGCATTGCGCACGGCGATGCCCAGCTCCCGACAGGCCTCCATATCGATCTGGTCGGTGCCCGTGCTTGCCGCGCAGATCAGGCGCAAGGGCGGCAGTTGCCGCAACAGCGCCTGATCCAGCTTGATTTTGTTGGTGATCGCGATCGCGGCCCCTTGCAGGCGCTCGAGCGTCAGCTCAGGTGGGGTGCTAGGCCAGCAGACCAGCTCGGCATGCTGCTCCAGGGAGGACAGGTCCACCGGGCCCAGGCTGAGGGCGTCAAGGAACACGGCCCGGGGTTTGCTCATGACACCTCTTCGCAACTGTGCTTATTATTGAGAAGCCAAGGGATGCTGTGGTGCCCGCCGAGCCCAGCCTGCGCACCAGCCTGCATGACCGCGGCCAGCGGCTCACGCCCCAGCGTCAGCGGGTGCTGGCCCTGTTTGAGCGCATCGGTGTGGGCAGCCATCTCAGCGCTGAGGAGGTGCACCAGCGCCTGCTGCGCAGCGAGGAGCGGGTGTCCCTGGCCACCGTGTATCGCACTTTGCGGCTGCTCAGTTCCATGGGGCTCCTGCAGGAACTCGAGCTGCCCGAAGGTGGGCGCCGCTTCGAGCTGGCCAGCGATGCCCACCGCGACCATCACCATCTGGTGTGCGTGCGCTGCGGACGCACGGAGGAGTTTGAGAATCTGGCCGTGCTGCAGGCCGGCCAGGGGGCCGCGGCCCTTCAGGGATTCCGCCTGCTGGAATGTGTGCTGAACGTACGGGCCCTCTGCCCCAGCTGCGCAGCCGCGGAGTAGGGATTGCCCCCAGGTTGCCCCTGCCCATGAACCTCACCAACGAACTTGCCAAGCAACGCAATCGGGATGCGGCCGAACGCACCCTGATGGCCTGGATTCGTACCTGTCTGTCATTGATCAGCTTCGGCTTTGGCCTCGACAAGATCATTGCTGCGATTGATCGCGCCCTGAGCCGCGGGGATCTGCAAGTCCAGCGGGGTGTTCAGCTGGTGGCTGCGGCCTTTGTGATCACGGGTGTGCTGGCCATGGCGGGCGCCACGGTTCAGTACCGCCGTGAATTGCGCCGTCTGCAGCACGACGTCTACGTGTACCGCGCCAAGCCCCAGCTGGCGGCAGCCACAGCCGTGCTGATCACCCTGATCGGGGTGACCGCATTGGCGCTGGTCGCACTCGGCGGGTGAGCATGAATCCCTGAGCCCTGCCAGCCATCGTTTCTCGCCTGGGAGGGCTGCCGCTGGCTGAAGAGGGCGCTGGATCGGCGGCTCCGCCGCTCAGGTTCGCCCTACCGGGATGCGACCCTCGTGCAGCAGATCCGAGGGTCGCATCCCAAAGCGGGCGTGGAAGTCGCGGCTGAACACCGACAGGCTGCTGAAGCCGTAGCGGCTGGCGATGCTGCCGACGCTGTCGCCGGGGCGAGGATTGAGCAGATCGCGGCGGGCCTGCTCCAGGCGCTGTCGCCGTACCCACTGGATCGGCCCGCAGCCGAAGCGTTGCTGAAACACCAGCTGCAGGTTGCGGCGGGAATAGCCGCTGCGCTGCTCCAGATCGGTGAGGCTGATGGGCGCGTGCAGGTGGCTCCGGGCCCACTCCAGCAGTTCCTCGAAGATGCGCTCGCGCTGGCTGCGGCGCAGGGGATCCTGCCGGGTGATGGTCTCCAGCTGGGGGCAGAGCAGCAGCGCCAGATTGCGGTAGATCAGATCGTCAATCCCCAGGTGCTGCAGGTCACCGCTGGCCTCCAGCTCGGGGTGGTCGAGCAGGCTGAAGGTCTTGGTGAGCAGGGCCAGCAGGTGGCGGTTGCGGGGCGTGTTGCCCTGCACCGTGCGCGTGACATTGAGCGTCGGGGCGAAGCGCCGCTCCGAGATGCCGAGGCCGGCGATGGCGGCGGCCGTGCGCTTCAGCCGTTGCAGGTCGATATGGAACACCACTCCGCTGAACAGGTTGTCGATCAGGTAGGTGTATTGCTCCCCCGGCGAGAAGAACAGGGGCCGTTGCGCATTGATCAGCAGCTCCTGCCGGCCGCAGCCGTAGCGCATGGCACCATCGAAGATCAGGTTGATCGAGCCCACGCCCTCCTGCTCGCTGATCGTGCCGCCGATGGGGGTGGTGTAGCCGCAGGAGAGCACCAGATCGCCGCATGGGCTGCTGCTGGAGCGATGCAGGAACTGGTTTTCGTAACCATGGCGCGGTCCGAAGTCGAGCAGGCCATAGTGCTGGGCCAGACGGTTGGCCAGGGCCTGGGGATCGCGATCGACAACAGCCAGGTGGTCGTGAAATACGAGCCGCTGGTGAGGGGTGTCTGCGGTGGCATCCACCAGGCCGATTCCCATGGTGCACAGCACAGGACAGGCTCCGGAAATGTAGGGCTGCGACGGCGTTCGTTCCCAGTTCTTGCGTGTTTTGCAAAGTCTGCGCTTCTGGGTCAGGTCACTCCCCGGGCGGGAGCGGGTCGCGTCGGCTGCCCGTCAGCACGGCGCCGGCCAGATCCGCCCCTTCCAGCTGGGCGCCGCGCAGGTCGGCGTCGCTGAGGTCGGCGCCGGTCAGCCGGGCATCGCGCAGATCCAGCTGGCGCAGGTCGGCGCCGCGCAGGCTGCTGCCGCTGAGGTTCACCTGGCGCCAGCGGCCGCCAGGAACGCGGATGCCATCGAGGCAGCACTGGCTGAGGTCGAGGCCGTCGAGCCAGAGGCCGGAGTCGCTCAGCAGTTCCAGGGCTTCGTTGCGGGCATGGCTGAAGCGCACGCCGGCCTGCTGGCAGCTGAGGATCAGTTCCATGGCTTCGATGTGATCTCGCTGCCGGCGTTTGCCCCCCTCCAGGATGAACAGCAGGCCGGCGGTCACGATGCTGAAGGCCTCCAGATTGGCCACGCTCACCACTCCGCCGGCATCCCGCCACAGGCAACCGTGCCTGAAGCCCGCATCTCGGCACTGCTCCCAGCGGTTCACCACGGCCAGCGCCAGGATTGCCCCGGCTGCTGCCAGCAGCAGCCGCGCCCCGAAGGAGTGATCGAGCATCCGCAGCAGCGGTGACTGCCGGCGCCGCTGTTGCCGGTCTATCCAGCGTTGGGGTCTGGAGCGGGAGGTGGCGGCAGGCGGCATGGCGGGATGGGGAGCACGCCGAAGGTTGGCGGCCTGGCACGCCCCTGGGCGGCCGCCGGGCCATTTCTTGCGTATTCTGCCCAGCGCGGCGTGGGCGGCCGCCGGGCCCCTTGCCTATTGTCCGGATACAGGACAAACCTGATGGGGTGGACCCGTGCCATGGGCATCCTGCCTGTGGGGATGGCCAGCTGACCATGAATAACCCCGCTGCGCTGCTGTTCCCGCTCACCCTGTTCACGGTGATGCTGGCCCTCGGCTTTGGGCTGCCTGCCGACGCCTTGGCCCAGTGGCGGCGCCACTGGCGTTTGCTGCTGCGGGTGGAGCTGGCCACCTGTCTGCTGGTGCCTCTGATCGGCTGGGCCCTGCTGAGCACCCCGCCGGCCCGGGCCCTGTCCGTGGAGGCCCGCCATGCCATTGCCCTGATGGCCGCCTGCCCCAGCGCCCCCCTGATCCTGCGCAAGGCGGGCCGCAGCGGCGGCGACCATGCCCTGGCCGGCCTGCTGCAGGTGGGTGCCGCCCTGGCGGCGATCGTCACCGTGCCGCTGCTGGCCAACCTGGGTGAGCGGGTGTTCGGTGTGGAGGGCTGGGATGTGCTGCCCCAGCAGGTGGCCATGCAGGTGGGTCAGGTGCAGCTGCTGCCCCTGCTGCTCGGGGTGGGGCTGCGGCGCGGTTTTCCGGCCCTGGTGGAGCGCCTGCAGGGCCCGATCGACCGGCTCGCCAATGGCCTGCTGATCCTGTTGGTGCTGGCAGTGCTCATCCGCACGGCGCCCCTGCTGCTCGATTTCGGCAGCGCCAACCTGGCGGCCCTGGCGCTGATGGCGCTGCTGGTGCTGCTCAGTCTGGCGCTGGGCTACGGGGTGGCCGGCGACGGTCAGGGGCGGCGGATCACCACGGCGCTGGTCACCTCGATGCGCAACCCGGGCCTGGCGCTGCTGCTGGCGAGCACCTATGCCCCCGGGCTGCCTGCGGTGAAGCTCGGGATCCTTTCCTACGTACTGATCACGGTGCTGGTGTCGCTTCCCCTGCTGAGGCCGGCGCGCTGAAGTTGACAGCCTGCGCAACGTCAATTCGCCATTGCGGCTGTTGCATCCGCTGCCAATTCCGGCCGTCCCATACACCATGGAGATATCCGTGCACCCGAGTCACTCCCATGCCTAACGGCAAGCCCAACATTCTGATCCTCTGGGGCGATGACATCGGCCAGAGCAATCTGAGTTGCTACAGCCACGGCCTGATGGGGTACCAGACTCCCAACATCGACCGAGTGGCATCCGAAGGGGCCAAGTTCATCCACTATTACGCCGAGCAGAGTTGCACCGCCGGCCGCGCCGCCTTCATCACCGGCCAGAGCGTCTACCGCACCGGCCTTTCCAAGGTGGGCCTGCCCGGCGCCGAGCAGGGCTTCAAGGCAGAGGATCCCACCATCGCCGAGCTGCTCCAGCCCCAGGGATATCGCACCGGCCAGTTCGGCAAGAACCACTTCGGCGACCGCGATGAACACCTGCCGACCATGCACGGGTTCGACGAATTCTTCGGCAACCTTTACCACCTCAACGCCGAGGAAGAGCCGGAGCTGCGCGATTACCCCAAGGAAGACGACCCCGAATTCCCCAACTTCCGCAAGCGCTTTGCGCCCCGAGGCGTACTGCACTGCTGGGCCAATGGCGACGGCACCCAGCGGATCGAGAGCACCGGGCCCCTCACCCGCAAGCGGATGGAGACGGCCGACGACGAATTCATGGTCGAAGCCAAGCGCTTCATCCGCGATGCGGTGGCATCGGGTTTGCCCTTCTTCGTGTGGTTCAACACCACCCACATGCACTTCCGCACCTATGCCCGCCCCCAGGACATCGGCCGCAGCGGCCGCTGGCAGTCGGAATACCACGACGTGATGATCTATCACGATGAATGCATCGGTGAGATGCTGGGCCTGCTCGATGAGCTGGGCATCACCGATGACACGATCGTGATGTACAGCACCGATAACGGCCCCCACATGAACAGCTGGCCCGATGCCGGCATGACCCCCTTCCGCAGTGAGAAGAACACCAACTGGGAAGGGGCCTATCGCGTTCCGGCCCTGGTGCGCTGGCCCGGCAAGATTCCCGCCGGCAGCACCATCACCGGTATCTGCAGCCACCTCGACTGGCTGCCCACCCTGCTGGCCGCCGCCGGCGAACCGGAGATCAAGCAGAAGCTGCTGACTGGCCACCAGGTGGGCAACAAGACCTTCCGCATCCACCTGGATGGTTACAACATGCTCGACCACTGGACGGGCAAGGCGGAGAAAAGCCCCCGCAGGGAGTTCTTCTACTTCTCCGATGACGGCGATCTGGTGGGTCTGCGCTACGACAACTGGAAGTTCGTGTTCCGTGAGCAGCGGGCCACCGGCACGTGCCAGATCTGGGCCGAGCCCTTTGTGGAACTGCGGGTGCCGAAGATCTTCAACCTGCTCACCGACCCCTACGAGCGTGCCGACATCACCTCCAACACCTACTGGGACTGGATCTTCGATCACGTCTTCCTGATCGTGCCCGCCCAGGCCTACGTGGGCGATTTTCTCAAGACCTTCGTGGAGTACCCACCGCGCCAGAAGGCTGCCAGCTTCTCGCTGGAGCGGGTGATGGAGCGGTTGGAGCAGGCCGCCAGCGGCGCAGCCTGAATCCATGTCCTCCCGGCGTCCCCCGGCTTCCGGCATGGCCTGGATTCCGGGGGGCTCTTTTCAGATGGGCTCAGGCCAGCACTACCCGGAGGAGGCGCCGGCCCACCGGGTGGAGCTGGCGGGCTACTGGATCGATCGGGCCCCGGTCACCAACGCCCAGTTCCAGAAGTTTGTGAAGGCCACCGGGCACCGCACCCTGGCGGAGCGGCCCGCCGATCCGGCCCTTTACCCCGGAGCCAGCCCCGACCAGCTGGCACCCGCTTCGATCGTGTTCGTGCCCCCGGCCGGGCCGATCGGCAGCGGCGATCCCTATCGCTGGTGGCAGTACGTGCCCGGGGCCGACTGGCGCCATCCGGAGGGGCCTGGCAGTTCGATCAAGGGGCGCGAGCAGCACCCGGTGGTGCATCTGGCCTGCGAAGACGCCCAGGCCTACGCCCGCTGGATCGGCAAGGCGCTGCCGAGTGAGGCGGAGTGGGAGCGGGCCGCCTGGGGCGGCCGGGAGGGTTGTGAATTCGCCTGGGGCCAGGAGCTCCATCCGGGCGGCGTGCCCGTGGCCAACACCTTCCAGGGCGACTTCCCGCATCACAACAGCCGTCTGGATGGCTGGGAGCGCACCTCTCCGGTCGGCGTGTTCCCGGCCAATGGCTACGGCCTGCTCGACATGATCGGCAACGTCTGGGAGTGGACCGACAGCTGGTATGGCAGCCATCGCTCTGAGCCGGCAAGCTGCTGCGCCTCGGCCCAGGAGGCCCTCCGGCTGGCCAGCATCGATCCCGGCTCCCAGCACGGCACCATGCCGCGCAAGGTGGTGAAAGGGGGCTCCTTTCTCTGTGCCCCCAGTTATTGCCGCCGCTACCGGCCGGCGGCCCGCATGGCCCAGGGCATCGACACTTCCACCTGTCACATGGGCTTTCGCTGCATCGTCAGGCCGCCTGCCTGAGTCGCTCCAGCAGCCCAGTTTTGGGTTGTCACAGTGGTTGCGTTGTTGTGGTGTCAATAGGCAGGCCCCCGCCCGTCAGGCCGATCCGTAGGCCACCTGGCAGGCGGCGTTCAGCAGTTCGGCTTCCGCGGCACTGCTGGGATCCTGGCCATTGATGGTGCCGCGGTTGCAGTTGGCATTGAGCTGGTACTCGGAGCCGTCCGCCTGGATCACGAAGCTGACCGAATCGCTCCCGGAAGGTTGAACCGTTCCGTACAGCAATTCGTAGTTCGTGTTGGGCACAACGATGTAGGTGTTGTGGTCGTCAATGGCGTTACTGACTGCCTCGTTGATGATGGCCGCGGTGGCCAGGCTGGCGATTCCCCAGGTTGCAGCCCGCGCGCCCCACCAACCCCAGCTGGGAGGAGTGCTCCAGCCGCCATACCAGCCGTGGTTCCAGGGTCGGGCCAGGCCCCAGCCGGGTCGGGCCCAGCCGGGGTAGGGGTTTACGCGGTTGACGTTGCGGCTCCAGTTCCGGTTGATATCGCGGTTGACGTTGCGATTGACGTTGCGATTGACGTTCCGATTTAAATCCCGGCTCCCGGCGCGGTTCAGGTCGCCGGTTGCGGGTCTGTCCCGACTGGCCATGCGGTCCCCGCTGCCGATCGAGCCGCCGGGCCGAGCCCCCGATGCCGGCCGGGTGGCGGCGGCCGGACGGGTCGACGCTACGGGGCGTGAAGCGGCTGCGGGGCGATTGAGAGATGGTCCGCCGCCCCCATCCACTCTCGCCTTGTTGCTCCAGCCCCCCGCGGGCCTGGTGGAGCCGCGGGTTAGTCCGGGGCCGCCGTTGCTGAAGCCGCTGTTACCGCTGGCCCTGCGGCCACCACCCCCGCCAGCTCCCCCCAAACGGCCGCCTCCCCCACCGCTGCGGGCGATCAGCTGGTCGATGCTGCTTTCCGGCAGGGGGCGATCAAGGGCCAGGGCAGCGCCCACCGGCAGGGCGATCACCCCAGCCAGCACCAAACCCAGGCCTGCCAAAGGAGTTTTCGAGACCGTGTTCATTGGCCGACCCCCTTGCAGCCATCGTCGTAGCAGGTGAGGTTGATCCGGCCGTCGGAGCCGAACTTCACCCTGATCAGATCCCGGCCGGCGGTGGCGTCAGGGCGATCCTCACGCACGCTGTTGAGGTAGTTGGGGTTGACGACGCAGAGATCGAGGCCGTTGAAGCAGATCGTGTTGGTGGAGAAGCGCGCGGCGGCCGTGTTGAGGTTCTGCCAGGTCTTTTTGTTCTCAAGCCAAACGCTCATCCGCACCGGACTGTCGGTGACACGGATCGTTTCAACGGTTTTGCCGATGATGTGTCGGTAGAGAGTGGCGTTGCCCTCGTTCACGGCCTCCACCACGCAGGCCTGCGGTTCGCCGCCTTTGACCCTGCACGTGGTGTCGAGTTTGTAGAGAATGGCCGACTGGGCCAGCACGGGTGCCGAGGCGACCGCGGTGGCCCCCGCAGCCAGCAGCCCGATCCTGCTGACAAGCCGGCTGCGCAGAGTGTTGCGGTTCAACATGGAGAGGAAATCCCCAGCGATGGTGGGAAACACCTTCATGTTGACCACGGCCAAGCTCTTTGGCAGCCGGCTGTTGCGCATGGCTACAAACAGAGCACTTGGCACGAAAAGATATGGCGCACGGGGAAAAAGTTGACGAAATGCGCAATCGGTTGCTGCTGCGATTCAGTTCTTGCTGCCTCGATGCTGCTTTGGAGCGCCTGCGGTGGGCCTGCCCCTGGTTTCAGGCACAGACTCCCGACCCCGCCGCCCCGCCGGCTTGCAATTGACAGCTGTTATTGAGAATCGCTTGCAAAAAAGCACCGATCTTGTTTAGGTTGCGAGTCATTCGCAATAAGCCCGCTGCCGCGGCCATGAGTTTTCGTTTCCTTCCCGACGATCCCGTTGCCGCCGTGCGCATGCCGGTGGGCCAGACCGTGCTGCTCGATCCCGCCCTGCGCCCCAGCGGCAGCTGCATCGAGGTGCTCGAGGGGGTGGCCCGCGTGTACTGCCCCTGTGAGGAAACCGAGGGGATGACCCTTGCCTTTCTGCAGGCGGGCGATCAGTTGCGCGTCGATCGCCTCTGCAGCGAGGGGGTATGCGTGGAAGCCCTTACCCCGCTCCGCTTCCGCAGTGACGCAGAGCCCCGCTGCGATGAGGGCTTTGATGCGGTGAACGAATGGACGCTGCAGCTGCTGCGCATCCGTCACCTCGGCAATGCTGAGCAGCGCCTGCATGCCTTGCTGGGGCTGGTGGTGCACCGCCTCGGCCGCCGTTGCGGCAGCTGGTGTGATCTGCCCTTCCGCCTCACCCATGAGCGGATCGGTGAGCTGATCGGCACCACCCGGGTCACCACCACCCGGCTGATTTCCCGCCTCCGACAAGCCCGGTTGATCGAGGCGCCCGTGGGCGAATCCGGCATGCGTCTGGCGCCGGAGCTGATCGAAACCGCTCCCCTGCCCTGCTGATCCAGCGAGTGGGCTGAACCGCCGCTGCTGAGGTCACTCCCCCTGCTCAAGCGTGGGCACCAGGGCCAGGGCCGCGATCAGGCCGAAGACCATGATCAACAGGGCCGGGGCCATGGCGGCTCCCACCCTTTCATCGCTGGCGTACTGGAACACCCGCACCGCCAGGGTGTCGAAATCGAAGGGGCGCAGGGCCAGGGTGATTGGCAATTCCTTGACCACATCCACAAACACCAGCAGAGCCCCGACCAGCAGGGGCCCCTTGAGCAGGGGCAGATGGATGCGGCCCAGTACCCCGCGCCAATCGCAGCCCAGGCTGGCGGCCGTTTCATCGATGCTTGGAGGAATCCTTTCCAGGCCCGCATCGAGCCCCTGTTTGGAGACGGCCATGAAGCGATCGCCGTAGCCCCAAAGCAGCAACAGCAGGGGGCTCAATCCCAGGGGGCCACCCAGCAGGATCAGCCCCAGAGCCAGCACGCTGCCGGGTATGGCGTAGCCAAGGCCAGCCAGGAAGCTGAGCTGCTCGACCAGCGGCTGGGGGCTCCAGCGACGGCAGATGGCCAGAAGTAGGGCCCCCAGGCAGGTTATGGCTGTGGCTGCCAGGGCCAGGCCGAGGCTGCGTCCGGCCAGATGCGCCAGTTCAGCAAATGATTCAGCCTGCATGCCCTGCCAGCTCTGCTGGATCCAGAGAGCCGGAATCACCAACGCACAGCAGGGTGGGGCGGCACACAGCAGCTGGGCCAGGGCTGCGCGCCAGCCGGAAAGGGGCCATACGTGGTCGCCGCCGCGGCTGCCGTCGAGATTCCAGCGGCGGCTGCGTTGGCGCAGCATTCGTTCGCTGGTGATCAGCACGGCCACAATGGCCAGGGCGACAAGCGACAGCAGGGCAGCTCCCTGGGGATCCCCATCCACTTGCCAGCGGTCAAGGATTCCTGCAGAAAGACTGGGCACCCCCAGCAGGCGCACGGCGCCCAATTCATTCACCACCTCCATGGCGCTGAGGGCAATGCCGGCTCCTATTGAGGGCAAGGCGATGGGCAGGGCCACCCGGAAGAAACTGCGCCAGGGGCCTACCCCCAGGCTGCGGCTGGCTTCGAGCAGTCGCCTGCCGCTCACCGAGAAGCTTTCGGTGCTGAGCAGGAAGACGTAGCTGTAGTTGGCCAGGGTCAGCAACAGCACGGCCCAGCCCAGGCCGTGGATGCGCAGACCCCGATAGCTACCCCAGTCGATCAGGCTGGCGGCCAGCAGGTAGGCGGGAAAGGCCATGGGCACCAGTTGGGCGATCCGCAGCCAGCGGCGCCCTGGGAAGCGGCAAACAGCTGTCAGCCAGCCGATGGCAGTTCCCACAGCTCCGCCCAGAACTCCCTCCCCACCCACCAGCAGCAGGGTGCCCCGCACCTGGCTGGCCCCGTCCAAGCCCAGGGCAAGCGGGGCGTGGCTGCTGCCGATCAGTGCATCAGCCAGCAGGGTGAGCAAGGGCAGCAGCGCCAGCCCGCAGGCCACCAGAACCGCAACCAGCAGCCCCGCCCGGCTGCCCGAGCTCCCCGGCCTTGGGGGCGAAATCACTTGGGCCGGGATGGTCGGCAACAGGGCGTCCAGGTCGATCTATTGCCAGCCAGCCTCGGTCATCAGTTGCACCGCCTCACGGTTGCGCCGACCCAGCTGCTCCATCGACACCGGAGAGGCCTTGAAGGTGCCGAAGGCCTTGAGGGTGGGGTTGTTGCCCCAGCCTTTCAGCGGGTATTCGTTATTGGCGGCGGCATAACCCTCCCCGGAGGTGGGAGAGGCCAGAAACTCCAGCAGCCGGCGGGCTGCCTCTGGGTTGCGGGAGCTGCGGGTGACTCCGCCGGCGGTCACGTTGACGTGGGTGGGGTTGGGCCACACCACGCGCACTTTTTTGGCGGTTGCGCGGTCGGTTGGATTGTCGCCGCTCAGCAGGCGAGCCAGATAGTACTGATTGGCGATGGTGGCCCCGCACTGTCCCTGGCCCACGGCCCGCACCATGGTGGTGTCGGAGGTGAAGAAGGGCTCCTTCATGTTGGCAACAACTCCGCGTACCCACTGCCGGGTTGCCGTTGCCCCGCGCCGCACCAGTTCATCGGCCACTAGGGACTGGTTGTAGACACTGGCCCGGTTGCGAAGACACACCTTGCCCTTGAACTCGGGCTTGGCAAGATCGGCATAGGTGCGGATCAAGCTGGGATTGACCAGTTCCCTGTTCGCCATCACGGGTCTGGCCCTGCGGGTGAGCCCATACCAGCGGCCGGCAGGGTCCCTCAGGTTTGCTGGCACATCCCTGTTGAGTTCGACGGAGCGGATGGTCTGGAACAGGCCGAGCTCCTGGGCCCGGTAAACCCTGGCCGCATCCACCAGCACCAACAGGTCAGCCCTGCTCTTGCCGCCTTCGCTGCGGAGCCGCTGAATCAGTTCATCGTCCTTTCCTTCGAGCAGGTTGACCTTGACGCCAGTGCGACTGGTGAACTCGGCGTAGAGCTTTTTGTCGGTGTTGTAGTGGCGGCCGGAATAGACATTTACCTCCTTGAGATTTTCCCTATTGATTTCCTTGATTACTTTCTCTGGCCCTACCTGGGCGATGCTGGCCACACTGATGGCGCTGGCCAGGGTTGTGGCGGCAAGCGCACCCATGCCGATCTGAACTCTGAGATTGCGGAAACGTTTGTGACTCATGCTGGCTTGGCGATGACCCCAAGCTACGGATTGGCATGGCCTCGGTTGGGTGATTAATGTCCGTATGGAGCGTGATAATTGATACGCTCCCCAGGCCGAAAAAAGTATGGATTAAGCCTTCCCCCGAGCCTGAGGTTATTTCCTGCGACAAGAGCTCTCCCCGTGGCAGTCAAATCCCATCAGCCATTGGTCAGCGACGCAC
>Ga0169931_10008270_pt1 | contig 15222 bp, 8 predicted proteins | sample Kivu_15m_20L_FD_129675 | JGI IMG/M metagenome (GOLD analysis project Ga0169931, IMG submission 129675) | Freshwater microbial communities from Lake Kivu, Western Province, Rwanda to study Microbial Dark Matter (Phase II) - Kivu_15m_20L... | ecosystem: Environmental > Aquatic > Freshwater > Lake ... | reverse complement strand
GCGCCTTGGCGCCTTTGCGTGAAGTAAGAGTCGGTACAGCAAGATGCCCGCCGGCGCGTCTGCATGAAATCCGAGAGACGATCTCAAGTGTCCTTACCACCGTTTCACCATCCCAGGGCGAAGATCCTGCTGAGCCGCATCTCTGCCGCGAGCGCGGTTGTGGGATGTGTTCCGGGGGCCACCGGATTTCGCGCCCGATGCCCGATGGGACCACAATCAGATCGCCCCCCGCGAATGATCCGACTCTCCATTCGCCCCGCTGAACGCCCCTGCGTTTTCGGCCTGTAAGGCCAGTTCCACCAGCCTCGCATGAAATGCGAGGTCAACGCCACCCCGCGAACTTGTCGCCCTGTCAGGGCAGTTCTCAGGGGATTCCGCGATATTGGTGAGTTTTGTCGGTTGGAGTTCAGTTGCGGGCGAGCTGTCGCAGGACGGTGTGAAGGATTCCGCCGTTGCGATAGTAGACGACTTCGACTGGAGTATCGATGCGGCAGGTGGTGACGAAGTGAATCACTTCGCCGTCGGGTTTGCGGGCTGTGACCTCCACGGCCTGTCGGGGTTCCAGTTTGTCGTTGAGGCTGATGTCGAAGGTTTCGGTGCCATCAAGTCCCAGCGATTCGCGGCTTTCACCTTCGCGGAACTGCAGCGGAAGCACTCCCATGCCGACAAGATTGGAACGATGAATGCGTTCAAAGCTGACGGCAATGACAGCCCGAATGCCCAGCAGGTAGGTGCCTTTGGCGGCCCAGTCGCGGCTGGACCCGGTGCCATATTCTGAACCGGCGAGAACCACGAGCGGCGTGTTTTGATCGCGGTACTTCATGGCGGCGTCATAGATCGAGGTCTGTTCGCTACTGGGGAAGTGAACGGTGACGCTGCCTTCGGTGCCTGGAGCGACGAGATTTTTGAGTCGAATATTGGCAAATGTGCCGCGTGTCATGACGCGGTCATTGCCGCGGCGAGCACCGTACTGGTTGAAGTCTTCGGGTTTGACGCCCTGAGCCTGCAGGTAGCGACCTGCGGGGCTGGAGGCTTTGATGGAACCGGCGGGACTGATGTGGTCGGTGGTTGTGGAATCGCCGACGGAGACGAGGCAGCGGGCATTTTCGATGGAATGGATGGGCTGCGGTTCAGCAGGCATATCCACAAAAAACGGAGGTTCCTGGACGTAGGTGCTGCTTTCGTCCCATTGATACAGGTCACCACTGGTGCCCATGATCGACTGCCATTCCGGTGGTCCTTGAGCGGCCTTTCCGTATTGTTCAGTGAACATTTCCGGAGTCATGGATGCAGCGACGGTGTCGGCGATTTCCTTCTGAGAAGGCCAGATTTCGCGGAGGTAAACATCCTTGCCGCTGCTGTCCTGTCCGATTGGCTGATTGACCAGATCGATGTCTACAGTGCCGGCGATGGCGTAGGCCACAACGAGCGGCGGGCTGGCAAGATAGTTGGCGCGGACGAGCGGATTAACGCGACCTTCAAAGTTGCGGTTGCCGGAGAGCACTGCTGCGGCGACGAGGTCACCCGCTGTGACAGCTTTGGCGACTGGGTCCGGGAGTGGTCCGCTGTTGCCGATACAGGTTGTGCAGCCGTATCCGACGGTTTGGAATCCGAGTTCATCGAGGGCTTTATCGAGTCCGGCTTTTTCGAGGTACTCAGTGACGACTCGACTTCCGGGAGCGAGACTGCTTTTAACCCACGGCTGCCTTTTCAGGCCGCGGGCGACGGCGTTTCGAGCCAGCAGACCGGCGCCAATCATCACGCTTGGGTTGCTGGTGTTGGTGCAGCTGGTGATAGCAGCGATCACAACGGCGCCGTCCGTGATTTGGCTGCCGGGGCCATTGTCTTCCACTGTCACGGGAGCGGATGGCTGAGACTTGCCGAATGTGGGCAGGGCCTTTTGCCATTCCGGGAGCATGTTTTTCAGGAGAATGCGGTCCTGAGGACGTTTGGGGCCGGCCAGCGACGGGACGACATCTTCCAGATTCAGTGCGAGTGTGCTGGTGAATCGGGGTTCCGGAGAATCGGCCGTGCGGAACAGGCCCTGTTCCTTATAGTAGCGTTCAACGAGATCCACCAGTTGTTTCGGGCGACCGGTGCGTTCGAGGAAACGCAGAGTTTCGGCATCGACCGGGAAGAAGCCCATTGTTGCGCCGTATTCGGGGGCCATGTTGGCCAGAGTCGCGCGGTCGGCGAGGCTGAGTGTATCGAGACCGGGACCGTAAAATTCAACGAACTTGCCCACCACCTTGTGGGCTCGGAGCATTTGAGTGACTGTGAGTACGAGGTCCGTGGCGGTGGAGCCCTCAGGCAATTGTCCAGTGAGGCGGAAGCCGACAACTTCCGGAGTCAGCATGTAAATTGGCTGGCCGAGCATCACGGCTTCGGCTTCGATGCCACCCACACCCCAGCCAACGACGCCGAGGCCATTGATCATGGTTGTGTGACTGTCGGTGCCGACCAGGCTGTCCGGGTAGGCCACGCCGTCGGTGGTCATTACGACAGTGGCGAGGTATTCAAGATTGACCTGATGGACAATTCCGGTGGCAGGCGGGATCACGCGAAAGTTGTTGAAAGCCTGCTGGCCCCAACGCAGGAACTGGTAACGTTCCATGTTGCGGGCAAATTCGATTTCCACATTGCGCTGGAGCGCGAAGCGGCTGGCGAATTCATCGACCTGAACACTGTGGTCAATCACGAGGTCGCAGGGCACAAGGGGATTGATTTTTTTGGGATCACCACCCATTCGGACCATGGCGCTGCGGAGCGCTGCAAGATCAACGACAGCGGGCACGCCGGTGAAGTCCTGAAGCACCACTCGACCGGGCTTGAACGGCACTTCTATTTCTGCAGGTTTCGCCGCGTTCCAGTTCGCAAGGTTCACGACGTCGTCAGCGGTGACGACAAAGTTATCGACGTTGCGAAGGCAGGCTTCCAGAAGCACACGGATGGAAAAAGGCAGCGTTTCGATGTTGCCGATGCCATGGTCAGCCAGTTTCCGCAGGCGGAAATAGCGAACCTGGCCTGCGGAAGTGTTCAGAACGGCTTCGGCGCCGAATGGGTTTGCTGTACTCATAAGAAACGCTGGCTCTGGAGGGAAGAGGATTGAAATGTCAGGGAAACCGCCCCCACATCGCCCTCATCGCGATGTTCGGGTCAGGAAATTTTCGCCAGATTGTAAACAACCAAAGAAATCTGGCAAACCCAGCCACTGTCGTGGCGGAAGCCGGGAAGAATTACTGTTGTTCCGCCAGCTGCCGAATCTCTGCCTCCGTCAACGCCCGCGCGTGAATTCGCAGGTCTTTGAGAGAACCGCCAAGAGCACCGTTCGTACCGCCACCGATCAGCAGCGGCGACTGCGTTGTCAGATCGAACGGGCGCTCACCGGGCTCCGGAGCGGCTGAACGGGCAACCTCGCGGCCGTTGAGAAACAGTGTCAGCTGGTCGCCCGTACGGACAGCCGCGACATGTTGCCAGCCCCCCTCAAGACTCTGCCCCCACTGCACCTGCCGCCCCTGTCGATACCGCCAGACCACACCCGATGGCAGAGTGCTGCAGAATAACTCACCCCCATGTTCTGCCATGGTCCACACGCGGCGATATTTCACGTTGGGAGTTTGATCGAGCTGCGCGGAGAGCTGCCATTGGCCCGGAGCGTCCAGGGTGTAAACTTGCCCAAGCGGCAGGCTTCCGGCGAACAGTCGACCGTTGTGAACCAGCATCCCCATCACTTCCAGCTCTTCTCCCAGACGCCCGGCATCCTGCCAGTGGCCGTCAGCCGCGCGACGGTACGCACGGCCGCTGGGCCAGGTACCTACAAGCAACTGACCGTTGAGCGAGACGAAGGAATAGGTCTGTGTATTCTCGCCGAGTTGACCGAGGTCCTGCCAGGAAGTTCCATCGAAGCGATACACGTGACCCCCGTCATAGCTGCCGGCCACAATCGAGTCTTCGGTCACGTGCAGTGACTCCACTCGACGATCCGTCAGCTGTCCCGAAGCGTCCGGAGACTGTGGAATCGGCAGCGAAGTCCACTGTGAACTCTCTGGCTCCAGCCGAAAGAATCCCGCTGGCTTGTAAAGCGAACTGGCATAAAGACGATCCCGAAACACGACCAGACCACCCACAGCCTCGGTGTTGGGCAGTTGCCCGCAGAGCTTCCACTGAGTGCCACCTTCGTAACGAAAAATTCGTCCCCCCAGTTCGGTGTTCGGGGATTCAGTCAGACTGGAGCCCCCGAGTCTGTATTTTCCTGTACCAGCGTACAGGTGCCCGCGCCAGACTGCCATACATGTGACGCTGTTGGACTGATCCGGTGCACCGCAGTCGATCCAGCGGGAGTCACCGGCGTAGCGATAGACACGTCCTGATTTACCGGCGGCCGGTTCGCAGGTCCCCGCGTAAAGCGCGTTGTCGTGGACAGCAAGGGAAAAGGCAAGAATCGAGTCCCCAGGCCGACCACTGGACTCCCAGCGACCGCCACGATCATCGTCAATACCAAACTGCAGATGCCGCAGATTGGACTGGCAGGACGTGACTCCGGTGGATGTTTTCAGAGTCAGATGCAGGCCGCGGCGACGAACCGGGTCGTACTGACAGAGCAGATCACCGGTGTGACCGGAACCATTCTCGGGAACGCGAAGCCACGCGCTGACAGTGAAATTGCCGGTTCCCAGCGAACTCAGGGTGTCCGCTGGAATGGTGAGCGGCATACCACTGGGAAAAGCTGCTCCGTCGGCCGGCTGCGGGCGATCGGCAGTCCCTGGCAATACACGCCCGCTGACCGACTCACGATAGTCAGTCCGCAGGGGCAGATGCAGCAGCAAATCGGCAGAGGGAAGCTGCGGGTTTTGAGCAAACGCGGGAAGGCAAAGAGTAACCATGGCTGAGATCAGCCATGCAACTCGTGTGGCAACGGACACGGCAGCAGACACGCTGAGACTCCATGTGGCGGAATTGGGAGAAAAGACTTCCACGCTTGTAGCGACAATCACCCGCTGTGCCAAATGAAGAGACCAAAAAAATGGATTCAGACGTGGACCTGAGCGCGACACAGCCACAAGCAGAATCTTTTGCGGTTCCGTGTTCGGGCCCGGAGGCTCGCTGTGGCATGAGCGGTTACTCTTCACTCCTTCTGCAGCCTGCTCTTCACGGCGCTCACAAACGTCTGGAACTGCTCGATCGTGCTGTAAAGGTGTGCCGAAAATCGCAGGAAGCGGCGCCCATTCCAGCTTCCGGTGAGTACCTCAATTCCATGTTGTTCACGGAGTTCCGTCTGCAGCGCGTCCGGGTGGCCATGATAGCCTGGCTGCCAGCTGCGAGTCTGCGGCAGTTCGACCGCCGCCATACTCACAAAGTCGCTCTCGTTCGGTGTACAGAAGACATCCACGCCGGGAAGTTCAAGCAGCGATTTTCGAGCCTCCGCAATCAGCTCACGCGAATGCCGACGATACTCGCAAATGACATCCGGCGTGAAAAAACGGACGGCGTCCGCCAGAGCCAGCAGGGGGGCTGGATCGCGAGTACCCAGCCACTGAAGGCCGTCCTTCCACGATGCCGGCTTGCCGGCGATGCTTCCCCCCCAGCTTACGAGGGGCGTCTCCAGCTGAGATTGCTGTCGCGGATGGACCCACAGGAATCCGCTTCCAAATGGTCCGCAGAGCCACTTATGACCGCTTGCGCAGTAATAATCACAGCCAATCTCATCCAGCCGCACATCCAGCAGCGCCAGAGCGTGGGGGCCGTCAATGCAGACAGGGATGCGTTTTCGCTGAGCCATCCGGCAGATGTCCTGCACGGGGAGCACACACGCCGTGGCAGACGTCACATGGCTCACGACAATCAGTCGAGTGGTCGGGCTGATGGCTGCTTCCAGCGCGGCAACGGTTTCCGATGGAGTTGGCGGAAAGGGAAGCGTCGCGAATGTCATCTTCGCACCCGCTGCGCGACAGCGGGCCTGCCAGATGTTCTTGACAGCGCCGTACTCGTGGTTTGTCAGCAGCACTTCGTCGCCCGGTGCCAGAGACACGCTGGCTGCTACCGCATTCATCGCCACGGTCGCGTTGTCCACCAGCACCAGCCTTCGCGGATCGGTATGCAGAAATCCTGCCAGCACCGCACACGTTTCGTCCAGCAAATCCTCCATCTCGCGGCAGAAGAACCGCATCGGCTGCTGCTCCAGCCTGCGACTCCATCGCTCCCGCGATTCACGCACGACTCGCGGCGATGGCCCGAAGGAGCCGTGATTCAGATAAATGCAGCTGGGATCCAGATCCCACTCGGCTGCCAGCGGATGGCGACCGGAGGTATTCATCAGAGTGACTCCAGGAACGTGCCTGTGTGCCCGGCCACCTCGCTCCGCACCTGCCAGTGCAGCAGGTGCCCGGCAGTGGGAAAGTCAATCCGCAGACAGTCCAGCATCAGTCCCTGCAGTCGCTCCGCGTCTTCCTGAGAAAGCATGCCACCGCGAGACACATCGCCACGCAGCAGCAGTGCAGGACAAGTCACTCCGGAAAAACTTGCTTCCTGGTCATAGCCCTCGTGCCAGCGACCCGCCAGAATCTGTGCCATGACTCGAGGATCCAGGTCACGAATGCAGGAGGCTGTGAATCGCAGCGAGACGGCGTCGCGCACATCACTGATCCGCATCACCCGGCCGTCCGGCCAGCTCTTCACCACCTCACTGCCAAACTGCTCCGCCAGTTGTCGCACCGACAGGTCTTTTCGACCTGCCCAGCGCTGCATCGCTTCAAATGTCGGGTGATATATCGTTTCCGAGAGCGTCTTCCAGAACCCCGGTGACGGCGGATCTTCAAGGATGACAGCTGTCACACGGGATGGACGCGCGGATGCTGCTGCGGTTGCGACCAGAGCACCCAGAGAGTGTCCATAAAGCACCACGGAACCTGGCTCGGCGTCGATGGCGGCCAGTGCGTCCTGCAGATAATCACAGATGCGATAACACCCATCTGCATGGCCTGAATTCCCATGCCCGCGGAAGTCCAGTGCTTTCACATGAAATCGAGTCGGGAGCAGGCAGGCAAGCGTTGAGAATGTCCGGCCCGCACGCCCGACACCGTGCATCATCAGCAGCCGCTCGCCGGAACCCGGCCGGAGGTCCAGCAGGCGAATTGGGATGCCGTCGGTTGTCGTCACTGTGTTCATGCGGGAGCCTTGAGTTTTCAGTGTTCAGTGTTCTGACCGTTCATGGATTCGCGGTTTGGCGAATTGATGGCTGGCTGGAGCCCGCTGGACTGCCTGGCTCTTTCTCTCCTGGCTCGGCGTAGAAATAATTTGCCATGAGGTGTTCGGCTGAGAGCAGCAGGAGGAGGAGTCCGAGGAGTACGGGGAAGACTTCGATGCCGAGTCGTCCAGTTCGAACAACCTGCTGCAGTTCTTCGGGCGTGCGGATGACTGCGGCGCGGTCGGAATCAAACAATTCCGTGAGCTGTTCCTCAGAAATTCGCGTGAGGTCCGTTTCGGCCTGCGGAAGATTTACGGCGAAGGCTGCAGAAAACCGGGCGGCAGATTCGAAGGGGCGAACGGAATAATGCCCGACTTCGCGAGCGTCATCGACGAGCAGGCTCTTCTGGCCGGCATCGACGTTGCCTCGGGTTTGTCCCAGCCCCGGTCGCTGCAGCAGGTACTGCTGGAATCGCTGATCCACGGGCAGCGGCAGTTCCACCAGATCACCTGCCACGAAATTCCTGCGAAACTCGCTGCCGCCAGCCATGTGCAGAAGCAATTTTTCCAGAAGTGCGACGAAGCTCCATTCGGCAGCAAAGTTATTCCACCTGCTGCCACCGTCCGTCAGATTGTCCATGGCCGACGTGAACAGCAGACAGCGGCCGCTGCCAACGCGTCGTTCCAGCAATGCGGGGCGACGATTGGCATCGGAAAAGGCAAGCAGCAGTGAAGTTCCATCGACTGGTTCCACGGCCCAGCATCTTTCGAATGCCGCTGTACCCAGCCCGACCCGCAGCGACTCATCAGCAGCAAAACTGCGAGTGACCGGATGCCCCGAATCTGCAACCTGCAGACTGGATGTGGCGTCCAGAAACTTCACTGCCGTGATCGGTACTGCGGGGAGCAGTCGTCCAGCCGCGGGACTGTTCCATGCGGGGGCCTGGATTCTTCCGGAACCTGCCACGACAAGCACGCTGCCGCCGGACGCTGCGTATTTGCCGAGCGCCGCCCAGAGCGAATCGTCGGGACGCTGAAGACCGGACACGATCACCGCGTTAAAACCGCTGAATGTCTGTTCTCCAGCATCTGCGGTTGTGATCTGGCGACACTCACACGTACGAATGCCCACTCGCTCTCGTTCTTCGGGCTGGAGTGCGTTCCTGATGTAAAGTGTTTCATCGAGCTTATCGGAGATCAGCAGCACTTTGGGAGTGGGAAGGACGCCACAGGAAAACCAGCGGACGTTGTCGGCAGCCAGTGGGTCTTCCGAGTTGATGCGGACAAGGCCCTGCAGATGTTCGAGGCCTGTCGGCACGTCGATGCTGGTGAGCACCTGCGTTTCGCCGCCCTCCAGCTTCACAACCGCCGCAGTCCCGACGCGCGTCTCCTGACCGGTGGCATTGATGAGACTGGTTTCAATCGTCGCCGATGCAGGGACAGCGCCAACGGATCGCACAGTGAGTGAAAGGTCGAGCCTGAGTCCGGGAGTGATTGCGTCGTCTGACAGACTGAGCTCTGAGATGCCTGCATTCAGGGGATTTGGGACCGCCAGATCCACGAGGTAGATGTGAAGCCACTCGTGTTGCTTCAGCAGGTCTGCGAGGCCACTTTCGTCGGGGAGCTGAAGAGCGGCAGTTGTGAAGTCAGAAAACACATAAATTTCGCGGGAATAGAGGTCACCGGTGGGGCCTGTACCGGACTCCTGCTGCACCATACTGCGATGCTCGGCGTGGGCGCGAATTGCAGACCGCAGCAGGGGGTTGAGTTTTCGTGGGAGAGCGGACGTGGCGATGCCTTCCAGCTTTGCTGAAGCGCTGGACAGGTCGGCCTGGAAAACGAGGTCCTCAGCGGAATCCAGCGTGGACACAGCCGCCACGCTTCGCGAAGGAAACCGCTCCAGCTGTTCCCGGGCAAGTTCCCGGGCCTGTTCGAGGCGGGTGGCGTTCTGGTTCAGATAGCTCATGCTCACGCTGTTGTCGAACAGGAACACGGCCGCCACCGGAATGTCCTCGGCTCCTTCTGTCCCCGGTGACAGGAGTTCACCCCGGACACGAATGGCCCACGGAAGTCCTGTCAGGATCACTGCGGCAATCATTCCTCCCAGCAGGCAAAACACCCGCTGCAGGCCCTGTTCCTGCTGTCCTCGCACCGAGCCTGCAGACGATCGACCGCGTTGCTGCAGCCATCGCCATGCTGCAAGAGCACCGAATGTCGAGATTCCAAGGCCACCCCATTCCCACCACTGCAGTGAATAATCAGCGGCCGGGAGCGACGGACGGGCGAAGGCCAGCACCAGCGCGGCAATCAGGAGCATGCGCAGAGCAAGCAGCAGCAGTTGGCGAACACGCATGCGACGCGCATTTGCCGGACGCCGTACCTGCAGCAGCCGCAAGGCCGGAAACTCGATCACCTTCGGCTTCGCTCGCATGATCAGGTGCAGCAGAACCGGGACGGTTGCCAGCACGAGTCCGAACAGGAGTGAAGAGTTGATGAGTGTCATGAATCCGTTCTCTCACGTGCCTGTCGACAACTGCGACTGCGGACATTGATAGCGGATTTCACCATCAACAATCGCCGCGCGAATGCGGGCTGGAAGCTGCATGTTGTGGAATGGGGTATTGCGGCTGCGGGAGCGAAACTGTGTGCTGTCCACGGTCCAGGTGGCTGCGGGGTCGATCAGCGTGATGTCTGCAGGGCGACCAATTTGCAGCGTGCCGGCGTCGAGCCCGAGTATTTCTGCGGGGCCTGCAGTGAGCAGGTGCAGGAGCTGAATCCACGACAGATGTCCCGGGACAATCAACGCTTTCACGCAGACCGAGAGAGCTGTTTCCAGTCCACAGATTCCGCAGGGGGCGGCGTCCAGTTCGACCTGTTTCTTTTCGAGTGCCCGGGGCTGGTGATCTGAGGAGATCGCAGTGATGGTGCCGTCGCGAAGACCGCCGATGAGTGAATCGATATGGTCGCGGGATCGGAGCGGAGGGGTGCATTTGAACATCGGATCGAAGGACTGCATGACGTCATCGGTGAGCAGCAGATGGTGTGGAGTGACGTCCGCGGTTACCTGCAGTCCCTGGAGCCTTGCGAGTCGAATCCGGTTGACAGAATCGCGGGTGGAGACACACATAAGATGAATGCGGCCACCGGTGAGTTCTGCCAGAGCCAGATCACGGCCGGTCATGATATCCTGGGCGGCAGCGGGAATCCCGCGAAGGCCAAGCCGAGTGGATTGGATGCCTTCGTGCATGACGCCCCCTTCCGCAAGTTCAGGGACAATTGCCAAATGCAGAATGGGACGGTTGAACATGCGCGTGTATTCAAGCGCCCGGCGCATGACTTCGGCGTTGGCGACCGGGTGACCGGCATCTGAAAAGCCGACTGCTCCGCCAAGCACCAGCTGTCCGATTTCGGCCAGCTCTTCTCCGCGATGAGCTTTTGTGACGGCCCCGAGGGGCACGACACGGCAGTGGCGGGCGCGATCGGCCTGCAGGCGAATAAACTCTGCCGCCGAGCGGGAGTCAACGACCGGGAGTGTATCGGACTGGGCGGCAATCGTCGTAAAGCCACCCGCCAGCGCGGCGGCAGTGCCAGTGGCAGTGCACTCATCCTCTTCGTGCCCGGGCTCGCGGAGCGACACATGCAGGTCGATGAAACCCGGACTGATAATCAGTCCGGAAGCATCCACGCTGGCTGTCTGCGGTGGAACGGAAGGGCCCTGTACGCCCACTGGGGTGATGGCGGCAATGCAACCGTTCAGGACAAGCAGATCAGCGATTTCGTTGCGACCGGAAGCCGGGTCGATGACATGCCCGCCTTTGATGAGAAAAGAATTCATCGCGTGGCTCCCTGCAGCTGTCGTTCACGGACGAGAAGTGCGAGGCAGGCCATACGAATCAGCAGGCCATTGGAAACCTGATCAAGAATCACTGAGTGCGGGCCATCAGCGACATCGGGCGTCAGTTCAACACCGCGATTGATGGGGCCGGGGGCCAGCACCAGCAGTTCAGGGCGGGCGCGGCGAATGCGTTCGGCATTCATACCAAACAGCGTCGCGTATTCGGCGATCGAGGGAAAGAACGCGCCACGCTGTCGCTCAAACTGGACTCGAAGCAGGTTTACGCAATCGACCTCCGGGAGGATCTCATCGAGGTTCCAGGCGACCTCGACACCCAGCTGACGAATCTCCTGAGGAACCAGTGTGGATGGACCGCAAACAATCACACGTGCTCCGAGCTTGACCAGACCGTGGATGTTCGAGCGAGCGACGCGGCTGTGACGAATGTCACCTACAAGTGCCACTGTCAGTCCTGCTATGCGTCCCCGATGCCGGCGAATCGTGTAGATATCCAGAAGCCCCTGAGTGGGATGCTCGTGCGTTCCGTCCCCCGCATTCAACACACCGGCGCGGAGGTGACGGGACAGCAGGTGCGGGGCGCCAGGTGTTCGATGACGACAGACAACAAGGTCAATTCCCATCGCCTCGATCGTCATCGCCGTGTCGATGAATGTCTCGCCTTTGGAGAGACTGCTGGAGCTGGGAGAAAAATCGACCGTGTCTGCTCCCAGACGTCTGGCCGCAAGGCTGAAACTGGTGCGGGTACGCGTGGAATTTTCGAAAAACAAATTCGCAACGACGATGCCCTTGAGCAGGTTGAGCCGTTCGCGGCCACCGGATGTGGCGTCGTTGAGCCGATCTGCAAGGTCAAGAACCGTGTTGAGCTGCGCGGCCGTGAGTTTTTCCAGCTCCAGCAGATGCTGGTGACCCCACGGACCAGCGGCTGCAAGGTCTGCAAGTTCCATCGAGACACCGCGCGTTTTTTTGGGAGAAGTAAGGGATGAGATTTAACGCGAATTTACCCAGCAACGGGCGGATCTGCAAATCCTCACAGGAGAATTCGGAAAGGTGGGGCATGGATGCCGTCAAGCGATTCCGGAGGAACTCAAGACTTTTTTAACGATGTCGAGCGAAATCGGACACACGCAGGCGACGAGGCTGTTTGCCGTCGGATTGGGCCTGAACAGAGCTGAAGCATTCCAATTGCCGCATTTTTCCACCGTTGAAATATTCCAGCCCGGTCCTCCCAGTGTTTACGTCTGACGATCGCAACACCCGTTTGGCAACTGCGGCCGGGTTTCCCAGAACAGCCTTTCAACCGGGCCGCTTCAACGGTATCCTCAGCCCGGTCAACTGCGGTGTCCCCCTCCAACGCACCAAATCTGCCGAACCGGACAACAACTGTGTTCAGCCGAACGTTTTTTCCAGTCACAGCCCTGTTCTGCGTCTTTCTGGCGGTTCAGCAAAGCCGTGCGGACGAGCCTTCCGCGCGTTCGTTGCCCCTGCAGACGTTGTTCCATCAGCACTGCAGCGCCTGTCACAGCGGACCAGAGCCGTCGGGGGACCTGAAGCTGCCGGAATGGAATTCCGAATCGACTCACACAAATCGTCGAATCTGGGAAAAAGTGCTGCGGAGACTTCAGAACGGCGATATGCCACCTGCCTCCCAGCCCCCACCCGATCCTCAGTTGTCCGGCAAGGCAATCGAATCACTGACCACGGCACTGGATCAGCTCGCAGCCCGTCACCCGTTCGCTGGTCGAACCGAAACGCTCCGCCGGCTGACGCGAACTGAATACCGCAACGCCATCCGCGATCTGCTCGCCATCGAAATTGACGCCGTCTCGCTGCTGCCTGCAGACGAATCCAGTCACGGCTTCGACAATATCACAGTCACCGGGCTCAGCCCGGCGTTGCTCAACCGTTACATCGCTGCGGCGGAAAAAATCAGCCGCATGGCCCTGGGACGTCCCGAAATCAGTCCCGGTGGCGAAACGTTCCGTGTGTCCGGCGATCTGACTCAGGATCACATGCGTCCCGAAGGAGCGCCTCCGGGAACTCGCGGTGGCCTCGTCATCGACTGGCACTTTCCCAGAACCGGCACCTATCAGGTACAATTGCGACTGATGCGGGATCGCAATGATGAGATCGAAGGGCTCCATGGTCGCCACAGCCTGGATGTGCTGCTGGATCGCCACCGCGTGCAGCGATTCCTGATTGCCCGCCCGCCGACCGGACAGGATGATCGCTCGGTGGATGCCGACCTGACAGCGTCATTCCATGTGACGGCCGGTCGTCATCGGCTGGCCGCGACTTTTGTCGAGCAGGGGCGGGCATTGATCGAGTCTGATCGCCAGCCGCTCAATGTGCACTTCAACTTCTATCGCCACCCCAGACTTGCCCCGGCCCTGGCCGAACTGGTGATTCATGGTCCTGTCGGAAATTCTGCCTCCGGCGACTCCGAAAGTCGGCGTCGGGTTCTGACAGCGATGCCAGCAACGCCGGACCAGGCTCTGTCCAGTGCGAAACAGGTCTTCCGACCACTGCTGCGACGAGCCTATCGTCGCCCGATCAGTGAAGAAGATCTGGCGATGCCGCTGAAACTGTTCCATGAGGCGTCCGCAGGAGGACAGGATTACGAAGCCGGGATCGAGCGAGGGTTGGCGGGAATTCTCGCCAGTCCCCACTTTCTGTTTCGCGTGGAACAGGATGTCGATGCAGAACAGGTCACGGCGATCTCCGATCCAGAACTGGCTTCACGGCTTTCCTTTTTCCTCTGGAGCAGCCTGCCTGACGAAGAACTGTTGTCGCTGGCAGAAGCCGGGCGTCTGTCAGACGCGACTGAGCTGGCTCGTCAAACGTCGCGAATGCTGGCGGATGTTCGAGCGAACTCGCTGGCAGAGAACTTTGCGGACCAGTGGCTGTATCTGCGGAATCTGCAGACGATTGCTCCGGACACGCGACTGTTCCCGGACGTGGATCAGAATCTGAAGGATGCGTTTCGCCGTGAGACGGAACTGTTGTTTCTGGACGTCCTGCGGGAGGATCGCAGTGTGCTGTCACTGTTGACGACATCGACAACGTGGCTGAATGAGCGGCTGGCGCGGCACTACGGCATTCCGCATGTGGCAGGCAGTCACTTCCGGCGTGTGGTGCTGGATCCAGCATGGCAGCGCGGTGGACTCCTGCGACAGGGCAGTATGCTGATGGTCACATCCTATGCCACCCGAACATCACCAGTCATTCGCGGCAAATGGGTGCTTGAAAATCTGCTCGGCGCGGCAACTCCGCCACCACCTCCCGGAGTGTCTGATCTGGAGGACAACACGGTGGCAGCCGGTTTGTCGGTTCGCGAACGCCTGGCAGTGCACCGCCGGAATTCGGCGTGCGCGATCTGTCATGACCGGCTTGATCCTGTCGGGCTGGCGCTGGAACAATATGATGCTGTCGGTCGCTGGCGCGATCAGGAGTTTGAAAGGCCGGTGCTGGCCGATGGTGGGCTGGCAGGTGTGGGGCCGTTTGCTGGAGTGAATGGTCTCGAGAAAGCCCTTCTGGCAAGACCCGAGCTCTTTGTGCGAACACTCACAGAAAAGCTGTTCACCTACGGTCTGGGACGCGGGCTGGAACCGGAGGATGGTGCCGCGGTGCGGCAGATTGTTCGCCAGTCGGCAGCGGAGGACTATCGGTTTTCGGCCCTCGTGCGGGCGGTTGTGCAAAGCGTACCGTTTGGGCAGAAGGAGTGATCCAGGTTTATGTTTCGTAAACATCTTCCAAGACGAACGTTGCTACGTGGTGCGGGAGTCGTGTTGGGCCTGCCGCTGCTGGATGCCATGGTGCCTGCCGTCACCGCCCAGTCACAAACAGCAGCGGCCGAACATCGTCTGCGGAGACTGGGGTTTGTCTATATCCCCATGGGCTGCGACCACAGTCGGTGGACTCCAGCGGACCAGTCGAAGCTGGACACGCTTCCCCCAATTCTGGAACCGTTTGCTCCGGTGCGCGAACAGATTGCAGTTGTCAGTGGTCTGGAACTGCGGAATGCCTGGCCAGGAACGCATGCGACATCGAACGCCTCTTTTCTCAGCGCCGCTCGGGCGAAGCGGACTGAGAGCAACGACTATTATCTGGGCACGACGGTCGATCAAATCGCTGCCTCAACCCTCGGGCGTGAAACCGCGCTGCCATCACTGGAAATGTCGATGGAT
>Ga0169931_10008269_pt1 | contig 15222 bp, 14 predicted proteins | sample Kivu_15m_20L_FD_129675 | JGI IMG/M metagenome (GOLD analysis project Ga0169931, IMG submission 129675) | Freshwater microbial communities from Lake Kivu, Western Province, Rwanda to study Microbial Dark Matter (Phase II) - Kivu_15m_20L... | ecosystem: Environmental > Aquatic > Freshwater > Lake... | reverse complement strand
TTCAATGCGAAAGATTAAAAAATAAAGTTAGTTTGGAAAAAGATAAGGGTGACTATCAGATTTACTCATCGGGAGAAGATTTTACAAAACTTGTGATTAATGACTATATAAATGAGAGGATGCCTGAGAGAAAGGCAAGAAAATGAAATTAAGATGTAAATAGAATTAAGTTGATATATAATCGATTATATTATAAAAGTTAATTTCTTATAAAAGTTTTTTTATTTCATTAAATATATATTCCCCTATTAGATCATAACCATCTGGCGTGTAATGTATATGATCATCCCAAAAATTTTTCCTGTCAGATTTACTCATATATTTATATTTTATTAAACTATCAAGATCGCATACGGTAAGTTTTTCAATATTTTTCGCTCTTTCTCGTAAGATTTTGTTGAGTTTGTTTCTTTTATCACCATAAAAGTCATACATTAAATCAGACTTATATTGTGGCAACGTTACTAAAACAGATGAGACCCCTTGATCAATTATGTACTTATGCAAGCTTATTATATTTTCTGCTATTTTATCCTATGACATATGGCCTAAATCGTTGGCTCCTGCATAAATTATAACTAACGAAAATTTAAAAGCCATCTCTTGCGAATTTTCACTTACTTCAAAGAATGTTTTAATCCTGTCTAACATACTTACAGTTCCTTCTCCATTTATTCCACTGTCTATTACTTCATAATTAAAATTATTTTCTTCAAGTAATTTGTTTATTTTAATTGAATAGGGATGGTATTTCAACCCGAAATTGTAATATCCCTTTGTTAATGAATCCCCAAATGCCAGAATCTTTTTCTTATTGTTTAATTCAGTTTTCTTTAAATTATTAAAACTTTTCATTAAAATTTTTATTGATTCAACTGCGAATACATTTAAGTTATATAAAGATAAATTAAATAAATAAAATTTTTATATTTATAATATCTAATGCAACAAGATTATCTTGAATCAAATGCCGTGTTCGAAAGGCCTATAACAGAAGTTATTGCAGATTATATCAATCGTCTTAGAGCCAGGCCAGTAGAATACTCTGAAACCTTTGATAATATACATGCGGGATTAAAAAAGCAAAAAGGGTCAGATGCCAAAGTAAAAAGTTTCACTGCTTTCGTTAATGAATTCAAATCAAAGCCGACTAAAACTTTACAGAAAAGCCTTATTTTAAATGATTTGGCTGAGAAAATCGCCGAGAGAATTCATGAAATGAAAAGCAATAGAAATTTTTTAAGTGACATTATCTCAGAAAATTATTCTGGAAATTCTTATCTCGGATTTTATTCAGTTTCTGGAAATGAAACAGATGGAGAGAAAATAGTCAATGAACTTTTACTTGATGAAAAAAATAGAAAGGATTTCTTTTTGAACAATACTTACAAACTCATCGGAGTTCATCATAAAATATACGAAGACTCATCAAACAAAAATTTAACTATTCTTTTGATTGCTGATGAAATAAATGAAGGAAGTGAAGCTCACTTTACAGAAAGAATTGAATCTGAAATAAACCATTTTAGGTCAAGTCCTTCGACTTATGCAACATATTTAGAAGAATATAAAAAGAAAATTCAAAAGACCTTCCCCAACGTAAAGAAAGAATTCGTTAAAGAATTAGAAACAGTCATAGATACTCTTAAAAAGAGAAATAACAGAGGTCTTGGCCAGGTTACTCTTCACCCAGGATTGAGTGAAGCGGCTAAAGAGCATCTTGACCAAATAGAACAGAAAGGCTCAAAGAAGTTTCATGCTCAAGATGAGGAATACTTGAATATTCTACTTTCACATTATGTTTCTGGATATTCAGAGTGCAGAGAATTCATATCTACTAATTTCCATCAACCAAGAAATTTTGTAATTGACCTCTTGGCAAACGAAAAGGATCTTCATAGAACTGCTAGAAAAGCCTTACTAAACGGTACTCTATCAAATATTGGATTGGCTCATAGAATAATTAAAGGTACCAGAGCAACAGTCCTTATTTTCACAGATAAAGCAGAAGAATTACAACAAGTTCCATTTGAAGAAGGATTAGTGCAAGAAATTAACAAAATTCGCGCATATCCTAAGTCCTATGTAAAATACTTCCAAAGAATTATTGATGAGCAAGAAGTTCCTAAAAATTTCTCCAAAAAACAGCAAGAAGCTTTCTTCAAAAGTGTCTCTAATATCATTGATTTCTTAACAAACGTGCGTGCTTTGGGACCTTTGTACACTCATCGAGATCTTACCAAAGCAGCAGAAGCTAGAGTGAGTCAATATGTTAAAGATCAAAAAATCACGACATTATCAGATGAAAAATTAAGAGATTTCCTAGCTGATTACGGAACAGGATTTTACAATGTTTCAGAATTAGGCGATATAGGATCAACATCTCCTCTAGAGTATTTGATCGATGTGATGATCCCAAGAAACACCAATAAAAGTTATAGGGACATCATTTTTTCAAAGTATTTAAATTACATAGGAGTTGCATCTAGTAAAGAGTCTACAGAGATCTCCCCTGAAGAGGAACAACAAGAAGAAAACCAGAAAATCAGAGTTTTCATTTTGGCTGATAATTTTGAACCTGATGTTAGGAAATTTGATACTACTGTTATGTCCCGCCAAGTAATTCTTAAAAGGCCAAATTTAACCAACGATGAAATCCTACAAATCAAATCCGATTTTAAACAATTTGATGTGACTAATACAGGAAATGTAAAACCTGGTCCTATCCTTGTCTTCATGGATAAATCTGCAAACTTCTCAAGATTTAATTTCATTTATTATGAAGCTTTCCAACTCTTAAATACAGAAGAAAACAATACAAATGGTGTTGATGTTGAAGAATTTATCAATGCTGTTAAGAAAGTTTTCTTATCTGTGTATGAAGAAGAAAGATGGAGGGATCTGTATAATCTTTACTATGGAGATAGTAGAAAAAAAATAATCGAATATGATTCATTGAAAAAAATAACAAACGAATTGAAGTATAGAATTACAGATGAGGACATTCTCTTAGTTCTAGAAAGATTACAAGATAGCGGTCAAATTGATTTAAATAAGTTTTCTGAAATGATGAGGATCATTGAAAACTTAGGAAGAGCATAAATAAAATTTTATTTCTTTATTTAAAAAATTAAAAGAATTTTTTATTTAAATACTACTATTAAATAATTAATATAAATTAATTAATTAAATTCCAAGCAGTATACTAAGTAAAATTATTTCCTAAAATTTTTCAAAGAATTAAAACATAATTCCAATCCATATACCAATAATTTTTTAATTATAGAAGATGATCACTTGTCTCCTATAAAATTTTCTAATAAAATTTGGCCGTATTGCTTTTATTATTATATAAAAAAATTCACTGAATTTAAATTTAATAAATTATTTAATATATATAAGTATATGTATTATTTATTATATGGTTGATAATGAATTATTTTTTTCGCAAGTTCAAGCTCCAGTAGAGGCTGAAACAGTAGAGGAATCGAGTGTAAAACTTAATTCTACTTGGGTATTTTGGGAGAATTACGAAGGGAAATCAGACAAGCACTTGGATTATGCAAAGAGCGTGAAAGATCTTTTCAAATTTTCCGACATCATTACATTTTGGCAGTTTTGGAACAATTACCCGGGGTCCAGCCCAGCGAATATATTTTACAACGGAGAGAGACTCAAATAGTAAAAAATTATTTTTATTCTTAGTTTCTATAAGGAGAAGTACAGAATCACAGGCTTGAACTTGTTTAAGGAGGGGATATCCCCTACCTGGGAGGACCCCAAAAATAAAGGAGGGAAAACATTGTCGCTAGAATACAACATAAGAGACGATATCCAAAGCTTTCTTTCTATTCTAGAAAAATCATGGATTCATCTAATGGTGCTTCTTATTGGAGAATCTATTCCTTCTCCAGATTTTGTAATATCTTTATTTAATTTTTGAAATAGATTAATGGAATTAGATTAGTCGATAAGACCCTGTTAGGAAAAAGGATTATATACAGAATCGAAGTTTGGCTAATGCCCGAAACCCCCGAAAATAAATTGAGTGAATTAATGACATATTTGAAAAAAGAATTCGGATCAGAAATCCAAGTGAGAAATATTGCTTAAAATTTCAAATAAAATATCAAGAATTATTTGAAAATTATAATCACTATCTTAATAATAATATATGTATATTTAATTTATTATAAATTTGGAAGAGTATAATATATTTCTTATATATTTAAATATGAATAAATTCAATTCGAATAAAATATTTATGCGATTGTTGAAAAGGAATCCAGTAAATTTTTTTAAAAAGCACTTTTCAACAAGAATAAAATCTAAACCCTCTGTCTGCTATTACAAAGCGCTAAATGTATCACCTAACGCAACTTTAGAAGAAATTAAGAAAGAATATTACATTTTGGCTAAGAAATATCATCCAGACAACAACGAAAGCAGTAATCTTAATCAAACAGTATGAATATGTCACATTTTATGAAATTTAGGAAAAATTTAAGCAAATTTCAGAGGCATATGAAATATTATCAGACGAATTGAAAAGAAGAGAATATGACAGTCTTATTTTCGGTATGACCGACTCGAAGAAATTTTCAAATCATGATGTATACGAATTTTATAGAAATAAGAACAAGAAACATCCTCATCATAATCAACACATGCATGAGAATAGCGCTGAAGAAGAGAAGGTTCAAAGACGAAAAGAAACAATAAGTCCAAGAGCAAAAGAAATTCAGGAAAAATTGAAAAAAGGAATTCCTCTTGATGAGATAATTGATGGCTATGAAAATATAAGAGAAAAATATAAGGAAAATGAAACAGGATGTGAGAGGGGTTGGAAAGAGCATCTTTACAATCACCAAACGGGTTACAATCCAATCGATCCTTTTCATCTTAATAAATCATTTGGAGACAGATACAATGAACACAACAGAGAGGGAGTTATATCAGATATTCCCTATTGGGATTCTAAAGAAAACGATGCATATTGGAGTTTATCAAAATGGCAACGATTGAAGTTATACGTCAAAGAGAAGGTAAATATGCATAAATATAAAGATTTTTATATATTTAATCTTTTGATTTTGTTGATTCTTATTTATTATGCAAATAAAAAATCTAAACAAATAATCTTGTAGATTAATTTTTCAAAAAACAAGCAAACCAATGATAATCATTTAGATAATATAGAAAATATAGAAAATAAAACTAAACATTAAATAGCTTATGGATACTAGTATTTATCTTAGATGTACAAACATTATAAATTTTATAAATGAAAAATTTAATTTATAATTCCCATAACTTTAATTTATTTATCATTTAAAAAAGACAAAATTACCATCCTCAACAATAATGATGATTCACTTGGACACCTTTGATTAATAAAATGAAAAGGTTTAAAGAAAGTCTGATTTTTATTTAATCTCTTAACTAAAATTATTAGATTAAAAGATGATGAAATATAATTCAAATAAAAATGCATTGCATTTTTATGATTGAGTTTGTATTCCCTGAATAATTATAATTAATTAAATTTAGTTCATATTTGTAATTGATTTTTCTTTTAAAAATTTCACTTAAATTAAATTAAATAAATATTTGCACTAATTTATTTATCATATATAAAATGGACGATGATTTATTCAACTTAAACGATTACGACGAAGAGACAAGAGAAATAATAATCACTCCTGAACCAATAGAGAAAAAAAAGGATGATGTAAGGAACTTGTATCAAATCACAGCTTATGAAGATAAGAAAAACGAGGAGTTAGACTTGAAAGAAAAGATAAATTTAGAATTAGACAAACTTGATCAATTAGGAACTCTTAAAAAAGAAGAAGAGAAAGTTTCTTCTCTAGTAACAGATTCAAATCAAGCACTCGAAGACAGTTTTGAATCTAAAATAAAAATTAACACGAATCAGAATTTGATTACAGCTGAAGCAAGAGAAAAATGTCTTCACGCTATAGATGACAAGATCGACATAAAAGAGTATAATCTAATAGTGGATCCCGCATTGAAATTTCCTTTTGAATTGGACATATTTCAGAAAAGATCAGTAATAAGACTAGAAAGGCATCAAAATGTATTAGTCTGTGCCCATACTTCATCAGGAAAGACTGTAGTAGCAGAATATGCAATCGCCTTAGGAAAGAAACTTGGAAAAAGAGTTTTCTACACATCCCCAATTAAAGCGCTCAGTAATCAGAAATACAGAGAATTCAAAAAAAAATTCGATGATGTAGGAATTTTAACTGGTGATGTATCGATAACTCCGGATGCTCAATGCTTGATCATGACGACTGAAATTTTGCAGAGTAGCCTATATAAAAATTCCGACATGCTAAATTTAGTAGAGTGGGTTGTATTTGATGAGGTCCATTACATAAATGATAATGAAAGAGGACATGTTTGGGAAGAAATTTTAATTCTGCTGCCTCCCCAGATAGGCATTGTAATGCTTAGTGCTACAATACCTAACTATATAGATTTTGCCAAATGGGTAGGAAGAATTAAAAATACAACTATTTACATTCAAAATACCACACACAGAGTGGTTCCTTTAGAACATAAAATATTCATTTCCTCTAAGGAGATATTTTTGGCTAAAGATAAAACAGACAAGGTTGATGATAAACAAATTATGAACGCAATGAATCAGTTAGATAATTTGAATGATAAATTGTTTAAAAGTAAAAATAATCCGAAAACAAAAAAAGAAAAGCAAGAAAATGAGACAAAAATACTCAATCGAATAAGAGATTTCAATAGGGGAGTAGAGAAAAGAGAAAAAGAAAATTTTAATAAATCTGCATCTAATAATGCAAAGAGTGGAGGATATAATAACGGAGGAAATGGCGGAATGAATAAAATTACTATGACCCACTTGAAATTAGAAGAGATAGTCAGCTATCTACTAAAAAATGATTTGACACCATGCGTCATTTTTGTCTTTTCTATAAAAAAAATTGATGATTATGCAAGATTATTGGCATCGAAAGAACCAAGAGTAGATAAGGTTACAAGCCATAAAATCACAAAATTTTTTGACAAATGCATGTCTAAATTATCTAATGTAGATAGAGAAATTAATCAAGTACAAATAATGAGAAGGATACTAGCCCAAGGAATAGGTGTTCATCATGCTGGGTTGATTCCGATTTTGAAAGAAACTATAGAAATTTTATATTCAAAGGGTTTATTAAAAATTCTCTGCGCAACTACTTCATTTTCCATAGGTTTAAATATGCCAACAAGAACAGTTGTCTTCACAGAAATAACAAAGTTCAATGAGGATAAAAAAGAAATTCTTTCTTCTAGCGAATACTTGCAAATGTGCGGCAGAGCTGGAAGAAGAGGAATCGATCAAACAGGACATATTTTCCTACTGATGGGAGATAAACAATATCCTCCTAAGGGTACGGATATTGGAGATATGATGAAAGGAGGAGGTACTCAAGTAGAAAGTAAATTCAGACTATCATATAGAACACTCATTTCCTTTTTGTCAAGAAATGTCAAAGACATATTTGAATTTTTTAAGGAATCTTTTTTAGAAAACAACAAAATTCTAATAATGCCAAAAATCATCCAGAGTATAACAGACATAAAACAAGAGTTATTCTCACTACCTCCAATTAATTGTATTTTCCAACCCGACAAGGACGATTACATAAGAAAATATGTCAATGATCTCAAGGCAATCAAAACAATCAGACCGAAGCTGTTTGCAATAGCAGATATAAGAAATAAACTTCAACCTGGGAGGTTGATTCAATTTAACAGTAAGAGATTTAAAAAGGACATTCACGCACTCGTTTTATTTTATTATAACGAGTATGAACAATACAGATGTATCCTTGTAGAAAATAATCCCAAGTTAGTGGTGGAATATGAAGAATCAAAGAAAAATACGATAGAAGATCCTTCAATTGCGAAGAACATAGGCATTCTTAATAAAAAATTCTATGAATATTTTGAAATTGGATTAGATGATATAGTAGAGATTATGGACTTTACTATTAAAATCGATACAAATTCTTTTGACTGGGATGGAGACAATTACTGTTACATTAAGAAAAAAGATCTTGAGAAGGTATTGAATGACATAATTAGCGCAGTTTTTGATAAGCAACCAAAGCCCTTCGATTATAGTAAACTTACCAGAAATGACATCACCGCTTTTGATCTGATTAATAACAAGACCTCTACTCAAAAAAGTATTAAAGAAAGTAAATGTCATGACTGTTATTTAAGAGAAGAACACAAGGCATTATTTGAAAAGAAAATCGAATTAGAAAATAAATACAAAGAATTTGATAAGACTCTTTCCGAAGAAAATTTGAAGTATCATAAAGAATTCTTGACTCGCATGGATATTTTGAAAAGACTTGGATATATCGATGAAGACAACCTTATTCTTTTAAAAGCAAAAGCAGCAAGGGAAATAGCCTCTTCAGATTGTGTTTTAATTTCAGAATTGTTACTCACTAACATTCTTGAGAATTTAGATGTGGCTGAATCTGTTGCCTTTGTGTCGGGATTTGTATTTAATAAAAACGAAGTAGAAATCGAAGATCCTGATATCAGTCCAAATTTTTCAAAAGCTGTAAAGGAGTTTGAAAATATTTACAAGAAACTAATTGAATTAGAGGCATTATCAGAGTTCGAAGAAAGTAAGTATAATAGAAGAGTGACTTTCTCTGTTTCTAAAGCGATTTATCTGTGGATGAAAGGAAACTCTTTCAGAGAAATTATACATGAAAGCGATTTAGAGGAAGGAAAATTATACACTCTCTTGATGAGATTATATTTGTTTTTAAACGAAATTAAATCCTTCTCTGATATTATAGAGAATTCGAATCTGTCTAAAAAATTTGAAGATGCTAAAGGGTTTATAATGAGAGATATTTTATCTTGTAAATCTCTTTATTTACAAGAAGATATTGACATCGATGCCGAAATTTAAAAAATAAAATTCCGATTTATTATTATGAATATAGCAATTTATAATGATATTTAATTGATTTAATATTTCTTCCATATATTGATATATTATATACTAATTATTATATAAAGGATTCAAGAAATTCGTTTTTTAAATTCATATTCACCAAATAAATAATAATATTTTATATCTTATACAATTTTATTCATCGATATTTTCATCATAAGATTCATAAGACTGAGAAAGCTCAAATAGTTTTCTAGAAGAGGAATTGCTAATCGTATTGTGTTTTTCTAGTTGTTCCTGGATTTCTTTATTTTCTAACATTGCGTGTAACTTTTTAAGGTAGATTATGAATTCCGGATCATTTTTCGCAGAAAGAATTTCTATCACTTTTTGATAAAGCGACATCAATTCCTTTACTAGATTTATGCTCTGCTGATTAGTCAACAATTCTTCTTTATATTTGATAAGAGCTACAAGTTTTTCCAGATTTTCAGGTCCCGCTACATTTTCAGTAAGGGACTCTTTCTTGTCATTTACAGTCGGCTTGTGAATATCATCTTGATAAATTTTATATGTGTCACTCAACCTTTTTGCTTTGGATGTTGATTTTTCAATAAATTCTTTTAAAGAAGAATTCAAAAATTTGATCTCAAAATCTATTTGTTTTACATCCTCCGCATTCCATTCTAATAGAACACTGTCATCTACCATGGTTTTAGAAATTTGCTTCCATTTCATTTGTTTTATGTCTCCCCAAAACAAAAGTTTACCTAAATTTCTGCTATTAGGCACTGGATCAAAGAGTAAAAAGAATATGTCAGTTAAAATTACATATCTCTCTTTAAATTTTTCTAATTTTCTAGGGACCCTATAATACTGATTAATTTTAAAAAAATCCAAATCTGAGTTCGCCAAGAATTCGTTTATATCATATATCATATCTATAATATAATCTCCATAATAAACCAAAATTTTATTGTTTGTGTTCTCTATTAGACGATTTAAGAACTGCGGGATTTTCATAATAATTTCTTCCAATGGTACCGATAAATTCTCAGTTGATAAATTCTTTGAATTATAAACCCAGTTTTGATTGAGTATGCTAAAAATCAAATTTCTACAATCAAAAAGACCGGGGAAACAAAAATTTGTCAAAGTTTTTACAAGAGGAATAGAATTCGGATAATCTGAATCAATTGTTATAGAAAAAATAATTTCGTAGTTAAGTGGATTTAAGTCAGTATGCTTCTTGTAATTTAGTTGAATTACTAGAGTCTTAGAGTTTTTCTTGAAGATAATATTCAGAATGTTCTTTCTGTTATTGTAATTATTTGTAATTTTTTCGATTATGTCTTCAAATTTAGCTTTTAGATTGGAGTTTAAAGAAGTTGAGAAATCTCTTGTATTATTGGATGAGGGTTGTTTAAGAATTTTAGAGATTGAATCTTCGGTGTTGAGCATTTCGTAGGAATCATTTTTCATCATTTGGCTATTTAATAAATTAAAAATAAATTTTTTAAAAATGTTTATGATAATTGTTTTTATTTTGATAGAAGCATAAGCGTGATTATTTTATATTTTATATTTTTAATTTTCAAATTATATTTATTCACATTTGCATCCTTTGAAACATTCCTCCCTTTCTATTAGATGCCAGTTACCGAATTCATTTTCGCAACAGACTTCACAGTAAGTATCTGCATTTTTACACTCTTCGAATTTTAAATAATCAGTGGTAAAGTAAGTTCCACAATATACTTGTTGTTTGATTTTATCTTTACAGATAGCAGCATCACCTTTTCTAGAATATGTATTCATCTTCTCAGCTATTTTGCTTTTGATAATAAAAATTTCTTTTTTCAAAGCTATTTTTTTCCTGAGTTGTTTTTTCTTTAATTCCATGAGTCTATTGGTAATTTGTTGTCTTTTTAATTGAATCTCTTTCCTTGTCTGCTCTTGAATTTCCATGATTTCATTTGTTGCTTGAACCTTAGACAAGTTAAATTGACTCTCAATTTCTTTTTCTTTAATCGCTTTGTTTAAACGATCTTCCTTTTTCTTTTCAGTTTCTATTTCCTTTTCTAATTCTTTATTTTCTTTTTTCTCTCTTTCTAATTCTTCTTTTTCAAGAAGTTTTTCCAATTCCATTTCTCTTTGTAAGGCCATTAGAGAAACTAAATGAGTTTTTCGAACCTTATTAGATATGAGATTAACTTCATTATCTTCAACTTGTTGTATATTTTTTTGTGCAATTTCTAACAGCATTTCGTCCTTTATGTTTTTCATTCTATTTTTAAATTCTTTTTCTAATTTGTTTTCTTCTGTTAACAAAACGTCACTTTTTACTCTATCTCTTCTGCATTGTATTTTGAACAAATTAAAATCATAATCCCACTCTTCTAAAAATTCAGGCTTTGAATCTAGCGAGCAAAATGCAGCAGTTTTTACTGGATTTACTATTTCAAAACAGTCTGGGTATTTTTGAGATCTTACGAAAACAGAATCACTCAATGAAAATGTGACTATCATAGTGTTTATATTATCTGAAAAAAATGCAGATAAAGTTTTATCGTTTAAAATAAGACGAACTGGAATTCTAGGTTTGTTCACCATTTTACATGTTAGTTCATCATCTTTTATCATAAACACATCAGATTCTTTTAAATAACATTTATCATACTGCTGAGGTCTATTTGAAATAGCCATAGTTTTAATCACAGGGGGTAAGGTATTCGTACTTCCTCCATTAGAGTAAATAGAATTTTTAATAACAGAATTTATATCTAAATTAGAAATATTTGAATCAGAGCAAGGCTGTGTGTTGCAAGAAATCGATCTTACAGCTTCACCTTCACATTGCTTTCCCCCGTTTTTTGGAGGAATACACACATATTGTTGAAATTTCAATCCTCCACCACACTTCAAAGAACATTCTGTCCAATCTTGAATCATTACCCAATGTCCATCGATTGGAGTGAGTTTATTCTTTTCAACTGCAAGTAGGTTATTTTCGTTTTGTTTTTCAATTATAGAATAATCCACAATAAGTCCTAGAGAATGCTGAATTTTCAATTTTAAATCAATTATTGCATCCATTAATCTTTTCTTATCTTTCTCATGGTCATGACAAAATATCCAGGTTTGATTTATAGCTTGTTTCGGCTCTAACTGATCTTGCGACGGAGTAAATTGAGTAAGGGGAATAAGCACTGTAACTTCAAAGCAATATCCTTCATCAAATTTATTTAAATCTTTTATTCCACCTTCACATGTTTTATAATCAGAGATAGGTTTGATGTACATTAAATCGAGTGTATCAATAATATTCGAAAAACTATTCTATAATTTATAGAAACATATTACTTTTTCAGATGATAGGATATTCAACGTGTCCTTGTATAAAACAGCATAAAAATGCAAATCAGTTATTGTCGCTGTTTCTTTATTATGCTAATTGTAATATTTGAAAATAATTATATATAATTAAAATAAATACATAATTGTCTTTCTTTTTTCCTGAGTATATATTAATTTTGTTTTTGATATCGATTTCCACATTTTTAAAAAAAGCTTTCGGTCTTGATTTCTCTTTATCTGTATAACGAAGATATTTAACCCATCCACAGAAGTATATATGGTTTTCCCTTAGTCTATCTGAGTTGTCTTCTATCACTTTATTAGTATGCTTATTATATACGTTCTTTTTTTTAAGATTTCCTTCTTCTAAATCAAGTGTTAAAGCATAAGAAAATAGGAAAATTATTAATATAATGAATTTTATTTGTTCTACCTTCATTTATTAAACTAGGAATTTAAAATTTAACATATATGAATATTTAAAAAATTAAATGTAAATGGAATCGAAGCTCTTAAAAAGTGCTATACTAAGAATGAATAACACATGGAGACCATATCCTACTTTATTTTATTTTCCTGGGATTAGATCACAATCGTTTTGGAAAAAAGAAGATTTCAAAAGTGTAAAAATCCTGGAGGATAATTATAAAATAATAAAAGAGGAATTTCAACAAGCAGATTTAAGAGATGTTAAATTAGAAAACGATTACAAACTTACAGGTCAAGAACACAGTTTACATGAAGGTTCTTGGGAATGGTATAGTTACATTTCGAAGGGGAATAAAATGAAAAAGTTTAATGAAAGCTTTCCTAAAACTTTTGAAATCCTGGAGTCGATGGACGATCTAGTTACAGATATACCATTCGCATATTCATTTTTTTCTAAACTTAATTGTTCGTCATCCATCGCACCACATTATGGACCATGTAATGTTAGATTAAGGATTCATTTGGGGTTAGACATTCCAGAAGGTTGTTATTTAAAAGTTGCTGAACAACAGAGAAATTGGGAGGAAGGAAAATGCCTAGTCTTTGATGATACTTACTTACATGAAGTTAAGAACGAGAATAAGGAAAAGAAACGTGTAATATTATTGCTTGATATATGGCATCCTGATATTAAACTAGAAGAGAGAGAAGCAATAATAAAAATGTTTGGAGGGGCATATGAGAAAGGATGGTTGAAGAAATAGCGAATCTAAAAAAATTCATAAACATCATTTAAATCTTCCACAATACATTCTCTCATTATAATATATTATTCTAAATATATAAAGAAAATTTAATTTTATTAAATAAGATTTTAATCAACATAACTTCAATGAATTTATGATGTCTATAGTCTTCAATTAAGATTTTATAAATATTAAAATAAATATTCATGCATATTTACAAAATAGAAAATTATCAGCATTTACAAAATTTTTCTTTTTACTTTTGTGGCATAGATTTAGTCAACTACTTTATTATTTAAAGTATTGCTAAATCCTTCATTAGTCCAGAGATTGTTAGATGCATTTGTATCTTCATTGACATATCTCAGTATCTCATGATTAAATTTAGTTCTTTTTCTTTTATTAGATTTAGAAGAAGAATCGTCATTACTAGAATGCTGCGATTTTAGATGATAAGTCAAGGCAGATTTACTTGCAAATGTCAGTCCACAGTCTTAAATAAAATATATTAAAATTTATTCTACCTTGAATAGTGCATTTATGTGGAAGATAATTAGTGTGAAATTTTCTTTCATGATATGTTTTTCCTAAAGGTTCAGTGAGATAAATGATTAAAATATATCTTACCATTTCTATGAGAAAAAACAGATGAACAATATCTGCAGTTGTAAGGCTTTTCCTTCAAGTGTATATTTTTAATGTGAAATGTGAGGTTTTCTTTAGATTTGTAAGATTTTCCACATTTTTCGTAATCACACTTAAATAACTTAGTTGGCTTGTGAGAAAGATAGTGTCTGTCAAGGATCCATTTGAATTTGAAAGTTTTCTGACAGTTATCGTACTCACATGGAAAAGTGGTCACGTCTTTTGTAGAATTTTCTTTTTCTTGGATATCTTGAGATATCTCTTGAGACTCCCCTAGTTTCTTAGATTGGGTTTCAACTGGTGTAGTAGTGGCTGTATAATTTGTCTTGGATGTCTGGGTATCTTGTAAAAAGGAAGTCGGATTTTTTTGTGAATTTAGATAGTTGCTATATTGTATATCATATTCTGTCTCGAATCTGTTCAGCAGAAAATTATTAATTTCCATTCCCACTAATTCTGTGGCAATATTGCATTGATTATCCTCCTCTGATACATAATCGAAATTTATAAATTGAATGTGGGCCTGGTTTTGCATTTAATTATCTATATATAATTTCCTTATATAATATCGTAATTAATTCTTCTAAATATTTAAGATATTTCAAGAAAAAAACTTTCAAGGTTATCCGAATATTTTGAAATTTTCCTGATCGAATTGTGACAATAGTAAATGTTTTCTATATATTATCACGAAGAAAATTTAAGTTTACGAATTCCTATCTTTATTTTCTAGTGAAAATTAAATAATCTAAACGATTACAAAATAATTAACTCATAATTTTAAGAAAACATGATTGCAATTTTATAATCAAATAGAAAATTATAATTACAGCTTGTTATTATAGAACAAGAGGTAAGAGATTTATCTAAATCAAATAATGAGGCACTTAAGGATAAGACAAATTAAATACAACTATTTATTTAGTTTTAAATATACAAATTTTTTAATAATTAAGCTGAGTATCAATTCCTTTGTATAATAAGCTTCGAATTTTGTTATAAAAAAATGTTTTGTCGAAAATATTTCATAAAAGTAAATTTTTCTTCTGAATTTTCATTTTCTTAATAAATATTATG
>Ga0169931_10008268_pt1 | contig 15222 bp, 14 predicted proteins | sample Kivu_15m_20L_FD_129675 | JGI IMG/M metagenome (GOLD analysis project Ga0169931, IMG submission 129675) | Freshwater microbial communities from Lake Kivu, Western Province, Rwanda to study Microbial Dark Matter (Phase II) - Kivu_15m_20L... | ecosystem: Environmental > Aquatic > Freshwater > Lake... | reverse complement strand
CGTTATTACGACACCTTGTTATGGATTGACGAGAAAAAACAAGCCGAACAACGACAAAAAGCCGAACAATCATCGTCAGCGCCAGCCAAACAGCGGCAAACTGCCGCCAAAGATTGAACAGTCAAATTGGCAATTCAGAAGATAACAGCGGTCAGATGCTGCTTGCACTGCCGGCCGGCTTTTTTTATAGTGCCGTGTCACCTTACAGGACCTGAAGATGTTAAGACGGAAAAAACCTAAGTTACTGCGCAAACGCCGCCTGATGGATGTCGGTGCCGGCCGCCGCCGCGTCAAACGTTCACTTGCGGTATTAAAACTGCGTCGCCGCCAGCGTAATTACGAACAAATGCTTAGCGCTCCGCTGCTGGGCGAGGCAATCCTTTAAGCAAGGCTTTTTGTGCTTTTTGCTCAGCTCTTCTGCGTTTAAAAAAATCAGATAACTGGCTGGCACAGGCGCTGGCTAACACGCCGGCGGTGACTTCCAGCTGATGATTCAGTTGCGGATGACGCACCAAGTCAAACACCGAACCACAAGCGCCGGCTTTGAAATCGGTGGCACCATAAACCAGCCGTTTAATCCGGCTGTGTACCAAGGCGCCGGCGCACATCGGACACGGCTCCAGCGTGACATACAAAGTGCAATCGAGTAACCGATAGTTTTGCAACACAGGCCCTGCCTGGCGGATCGCCTGCATCTCCGCATGCGCCGACGGGTCATGCCGCGCAATCGATAAGTTCCAGCCCTGACCGATAATTCGGTTGTCTTTTACCAATACCGCACCAACGGGCACTTCGCCGGCTTGTTCAGCCCGTCTGGCCAGTTGCATGGCGTAACGCATCCAGTCTTCATCAGTCAACACTTTAGCTATCTCCGGCGGACACAGGCGCTGATCATGCACAATCGCCTGCCTGCTCCGATGGCTGATTTTAACACGTGCAGTTAGCGAATTTGACTGTTATGTTAGTGAAAATAACCACTTCAACCTGAACACATCTAGTTAAGCCACTGTTTTTATTTGCTTTATTGATTGGCATAACTTTTGATTGTTCAGTTAAACAGATTCAGCACAAACCAGAACAGCAGGAGAATGAACATGGGCGTATTTGATGTGGGTGCTATTGCGGTGATTGGCGCTTTTGCTTATGCCTTTTACGAGCAACATACAAAAACCAAAGTTAAACTGGCAACGGCCAACAAAGCGGACGACCAGCTAATTCAGGAAATCAATCAATTAAAACAGCGAGTTGCTACCTTAGAAGCGATTGTGACGGACAAATCCTACAATCTGAAAGAGCAAATCAATCGCTTATAAAAAACAGCAGCCACTGGCTGCTGTTTTTGTTATCAAGCTGAGTTATTCCCACTCAATAGTTGCTGGTGGCTTGCCGGATACGTCATAGACCACCCGGCTAATGCCGTTTACTTCATTGATGATACGGTTTGATACATGGCCCAGCAGCTCATACGGCAGGTGTGCCCAGTGCGCTGTCATAAAATCAACCGTCTGTACGGCGCGCAGGCTGACTACCCAATCATACTTACGGCCATCGCCCATGACACCAACGGACTTCACCGGCAGGAACACGGTAAAGGCCTGGCTAACTTTGTCATACCAGCCGCTGTTACGCAGTTCTTCAATAAAGATGGCATCAGCACGGCGCAGCAAATCACAGTATTCTTTTTTCACTTCGCCAAGCACCCGCACGCCAAGGCCTGGGCCAGGGAACGGATGACGGTACAGCATGTCGTAAGGTAAGCCCAGTGCCAGGCCGACTTTACGCACTTCGTCTTTAAACAACTCACGCAGTGGCTCCACCAGCCCCATTTTCATGTCGGCCGGTAAACCACCAACGTTGTGGTGCGACTTGATCACATGCGCTTTACCAGTTTTCGACGCGGCAGATTCAATCACGTCCGGATAAATGGTGCCTTGTGCCAGCCACTTAGCGTTTTGCAGTTTTTTCGCTTCTTCGTCAAACACTTCGACAAACACACGGCCGATGATCTTGCGTTTGGCTTCCGGCTCGTCCACGCCGTGCAAGGCTTCGAGGAAACGCTGTTCCGCCTGTACATGGATGATATTCAGACCGAAATGGTCACCAAACATTTCCATCACCTGCGCGCCTTCGTTTAAGCGCAACAAGCCGTTATCGACAAACACACAGGTCAGGTTTTTACCGATAGCACGGTGCAGCAGCATCGCCACCACCGACGAATCAACACCACCGGACAGACCTAAAATAACCTGATCATCGCCGACTTGTTTTTTCAGGCTGACGATCGCGTCATCAATAATAGAAGCTGGCGTCCACAGTTTTTCGCAGCCACAGATGTCAACAACAAACTGCTCCAGCAAACGCATGCCCTGACGGGTGTGCGTCACTTCCGGGTGGAACTGCACACCGTAGAACTGGCGCGCTTCGTCAGCCATCGCTGCATGCGGGCAGGTTGAAGTACGGGCTGTAGTGACAAACCCTGCAGGGATTTCAATCACTTTATCGCCGTGACTCATCCACACATCGAGCTGGCCAACGCCTTGTTCAGTAACGTGATCTTCAATACCTTTTAATAAGGCATTGCTGGCAACCACATCCACTTGCGCATAACCAAATTCGCGTTGATCAGAACTGGCTACTTTACCGCCCAGCTGCTCAGCCATCGTTTGCATGCCGTAACAAATACCCAGCACCGGCACATTGGCATCAAACACATATTGCGGAGCCCGCGGTGAACCGGCTTCGGTCACACTTTCCGGACCACCGGATAAAATAATCCCGGTTGGATTAAACTCGGCGATCTGTTCAGCCGTCACATCCCAGGCCCACAGCTCACAGTACACACCAATTTCACGCACCCGACGGGCGATCAGCTGCGTGTATTGCGAACCGAAGTCGAGGATCAGAATACGGTGGAAATGGATATTTTTGCTCATATCAGTGCTTGCTTCCGCTCAATTTTACAAAAAGGGGTGGAAAAATCAGCGCCGGAACGGGTCCGGCGCTGTTTTCACTTAGCCAATCCGATAGTTTGGCGCTTCTTTGGTAATTTGCACGTCATGCACGTGCGATTCACCCATACCGGCAGCGGTCACTTTGACAAACTGCGGCTTGACGCGCATCTCAGCAATGGTCGGGCAACCGGTCAGGCCCATGGCAGAGCGCAGGCCGCCCATTTGCTGGTGGATAATGTTTTCGATCGGGCCTTTGTAAGCGACGCGACCTTCGATACCTTCCGGTACCAGTTTTTCCGCATTATTGCTGCCTTGGAAGTAACGATCTGACGAGCCGTTACGCTGTGCCATCGCACCCAGCGAGCCCATACCACGGTAAGACTTGTAATAACGGCCCTGATACAGCTCGACTTCGCCCGGTGCTTCTTCGGTACCAGCAAACATCGAACCAACCATCACGCAGTGCGCACCGGCTACAATGGCTTTAGAGATATCACCGGAGAAGCGGATACCACCGTCGGCGATAATGCAGACATCAAGGCCTTTCACGCCTTCAACCGCATCAGAAATAGCGGTCAGCTGTGGCACGCCACAACCGGTCACAATGCGGGTAGTACAAATTGAACCTGGGCCAATGCCCACTTTGACAGCGTTGGCACCGGCTTCAGCCAGCGCGCGCGCGCCTTCAGCAGTCGCCACGTTACCGGCAACAATTTGTAAATCCGGATACATAGCACGGGTTTGTTTGACACGCTCAATGACGCCCGCTGAATGGCCGTGTGAGGTATCAATCAGCAGAATATCAACACCTGCTTCAACCAGCGCTGCGATTCGCTCATCAGTGCCTGGACCGACACCCACCGCAGCACCAACCCGCAGCCGGCCAAATTCGTCTTTACAGGCATTTGGTTTGCTGATGGCTTTGTAGTAATCACGCACGGTGATCAGGCCTTTTAATTTGAAGTCGTCACTGACTACCAGCACTTTTTCAATGCGGTGTTTGTGCATCAGACGTAAAGCTTCTTCGCGCGGTGCGTTTTCGTTGACAGTGACCAGCCGCTCACGCGGCGTCATCACTGACGCAATGGCGGCTTGCGGGTTAGATTCAACGTTTAAGTCACGACCAGTGACGATACCGACCAGATTCTGTTCAGCGTCGACTACCGGGAAGCCTGAAAAGCCATGCTGAGCGGCTAATTGCTGCACGTCACGAATGGTGTGCTCAGCGCGCACAGTGACTGGATCAGACACTACACCACTTTCGTATTTTTTCACTTTACGAACCTGGGCTGCCTGCTCTTCGATGGTCATGTTTTTGTGGATAAATCCCAGACCGCCTTCCTGCGCCAGGGCAATGGCCAAACGGGCTTCGGTGACAGTGTCCATCGAGGCTGACACCATCGGGATATTCAGGCTGATTTTGCTGGTCAGTTGGGTCCGCAGTTCGGCGGTGTGAGGCAGTACCTGTGAGTGAGCCGGTACCAGTAAGACATCGTCAAATGTGATGGCTTCTTTAACTATCCTGAGCATTGCAACAATCTCGCTGTGAAGGTTAAAAGTCGGGGAATGTTGCGGCGCTATTTTAGTCGCAAAGCCGCTTTCAAACAACGCATTTTTTGATTTTGTGTTAGATTAGCTAGATCTGTTGCGACGTCTACACTTGGTCATGCAAGCTCAATCCCCTGATATCTATACGGTTTCACGGCTAAATGCCGAAGTTCGGCTCACTTTGGAGTTACAGTTTCAAAGCTTGTGGTTATGTGGTGAGATCTCCAATTTTGTCGCCGCCTCATCCGGACACTGGTATTTTTCATTAAAAGATCAGGCCGCGCAGGTCAAAGCGGCGATGTTTCGCCAGAGTAACCGTAACGCCGCCTTCCGCCCGCAAAACGGCCAACAAGTGTTGGTGCGGGCGCGCATCAGCGTGTATGAACCGCGTGGCGAGTATCAGCTGCTGATAGATTTTATCGAGCCAGCCGGTGATGGTTTATTGCGCCAGCAATATGAAATGCTTAAAGCCAAACTGGCTGCGGAAGGCTTGTTTGCGCCGGAGCGTAAAAAAGCCCTGCCGGCGCAAGTCCAGCGGGTGGGCGTAATCACGTCGCCAACCGGGGCTGCGGTGCGTGACATTCTGACGGTATTGGCCCGCCGCGCGCCCTCGCTTGAAGTGGTAATTTATCCGGCGTTAGTGCAAGGCCATCAGGCGCCGGCCGATTTGCTGGCCGCGTTATCGCATGCCATTCGCAGGCAAGAAGTCGATGTGCTGATTATTGGCCGCGGTGGCGGTTCGCTGGAAGATTTAGCCTGTTTTAATGATGAGCAACTGGCGCGGGCTATTGCTGCCTGCCCACTGCCGATTGTCAGCGCGGTTGGCCATGAAATTGATTTTACTATCGCCGACTTTGTGGCGGATGTGCGGGCAGCGACGCCGTCAGCCGCTGCCGAGCTGGTGTCACCAGACAGCCGGGCGCAACTAGAGCAGCTGCAGCTCCTGCAACAACGACTTGGCCGCGCCATTCGCTTAGCACTTGGCCACAGCGCCCAGCAGCTGTTGCAACAGCACAATAAACTGCAGCTGTTACACCCAAAGCGCCGGCTTGAACAACAACAACAACGGCTGGATGAACTGCAGATGCGCTTGCAGCAACAGATGACGCACCGCCTGGAAGTATGTGGCATGCAACAGCAACAACTGCTGCATCGGCTATGGCAAGTCCTGCCGGACACAGCTGCCCAGCAAAGCCAGCTGGCGGCGTTATTGCAACGCGCGATGCGCGCGACTACCCAGCAACTGCAAAGCCAACAGCAATTGTGGCAACATCAATGCAGCCAGCTGCAACAAGTCAGCCCGCTAGCCACTCTTGCCCGCGGCTATAGTGTGGTGACAACCGGCGATGGCCAGCTGATCCGCTCAGTAGAGCAAGTGACGGTGGGCGTTGATTTGAGCATTACATTGCCCGATGGCAGGCTGCAAAGCCAAGTGACAGCCGTAATGCCAAAGGCCTAGCCATACCCGGCGCCGCCACATGGTGCAAGGTTGCGCGCTGCACGCCTGTTTATGGGCGGTTCAGGTGAGCTTGCAGGCAACTGACCCGCTGCGGCCGGTCAAATAACTGATATAGCGTCAGCCATTGGCCTGGCTGCATCCATGGCAACTGCTGCTGCCAAATCACCGAGGCTGGTTCAAACTGCCAGCCTTGCCGTTGGCCATCACGGTAAACGGCGATATCGGCCATCAGTTCCAGCACCACACCGTCTGGCGTTAATAAACGGACGAACCGGCCGCTACAATAATGCGGGAGTGGCGACAGCGGCAACTCCATGCACTGTGGTTGCAAACGCTGCAGGATTTGATCAAAGCTTTGTACACTACAAACCAAATCCACATCACGAGCACTATCCAACAACCCCAAATGCAGCAGCAACACGCTACCGCCAATGCCCCACTCTAAAGTGGGATCTTCTGTTAAACAGCCAAGCTGCGTTTGCAACCAATCGTAAAGCCGGACAGCTGTGAGCATGCGTGAAAGCTCCAATCCCGTTGTTATCTGTAACATCCTGATACGGACCATGCGTGGCACACCACCAGCAGCGGCTAACCCCGCAGCAACAAAAAACCGCCTGACGGCGGTTTTTTGTTTAATCCTGGTTGTGACCGATTTTTTTACGATTCGCCAGGTTAGCGCGCGCTTTTAACAGACGCTCACGTTTATATTTCTGATTCGGTGTCAGATTTTCGCGCCGCTCAGCAAATGGGTTCGCCGTGCCACGGAATTCAACCCGGATTGGCGTACCCATTAATTTCAACGACTTACGATAGTAATTCATCAGATACCGTTTATACGAATCTGGTAAATCTTCCACTTGTGTGCCATGAATGACCACAATCGGCGGGTTGTAACCACCAGCATGGGCATACTTCATTTTAACCCTACGGCCGTTGACCATCGGTGGCGCGTGATCTTCTGCCGCCATGTTCATAATTTTGGTCAGTAACGCCGTGTTGGTACGACGGGTGGCCGAATCAAAGGCTTCTTCTACCGATTCAAACAAGTTACCGACACCTGAGCCATGTAGCGCCGAGATAAAATGCAAACGGGCGAAGTCGATAAAGCCCAAACGGCGATCCAGCTCGCGTTTTACTTCGTCTTTGACGCCATCGTCCAAGCCGTCCCATTTGTTGACAGCGATCACCAGCGAGCGGCCAGCATTGAGCACAAAACCTAAAATGGTTAAGTCCTGCTCGGAGATACCCAAGCGGGCATCCAGCACCAAAATCACCACGTTGGCATCTTCAATCGCTTGCAGCGTTTTGATCACCGAGAACTTCTCAACCACATCATCAATCTTGCCACGACGACGCACCCCAGCGGTATCAATCAGCGTGTACTTGCGATCGCCCCGCTCCATTGGAATATAAATCGCATCGCGGGTGGTGCCCGGCATATCGTAAACAATCACCCGCTCTTCACCGAGAATGCGGTTGGTCAGTGTCGATTTACCCACGTTCGGCCGGCCGACAATCGCCAGTTTGATGTGATCTAAATGATTTTCATCATTTTGTTCAGCGTCCAACGCTTTGATATCTTCACCGGCCTCAAAGGCGGCTAAACGTGCGCTTTGTTGCTCGGTCAACAAAGGGATTAACGCTTGTTGCAACAGCGACGTGACACCACGGCCATGTGCAGCCGCGATCGGATACACTTCACCTAAACCTAAACCATAGAAGTCAGCAATCGCGGTATCCGCATCTAAGCCATCGGTTTTGTTGGCAACCAGAAACACGGTTTTGTTTACTTTACGGATGTGATTGGCAATAGCGGTATCGGCAACAGTGGCACCGGCACGGGCATCTACCAGAAACAGGACGACGTCAGCTTCATCAATCGCTTTTAATGACTGTTCTGCCATCTCCAGCTCAATGCCTTCTTCACTGCCATCGATACCACCGGTATCCACCACAATAAACTCCAGCCCTTCATAATCGACCGAGCCGTATTTGCGGTCCCGCGTCAGGCCGGGAAAATCCGCGACTAAAGCATCCCGCGTGCGGGTCAGCCGGTTAAATAAGGTCGATTTGCCGACGTTTGGACGGCCAACCAGGGCGACTACCGGTAACATGTTTCACCTCAACTTCAGCCTGGCTGCGTGCCGGCTGTTTGTGCCAATAAAAAAACAGGCCTGAACCCAGGCCTGTTTTTGACGGTTCAGTGCTTGGGCCTGTCAGTCTGCAGTTTGCAGGACTTCGACTTCGCCATTGCGTGTCTGCAGGATCAGATAATCACTGGTGGTAACAGCTTCGGTATAAAATCCTGAGCTGTCAAACTCCTGCCGCGCCAGATATTCGCCTTTGTCTCGGCTGAACCAATGCAGGTTGCCTTCGTTGTCACCCACCACCAGAAAGTTTTTATAGACTGCCGGGGCGGTAGCAAAACGTTTGTGCAACACTTGCTGCGACCATAACTCTAAGCCGCTGCGGGCATCCACCGCGTAAATTTTACCTGTGGTATCAACCAGATACAGAACATCGTTTGCATATTGCATATCACGGAAACTGGCGTAATCGCGTTTCCACAACACGCGGCCGGTACGCAATTCCTGCGCCACCAGCTGGCCATTGTAAGCAATGCTGTAAATTGTACCATTTTGCACGATTGGTGTCGCATCTACGTCAACAATTCGCGCCAGATCGGTTGAACCTTTTGGTTGAGCAACCACTTCTTCCCACGCCGGTACACCTTTATCGGCAATTAACACGCCAATCCGGCCACTACCAGTACCGTATACCACACCACCTGATGCTGCAGCCGGTTGTGAAATACCACGCAAGGTCAACAGCGAGTTTTCACTCTCGTGCATCCAGCGTTGTTCGCCGGTATCGGGTTGCAGCGCAAACAAACGACCGCCACCAGTGTTCACCAGCAAATACCCCTCGCCGGCAACAGGCGCAGCCAGGATTTCACCGCGCAGGCGAACTTGCCAGGCTTTAGTGCCGGTTTGTGGGTCAAACGCGTATAAATCACCGTCTTCGGTGCCTACAAACACTTTGCCAAAACCAGCACCTACCCCGCCGGCGACTTTAGCATTGCGTTCATTCCACCAATGACTGAGGCCACCAAACAACGGCGCGTCATCACCGTCACGCAGGTCAACAGTCCACAGTTCATCACCATTGCTCAGGTTAAATGCCGTTAGTTTACCTTCACGGCTGGTAACAAACAGTTTATCTTCAAACACGACCGGACGCAGATTCGAATCATAATGATCGATACCACCGCCAACACTACTACTCCAGACCGTATCTGCTTCCACCTTGTTATCAATTTCTGGTAACTCAGGGATTTCTTCTTCTTTGGATGAACAACCAGCCATCACCATAGCAAGTAATACCGGGGTGATCAGGGTGTGTAACTTCAACTTCACAGACACCTCTTAACCGGCTACGTGCGCCAGCTCGTTCAATTTAACGTCCAGGATTGGATTACGGCCGGCTTCGCTGGCAGCTTGTGCCGCTTTATACGCTGATAAAGCCGCTTTTTCATCACCGCTCTTTAGCAGCACATCGCCTTTGATTTCTTGCTGCTGTGCCAAAAAGGCCGCGGGCAAAGTGGCTTCCAGCGTTTTTAGCGCAGCTTTATCGTTATTCTGCTCTGCTTGTACCCGCGCCAATCGCAAGGTGGCAATTGCTTTCAACTCCGGGCTCTTGGCTGCGGTCATTACGCTGTCTAACAATTTCTCAGCGGCAGCGTAATCTTTGAGTGCAACCGCTTCTTTGGCGGCCAGCAGCGAAGTTAACAGTGCATAATCGGTTGCTTTGCTACTTTCAATAAAGCCTTGCGCTTCTGCCAACCAGGCTTTTTTGTCAGCGCCTTCAGCTGTTAGCTTTTCGGTCAGCACAGCATATTTGGCTGACAGGCTTTCTTGCGCTTCTAATTGTGTTTGCTGGTAGTAACGAAAGCCGTATAAACCACCTAGACCAATCACGACACCGGCAATAATTGACATGCCGTGGTCTTTCCAAAACTGTTTAATCGCCTCGACCTGTTGTTCTTCGGTGCTGTAGATTTCCATCATGTACTCCGTTAGATCTGCGCCAGGACTGCCGGCAGATCTGCTAATTTTACTTGTTGTTGTTCTCGAGCTTCACGCAACCATTTAATGACAATTTCACCTTGGTTCAGTTCGCTGTCGCCCAGCAATAAACCAATGGCTGCGCCAGATTTGTCAGCTCGTTTCAATTGTTTCTTCAGATTTCCGCCACCACAGTGCACCACAATCCGCTTGCCAGGTAACTGCGCACGAAGTTGTTCGGCAACAGAGAGCGCCGCAAGTTCCGCAGTTTCACCCAATGGCATCAGATAATAATCAGCAGCGTTACTCACCGCTGGCACCAGCTCCAGACTTTGCAGCAACAACACCAGCCGCTCAAGTCCCAAGCCAAAGCCAACCGCCGGCGTCGCTTTACCGCCCAGCTGTTCGACTAAACCGTCGTAGCGGCCACCGGCACACACAGTACCTTGCGAGCCCAGATTAGTAGTCACCCACTCAAACACAGTTTGGTTATAGTAATCGAGTCCACGTACTAAACGCGGATTAATCACAAATTCGATCCCTGCGGCTTTTAAGCGGGCCTGTAAACCAGCGAAATGCACTTGTGATGCCTCATCAAGGTGATCAAGCAACTGAGGTGCCCCTGCTAGCATCTCAGCCATTGCCGGATTTTTGCTATCCAACACCCGCAGCGGGTTTGAATACAGCCGGCGTTGGCTGTCTTCGTCCAACAGCTCTTTATGTTGCTCGAGGTATGCCACCAGCTTATCGCGATACGCGGCGCGGGCTTCATTTGAACCTAATGAGTTTAATTCCAGCCGGACATAAGGCGTCAGGCCCAGTTGTTGCCACAAACGAGCAGATAGCAAAATGACTTCAGCATCGATATCCGGCCCCTGCATACCAAACACTTCGACACCAAACTGGTGGAACTGCCGGTAACGGCCTTTTTGTGGCCGCTCATGCCGGAACATCGGCCCCATATACCACAACCGTTGTTCCTGGTTGTACAGCAAGCCATTTTGAATACCGGCGCGCACACAACAAGCAGTGCCTTCAGGACGCAACGTTAAGCTATCGCCATTGCGGTCCTCGAAGGTATACATTTCTTTTTCAACGATATCGGTCACTTCGCCAATCGAGCGTTTAAACAGCTCAGTCATCTCAACAATCGGAAAGCGAATTTCGTCAAAACCATAGCTGTGGGCGGTTTGGCGGATAACTTTTTCCACATGTTGCCAAACCGGCGTATCGGTTGGCAGGCAATCATTCATCCCACGAACCGCTTGAATATCTTTCGACACGACTTTACCTGCTTTAATCTTTATTCAATATTTGTGATATCAATGCGTTGCTGTCGCGCTTGCAAGTACTGCCGTACCTGCTGTTCCAGCTGCTCTGCCACTGAATCGTTATCAATGCGCAGCTTTTGCCGCTCGCCATTGACATAAAAACCACTTTTTTTGTTGGCGCCAGCGACGCCCAAATCAGAAATCAATGCTTCACCCGGACCATTCACGACGCACCCTATCACAGATACTGTCAGTGGGTCGACCACATCTTCCAGCCGTTGCTCCAGCTCATTCATCGTTTTAATCACATCAAACTCCTGCCGCGAACAGCTAGGACAAGCAATAAAGTTGATGCCACGCGAGCGGATGCGCAGAGATTTCAGGATGTCAAAACCGACTTTGACTTCTTCTACCGGATCGGCTGCCAGCGAAATACGCAACGTATCGCCAATGCCTTCCGACAACAACATACCCAGACCAATGGCAGATTTTACTGCACCAGCCCGCGCCCCACCGGCTTCGGTAATGCCGAGGTGCAACGGTTGCTCAATCTGTTTGGCCAGCAAACGGTAAGCACCAACAGCCAGAAACACATCGGATGCTTTGACACTGACTTTAAACTGGCTGAAGTTCAACCGGTCCAGGATTTCAACGTGACGCATGGCCGACTCAACCAAGGCCGCCGGAGTTGGCTCGCCATATTTTTCCTGCAAGTCCGCTTCAAGCGACCCACCATTTACCCCAATCCGGATCGGGATGTTATGGTCACGGGCAGAATCCACCACAGCGCGAATGCGATCTTCCCGACCAATATTGCCTGGGTTAATCCGCAAACAATCAGCGCCATACTCAGCCACCTGTAAGGCAATACGATAGTCAAAATGAATGTCAGCCACCAACGGAATTGGTGAGCGTTGTTTAATCAGCTTAAATGCTTCGGCAGCTTCCATCGTCGGCACTGAGACCCGCACAATATCAGCACCGGCTTTCGCAATCGCCTGAATTTGCGCCACCGTCGCATCCACGTCGGTGGTGCGGGTATTGGTCATCGACTGTACGGCGATAGGGGCATCACCGCCCACTGGGACATTGCCGACATAAATCTTTTTGCTTGGACGACGGATTATCGGGTTTTCAGCATACATCTTAATTCAATCCGGAAAACGTCAGCCTGGCTGCACGACCTGGCTGATAAGAAGATAAATCGACAGGCTGGCCATTGCGGACAATTTGCACCGCCGCGGGATCACCCAGCACCACTTTAACTGGCGAAACGCCACTGAGTTGCAGTTGCTGTCCGGCAGCCGCCATCTGATACGCAAGGCGTTTGCCGTCTGCGCCGGTCACTTCCAGCCAGCACTGCGCAGTAAAACTCAATTGTAACTGAACCACGCCGGCATCAACCGGCGCAGCCCCTACCGCCATATCAGCGCTATCGCTCTGTGGCATTACCGCAGCGGTCGCTGCGCTGACAGCTGGATTGTTGCCGGCAGCCTCAGCTCCCGCTGTTGCTGACGAAACTGTTGATACCGTTTCACTCGCCGTGCCTACATTGGCAGGGGTAGCAGCGGATACAACAGCAGTAGACCGTTCGGTGGTGACCGTAGCAGCAACTTGGTTGGCAACAGCTGACTGCCCGGTACTCGCTGGCTGCACAGGAGTCTGTTGCGGCAGGCTTTGCGCTGCGTTAGCAGGACTGCCGGCGTTAACTGTTCCCTCAGCACTTTCCGTGACAACGGCATGATCTGTTACAGCAACATTATCGGTAACGGTTGCAGTATCAGCGCTGACTAAAGCGGCGTCTCCTTCCGCCAGACTTGTGCCTTGGGCAGGCACTGCGGCAGCCGGCTCCGCACTGGGTTTGGCAAAGGTCTGATTGCGACCGGTTAAGGCGCTGGCATCGGCGACCGAATTAACCGACAATACCGGCTCATTATCAATTAAATGCGTTTGCCAGAACCAAACAATTGACAATCCAATCAGTAAAACAATCAGAAAGTAACTGGCCAGCATAAAGCGGTTTTCAGCCGCATCACGCCGGGTCTTATGCGAAAAGCTGTGCATCGCAACCGGCGTGGTCAGCGCTTGAAGAAAAGGTTCAAACTGTTGCAGGACTTGTTGTTCATTGAGCTTTAACAACTTGGCGTACAACTTCAGATAGCCGCGTAAAAAGGTCGGCGCCACTGAGCCATCCAAGGTGAGTTGTTCAAGCTGTTCAATTACATTTGGTTTGAGGTTCAGTTGCTGTGCAACTTCAGCCGTACTCATGCCTAAACGCTGACGTTGTTCACGTAACAATGTTCCGGGGTTTTGTGGCACATCAGTCATTGTGGTTCTCCGCCAGAGCGCAAGCGGATTTGTTGTCCGTTGCTCAGTTCTGCGTTCACAGCCAGCTGATTGAGGGTCGCCAGCTGTTCAACCGGCAGATTAAATTTAAATGCAATACTAAACAAGGTATCACCCGCTTCAACCCGATAGTGTTCCGGCAAATCCGCTGGCGCTGATAACTTAAGCCATTGCCCGGGCCGGATATCGCTCGGACTGGTCAACTGATTTAGCTGTTGTAACTCGGTTGCCGGCAGCCGGAAGCGGCTAGCAATCTGAAATAGTGTCTCACCACGTTGTACTTGATAACGTTCAGGTCTTGTCGCGGCAGCCGATGTTTCCCCTGCTGACGTTTGCAACGGTGGATTGTCCACCGTCAAACCATAAGCCTGAGTATCTGGCTGTAAACCAGATTTGCGGCGTACCACTTTGATTTGCGGGTTTGATACCACTGCGCTGCCCTTTTGCGCCGGGCTACTGGCATAAATTTGCTGGCGTAACAGCACTGGCTCAGCTGCACTGAAATCACCCGACAACAACCAACCGGCTTCCGGCTCCGCTGCATAAGCAGACAACAGCATTTTTTCTGCGGCTGCCAGTTCAGTGTTGTTGTTCAACTCTTTCGCAATCAGATAACGCAACAGAGTGACTTGTGGGGAGACCTGACCAAGTTGCTGCAGTTTTTGCTGGTAACGCTGAGCATCCGCTAACTCGCCTTTGGCGTAATGCAACACAGCCATGTGATATAGCAGCGTGATTTTATTGCTATTATGCCGCAGACCTTGCTGCAGATATTGTTGATATTGGTCGAATTTCTGCTGACTACGTGCGCAAAGCGCCAGATTTTCATAGCTGTCGGCAACCCGAATATAACCGGCAATTTTAGTTGCATCCAGTAACTGTTCTTCCGCTTGCGCATATTTGCCACGCTGACACAAAAAGGCACCAAAATTATTGCGGGTATCAGCATTGTTACTGTCATGGCGTAATGACTGTTTGTAAGCAGCTTCAGCCTGATCGTCTTCGCCAACTATCTGATAATAATACGCCAGTGCATTATGTACTTCCGGCAGACTGTCGTCAGTTTCCAGCGCTTTTTCCAGATTGAACTTGGCCTGTGCTGTATCACCGCGCTCCAGGTAACTGACGCCAAGGGCTAACCGGGTACGGGCAACCTGCTTTTGATCTGGTGCCCGTTCCACCAACCGGCGCTCTTCAACAATAGTAGATTCAGACACACAACCTTGTAGCAGTGTCCCAACCACTATGCACCACGCCAGCTTGATTCCCCGCATGCTTTGCCGCCTGTCCTTGTTTTATCACACCATTTTTACTGAAATCGCGTCGCCTTTCATCTGTTTTTTCATCAAGCGTTTGGTACGGTCCACCACATCACCGACTAACTGACCGCAAGCGGCATCAATATCATCGCCACGCGTCTTACGCACAATGACGGTAAAGCCGTATTCCTGCAAAATTTTATTAAAGCGGTCAATCCGCGAATTGCTGGAGCGCTTATACGGCGAGCCCGGATAAGGATTAAATGGGATCAGGTTGATTTTCGATGGCGTATCTTTTAAGGCTTTTGCCAGCTCATGCGCCTG
>Ga0169931_10008267_pt1 | contig 15222 bp, 17 predicted proteins | sample Kivu_15m_20L_FD_129675 | JGI IMG/M metagenome (GOLD analysis project Ga0169931, IMG submission 129675) | Freshwater microbial communities from Lake Kivu, Western Province, Rwanda to study Microbial Dark Matter (Phase II) - Kivu_15m_20L... | ecosystem: Environmental > Aquatic > Freshwater > Lake... | reverse complement strand
GGTGTATCCGAGCGTTCCGTCGGGCATCTGCACCTCGAAGAAGCCGGGTCCCTCGATGCCGATGTGCAGCGGGTTGTCCGAACGGTAGAGTTCGCCGCGCTGGAAGCTGGTGGTGTTTGTTGCCCTCGGCAGGGACCAGTGCTGCAGCGACGGATCGTTGCGCATCACGCCCGCGGCCACGGCGGCAAATGACACCTGCTGGCGGCGGAATCCGGGCACCGAACTCGCCGACAGATTCTCGGAAATGACCTCCTGCCAGCGCGCATTGGCGTTCATCGCGGCAGCGGCATTGACGAGGCTGACATTCATTCGGCGACCAACGGAGCAACGTGTGTGCCATACAGGAAACACCTTTGTTTTCATGGCTTTTCGCGACGACCGCGAGATGGTCCCGGTAGATTCTGCCGTGCCCGCGGGCGGGCTGCGCATGAATTGCCGGTTTGGCCCGCCGCGCGGGAAACCACCGGGTTCGGTGGCGTGCGGCGACACGGATAGGGATCCAAAAATGAAGCGGGCGGCACCGGAGCGATGCCGCCGAAGCGAGGAGGGATGCGGGCGCACAAGTGACCGCGTCAGTAAATGCAGTCCACCTCGATGACCTTGCCGCAGGTGCATTCGATGCGGATGCCGGTGACCTGATCGCCTTCGCGGCGCAGCGTCACCACGGGACGTCCATGTTCGGCATGTGGCCGCGGTGAGATGACCGAGGCAGGCGAGGTGCGGGCGTGAGTCGCCGGGCTGGGCGGGTGCGTGGTCCTTGCCCGGGACTCCGCTTCTCCGCTCACGGGCTGCGCCGGCACAAATCCGGCACGGTCCCCCGGCTTGTCGGCCGGGGCGGTGGACCGGTTGAGGTGCAAGGGCACAAAGGAGTCGGCGGCGTTCATGTCGGTGGACGGTTACTGTTCTTGGGCGATGCGGACGAAAACGGTCACGCGGCGGTTGGCCGGATCCTCGGGTTTCTTGCCAGGAGCTGGATGGCTGGCTCCATGGCCAGCCACCTTGGCGAACTGGGTCTCGGCGACACCACTCTTCACGAGGAGCCGGCGCGCGGTGTTCGCATAGTCGGAGGTCAGCTCCCAAAGCCCGTAGTCATCGCTGGCGGTTTCCCGGCCGCTGTCGCTGTGGCCCTCGAGCTCGATCTGGAAGCGCTTACCCCGGGACAATTCCCACGCGATGGTCTCAAACACCCAGCGGCCATAGGCGGTGAGCGTGGCGTCGCCATCCTCGAAGACGGGCTTTTTGTTTCGGTCGAAGACTGAGATGCGGACTCCGTCGGGCAGCAGGTCCACCTTCACCGGGCTTTCCGAGGGGTTGTCCGGATTGGCGGGGAGGGTGTCCAGCAAATCCTCGGCGATCTTGCGGAGGAGGTTCAGTTCGACGGCGGAAGAGGAGTCCCACTTGCCCTTTTCGCCGGAGATGGGCTGGAGGTCTTTGGTCTGGATGATACCGGTGGAGCCGGGGTTCGGAGAAGAGAACGGATGCCGGAATGCGCGTTCGACGGCTTCCTTGATCTTCTGATCCTGCGCGGTCAGCCAAAGCACCAGGAACAGCGCCATCATCGCCGTTACGAAATCCGCGTAGGCGACCTTCCAGGCGCCGCCGTGATGTCCATGTTTGCCTTTGGCCATGCCGGGTTGGGGGGCGCGGTCGGACTACTTCGCGCCCTTGAGCAGGGTTTCGAGATCTTCCGCCGACGGTTTGAGGTCGGAGGTGAGGGCCCGGCGGGCGAGTTCGACCGCCATGATCGGCGCCATGCCCGTAACGAAGCCGACGACCGCCTTGGCGATGCAGCGCGTGTAGGTCATCTCCGCCGCCCCGGCGAACTCCATCGCGACGGTGAGCGGATTGAGAAAGCCGTAGGAGACCAGAATGCCGAGAAAGGTGCCGACCAGCGCTGCGGCGACATGGTGGCCGATCGCATCCGGCGGGCCGCCGATGGAGGCCATCGTGATGACGATGCCGAGCACGGCGGCCACGATGCCGAAGCCGGGCATGGCATCGGCCGCCTTGGTGAGAACGGAAATGGGCTGGTGATGTTCCTCCTCCATCGTGTCGAGCTCGATCTGAAGCAGGCTGTCGAGCTGGTCGGGCTTTACCTTGCCGTCGATGATCGGGCGTAGGGCCCCGCACAGGAGGTCCATCGCGTGGTGATTTTTGGCGAAAGTGGGATACTTCGAAAAAATGCTGCTCGAGTGCGGGTTCATGACGTGCTCCTCAAGCGCCACCATGCCGTTGCGGCGGCCCAGCGTGAAAAGCTCGTAGAGGGCTTTGAACAGTTCCTCGTAGGCCGTCTTGGTGTAGGGCGAGCCCTTGAGGCAACCGAGTATCTGGGCGACCAGACCCTTCAGCACCCGCATGGGCGCCATGATGACCATCGCGCCGGCGGCGGAGCCCAAGATGACAACATATTCCGAGGGCTGGTTGAGAGCCATCACGTTGCCGCCGGCCATGACGAACCCGCCAAGCACGGCCACGAGCACGATGATGGAACCGACAATGACCAGCATGACGAAAAGGGGGTATTGGCCGGATGCGGAGACGGAATTCAGGCAGCTTCTTCGCATTCGAGCTGCTCGACGTAGGCGCGAATGGCCAGCACCGCCTGCGAATGGATCTGGCAGATGCGGGACTCGGTGACGCCGAACACCTCGGCGATCTCGCGGAGCCGGAGGTCCTCAAAGTAATAAAGGGCGAGCACCTTCCGCTGCATTTCGGGCAGGTGAGTGATGCGCTCCGCGATCAGGCGGCTGAGCTCGCGGCGCGAGGTCGTGTCCACCGGATCTTCCTGTGATTCGTCGGCCACCGTCTCGTAGCGGGAGGAATCGCTGTCGCTTTCGCCGTCCGGTCCCGGCGCGGCATCCAGACAGACGAAGGTCGCGGGCCGGATTTCTTCGAGGAGGTCCTCGTATTCGCGCGGCGAAAGGTCGAGGGCGCGGGCCACCTGTGCCGGCGTGGGCACCTCGCCATTCCTCTGCTCAAGCTCCTGGATCGCGGTCTGCACGCGGCGGGCCTTGTCGTGGACGGAGCGGGGCACCCAGTCGAGGCGGCGGAGTTCGTCGAGCACGGCGCCGCGGATGCGGACGCGGGCGTAGGATTCGAAGGAGCTGCCGCCCTCGGGGTCGAAGTTGCGGACGGCGTTGAGCAGGCCGACAAGGCCGGCACTGTTCAGGTCGTCGAGGTTGACGTGCGACGGCAGGTTGATCGCAACCCGGCCGACGACGGTTTTCACCAGGGGCAGGTAGCGCTCGACCAGTTCGGACTCGGCAGCGCTGCCGGGGCTGACGTAGTTACGGCTACGCGTCTGCCGGGCGGGCTTGCGGTTGCGGCCGTAGTTCAACGTGACGGGTTCGGTGATCGCAGTCATGGGGATGCTGGCTGGAATTGACGGTTAGGGGTGGACTCAGTCGTTGGGCTGCTGCTTGGCAAGGCGTTCGGCATGGGCTTGATGGATGCCGCGGACCCAGACCTGTCCCCACCACCGCAACAGGAAGCCGGCGATGAGGGCCGCCACACAGGAGCGCCAGAGCACGGTCGAGTTCTCCGCCGACTCCAGCCGGCCAAAGACGATTCCGATCCCGAATCCCAGCAGACCTCCAATGAGCATCAGTTTTTTCATGGTTCACCCACGGACGAATCCTGATAAGCAGCCGGTTTGCCAGTTGGCGAAGAGGGTTCGCCTGATGGGGAAAACCCCCTAAAAACCGCTGAATTGACGCAAAAATATTTTTTCGGGGGACGCAGAGACAAGGTCTCCGGGAATATTTTGCCCAGCCGAAAGGAACCGTAGCGGCAAGTTTGTTCCGAGCGTCAGGTTCCAAAGTTTCCCCCAACGGGACTCCTCGTCGAGGTGCGTCACGCAGACGTCGGCCGGTCCGAACACGGCGAGTGCCCGCAGCTGCGCAAGCAGCAGGGGAACCTCGTAGGCCGCGTTGACCACCAGATGCAGTTGCGCGCCGGGCATCAGTGCCAACAGCGCCTGCACTGCCTTAACGGCTGATTCGTCGCGAAGGTTTAGCCCCGGAAGGTCCACAAAGCTCAGATCCGCCCCCTCGGCTTCCCCGATCCCGCGCCAGATCCGCGCCACCGTCAGCCCCAGGATCTCGCCGTAAACGCTCAGGGCCTCGGCCGTGTTCGCGACGTTCGAGTCGAGCCGCCACACGTGCGCCCGGCGACCCTCGAGCAGGACCGCTTGGGCGAGCCACTTGCAAAGCAGGGTCGTTTTGCCGACGCCTGGTGCGCCGAGCAGCACGTGCGGGCGGTTGACGTCCGCCGCCGGGGCCGGGGCGGGTCGCCACAGGCCGGCGAACATTGCCTGGGCTGCCTGCAGCTCCGCGGCCAGCGAACCCGGCGGCGTCCGGCCGTGTCGGGCGATCACCTCGTCCTCGATCCGCTGGGCGAACTGCGGGTTCAGCCCGGAACGCTCCAGAACCTCGGCGACGCGCCAGCAGGACGTGGACGAAGTCTTCGGAATCCGTCGATTTGGGGCAAAGCAGGCTGGGGCGGCCTCTGCCGCCTCCGGTTCGGGAACGACAGGGGCTGGCGTCGGTGGAGCCGCCGGAGCGGCGGCCCGCCGTCGTTCCAGCTCCATGCGCGTCCGCAGTTCGACCAGTTCACGGCGAAGTTCCGCCACACCGTCCGCGGTGGCCGCGGTTGGCATGGGAGTCGGGTCCGGGGCCGGCACGTGGGCGACGACCTCAATCCTGGGCTTCTGCCAGAGCCGGGTGATTCCGGGGCCGGCGAGCTGGCGGACATTCAGCACCACTGCGTCCGGTCCGAGCTGGGCCCTGATCTGGGCCAGGGCATCGGCGGCGGAGTCGGCGATGAACGTCAGGGTGGGCACGGCTCAGCTGAAAGCGGTCATTCGAGGCCCGGCACCACGGCGGCGCTCTGGATCTCCACCCGCGCCGGCACCTCGGTGTAGGCGAGCACGTTCAGGTCGGCAAAGGTCGTCTCGAAAAAGCGCCGAAAGGCGAGGCGGATCTGCGGTGCGCACAGCACCAACGGCTGCTGGCCGCTCGAAAGCATCTGCTGGATGTGCCGGGACAGCGACTCGACCACGTGCCGGGCCACTCGCGGTTCCAGCATCAGCGCGACTTCGGTGGGCGTGTGGCGGACGCCCTGGGCGATCTGCTGTTCCAGCTTGGCATCGAGCGTGATGGCCCGCACCGAGCCCTTGGCGGTCTGAAACGGCTTGATGAGCTGCGTGCCGAGCGACCGGCGGGCGAATTCGGACAGCTCGTCCGGATTCTTCGTCGCGCCGGCGTAGTCGCCGACCTTTTCGAGGATGCCCGCGAGATTTCGGATCGAAATGCCCTCCGAGAGCAGGTTCTGGAGCACACGTTGGACTTGGCCGACACTCAGCAGGGCCGGCACCAGCTCATTCACGACGGTCGGGTGGGTCTGCTTGAGGTTGTCGAGCAGCACCTGGACGTCCTGGCGGCTGAGCACCTCGTGGCAGTTGCGGCGGACCGTTTCCGAAAGGTGCGTGACCAGCACCGAGGCGGCGTCCACGACCGTATAGCCATTGACCTCGGCGGTCTTGCGTTCGGTCTCGGTGACCCAGGTGGCGGGAAGCTGGAACACCGGTTCCACCGTGGGGACGCCCTTGAGCGTCACGCGGCTGTTGGTGGCGTTCATGGCCAGCCAGTAACCGGGCATCAACACGCCGGTCGTGACCGGGTTGCCCTTGATCAGAAAACGGTATTCGTTGGCGCCCAGCTGGAGGTTGTCGCGCAGCTTGATCGGCGGGATGACCATGCCCATTTCCTGGGCGAACGTCCGGCGCACGCCGGTCACCCGTTCCAGCAGGTCCCCGCCCTTGCGGGTGTCGGCGAGGCAGACGAGGCCGTAGCCCAGCTCGATCTGAAGCGTGTCGAGGTTCAGCAGCGATTCCAGCTTCTCGCCGGCACCGCCGGCTGCAGGCGCGGATCCGGGAGTGCCGGAGACGGTGGCACCGTTGGCGGCCGGGGCACCGGGCCGGGCCGGGCGGGTGGCGGCCAGGGCGGCCTTGGCGTTGGCCTCCTCCAGCTTGCGGGCGGCGGCAAAGGTTCCCGCGGCCAGCATGAGGAAGGGAAGCAACGGCAGGCCGGGCACCAGCGCCATCAACGCCAGCAGGCCGGAGAGCATGAACAGCGCCTTCGGATAGAGCGTGAGCTGCCGGCCGAGTTCCTTGCCCAGGCTGTCCTTGGCGGCGGCGCGGGTGACAAGCATACCCGCGGCCAGCGAGGTGATCAGCGCCGGTATCTGTGACACCAGGCCGTCGCCGATGGACAACAGCGTGTAGCGCTGGAGCGCGTCCGTGATGCTCATGCCCTTCTGCGCCATGCCGATGGCGAAGCCGCCGATGACGTTGATCAGGGTGATGAGCATCGCCGCGATGGCGTCGCCGCGCACGAACTTGCTCGCGCCGTCCATCGCCCCGTAAAACTCGGATTCCTGCTCCACCTTCCGGCGGCGGGCGCGGGCCTGCTCCTCGTTGATCATGCCGGCGGCGAGTTCGGCGTCGATGGCCATCTGCTTGCCCGGCATGGCGTCGAGGGTGAACCGGGCCGCGACCTCCGCGATGCGGCCGGCGCCCTTGGTGATGACCACGAAGTTGATCAGCGCAAGGATGAAGAACACCACGATCCCGACCACGTAGTTGCCGCGGACGACGAAATTGCCAAAGGCCTCGATGATGTGCCCCGCGTAGCCGTCGAGCAGGATCAGGCGGGTGGAGGCCACGTTCAGCGCGAGGCGGAACATCGTTGTGAACAGCAGGAGGGTGGGAAAGCCATTGAATTCAGCCGCCTCCTGCACGTAGAGGATGATCAGCAGGATGAGCAGCGACATCGCGATGCTGAATGCCAGCGAGAGGTCCAGCACGAACGTCGGGATCGGCATCACCAGCATCATCACCGTGGCGAACAGCCCGAGGATGAGCCACAGGTCACTCTGCTTGGCGTAGCCGGCGAGCCGTTTTTTGAGCGTTTCCACGGTGAATCAGGATTGGTTCTGCTCCGCGTAATAGCGGAAGCGGTTGATGCGGTATACGTAGGCGAGGATCTCCGCGACGGCCGCGTAGAGCTGGGCCGGGATCTCGCCGCCCACCTTGCCGTATTTGAACATCATTCGGGCGAGCGGCTTGTTCTCGATGATCGGCACCTGATGCTGGCCTGCGACCTCGCGGATGCGCAGGGCGTTCAGCCGCGTGCCCTTGGCGACGATCCGGGGCGCCTTCATGGTCTTGCGGTCGTAACGCAGCGCGACCGCGATGTGGGTCGGATTCGTGACCACCACATCGGCTTGGGCCACGTCCTGCAACATCTGGCGCTGGGTCTTGGCCGGCCGCCGGCGGCGCATCTTCGCCTTCACGTGCGGGTTGCCCTCCGTGTTCTTCATCTCCTCCTTGACCTCTTCCTTCGTCATCATGAGGTCCTTGGAGGTCTTCCAGAACTGGTAGGCGTAATCCATCGCCGCGATCACCGCGAGCGACAGGCTGATCGAGACCACGATGCGGAATGCCGACTGCGAAAGGAACTGCGCGATCCGCGACACGTCCACCGCAGTGTAGAAGATGGGGTCATTGATGATCTCGTTCACCCGCCGGTGGGAGAACATCCCGATGACGCCCAGCTTTCCGAGGGACAGGGCGGCCGGGACCAGCGAACGGAGGGAGAAGATGCGCTTGAAGCCAGCTGCGGGGTTGACCCGATCCCAGTTCCACTCCAGGGCCTCGGAGGCGGTCTGAAAACGGCTTTGGATCGCGCCCGCGACCACGCCTGCGGTCAGCGCCGTGAGCACGACCGGCGCGACACAGCCGGCGAAGATCAGCGCGCTCTTCGCCGCGTAGCCCTGCATGGCGTCGGGCGTGAGCGAGATCTCCCCGAGGTGGCCGAGGACCGCGAGCTGGACGTTCGAAAGCTGCTCCCACAGCGCCGGGCCGGTGAACTGGAGCGCCATCAGCGAACCGAACAGCACCGCGACGGTCTGCACCTCCGGGCTGCGCGCGAACTGCCCGCGCTTGACCGCCTCGTCCAGCCTCCGCTGCGTTGGCAGCTCCGACTTTTCGCCGTTGTGGTCGCTCATCGCGGCAGGGGTTCGAGGTTCAGCCGGGGGCCAGCAAGCGCACGATGCGCACCAGGTCGTCCGGCAGGCGGCGGAGGTGGTTGGCCAGGTGCTGGCCCATCAGCGTGCAGGTCATCCCCAGGCTGAGCAGGCCCACCAGTGTGCGGATTGCAAAGCTCTCCTGGAACACGTTCATCTGCGGCACCGCCCGGCCGAGGATCGCGAAGATCATCGTGATGAGGAATGACACCGCCATCAGCGGCGCCGCGATCTGGAGCGCGATCACGAACAGGCGGCTCGTCTGCGCCACCACGTCGCGCAGGAGCTCCACCCGCAGCGTGGCCCCTCCCATCGGCACCAGACCGTAGCTGTGCTGGAACGCGTGCAGCACCCAGTGGTGCAGGTCGAGCGTCAGGAAGATGACCGTCGCCAGCCAGAACAGGATGATGCCCGGTAGCGGCGTGCTGTTCGGCCCCAGCGGGTTGAACGCCATGGAGAGGCTCAGGCCGATGTCGTTGGCGACGATGCCGCCCGCCAACTCCGCCGCGTAGAACACCAGCCGGCACAGCGCACCCAGCAGGAAACCCACGCTCGCCTCCACAAGGAAAAGCCGGGCGAAACCGATCACATCCGCCGGCTGCGCACCCAGCGGCGGCACCAACGGTGCGACCAGGAACGACCCGATCGCGGCCAGCCCCACGCGAAGCGGCACCGGAACGTTCAGCACGCTGAACACCGGCATGGCAGCCAGCAGCGCGCTCAGGCGCACGAACACAAACAGCCAGGCGATGAACGTTTCGGCGATCATGGCGCGCTCATCGGACCATCTGCGGTATCTTCTGGAACATGGCCGTGGTGAACTCGATCGTCGTCCGCAGCAGCCAGGGCAGGGACACGATGATCAGTGCAGCGATGGCAACGAGCTTCGGCACGAAGCTCAGCGTCTGCTCCTGGATGGACGACACTGCCTGGAACAGGCTGACGGCCAGGCCGATGACCATGGCCGTCATCAGCACCGGCGCGGCCAGCGCTGTCGCCTGCATGATCATGGCCTTGATGATTTCGATGGCGAATTCCGGGGTCATGGGAGGGGGATCAGGGGTTGGGGGTTCAGCCGCCGAAACTCTGGATCAGGGACCGCACCACGAGGTCCCAGCCGTCCACGAGCACGAACAGCAGGATCTTCAGCGGCAGCGCCACCGTCGCGGGCGGCATCATCATCATGCCCATGCTCATCAGCACCGTGGCGACCACGAGGTCGATCAGCACCAGCGGCACGAAGATCAGGAAGCCCATCTGGAACGCCGTGCGCAGCTCGCTGATGATGAAGGCGGGGATGACCACCCGAAGTGGCAGGGTCGCCGGGTCCGCCGGACCGGAGCCCGACAGCTCAACGAACAGCTCAACGTCCCGCGGCCGCGTCTGCTTGAGCATGAAGGTCCGGATTGGCGCGGTCGCAGCCTCCAGCGCGTCCGTGGCCGTGATCTGCTTCGCCGCGTAGGGCTGCAGCGCGTCGCGGTCGATCTTCGCCCACACCGGCTGCATGATGAAGTAGGTCAGGAACAGCGACAGGCCGACCAGGATCTGGTTGGCCGGCGTGCCCTGGAGCGACAGCGCCGAACGCACAAAGGACAGCACGATCACAATCCGCGTGAAGCTCGTCATCAGAAGCACGATGGACGGTGCCAGTGAAAGCAGCGTGATTGTGAACAGGATCTTGATCGCGACATCCACGTCCTGCGGCTGCTGGGCGGCCTCCACGCCGAGGTTGAGGCGGAAGGGAACCAGCCCGCCAGGCGCCTGCGCCGCCACCGGCAGTGCGACCAGGAGCAGCAGCGGGAACAGCCACCGCACCCACCGGGACAGAGGGGAAAATCGCATGGGAAAGCACGGTTGAAGGGTTACCGGCGGCCGAGGACTTGAACTAGGGCGTCCGAAAACGACACCGCCGACCTGCACTGAGGGGTGGCTGCCCCGTCGCCGGTCGCGTCCGGCAGCTGCGTCAGCAGGCTGATGCCCTGGGGCGACGCTGCCACCAGCAGCCGCTGGTGTTCGTAGCCCACCACGTAGAGCGCCTGCCGCTGGCCCAGCGACCGAGTTTCCAGCACGCTCAGGCGGGCCCCGCCCCGGGCGAGTGACGCCCGCTGCTGTTGGCGGAAAAACCACTGCACGCCAAGGACCAGCGCCAGCACCAGTGCCAGTGCCCCGAGCATTCGGATAAAGGGACCCAGCAACGGTGGCGTCGTGGGTGCCGAGAGCGTCGCGGGAACGGCGTTGGTCGCGCCTGTCACCGCAGCAGAATCGGCCCCTGCCGCCCAAGCGCAGGTAATTCCGGCGACCAGAATCCACCCAAGGCGTTGACGTCCGGTTCCCGGCAGAAATGTCCCTTCTAAGCACATGGCAATCCGGTCAAGCAACGGATGTGCCACGGAGAAAACATCCTGATTTGCTGGAGTTTCTGCGCCGAGGAATTGGCGCCGGCAGTTTTTGCCTGCCTAGAATCACAGGAAAGGGAGCTGATTGGCTGCGACGGCAGCGCGAAAAAGTATCTGTCGAACTGCCCACCCGGATTGATAGCGATGGCGGCGTGATGACGGCCACGCACCTCGCAGCGAGATGTGTTTCCCCGGGGAGAGCGAAATCTGCGGGCGTTCACTTGGAACGGTGCGCATCGTCCAGCCGTGCCGGACCAAATCGCCGCCTGTCCGGGTAGTCGAAGCGAAGCCGCCTGTCAGGCCGGCCGGGAATCAACGCCCTGATTCGCCGTGCCCAACAGTTCGGTGATCTTGATGCCGAAGCGATTCTCAACCACAACAACTTCACCGCGCGCCACCCGTTTGCGGTTGACCAGAAGTTCAACCGGGGCGTCCGCGATCTTGTCGAGCTGCACCACGGAGCCGTTACCAAGCTGAAGCACGTTGCGCATCGGCAGCTGGCAGGAGCCGAGTTCAACGGTGACCTCCACCGGAACGTCGAGGAGGATTTCGAGGTTGGGGGAGTCGGAATGCATGCTCATCGGGCAAGTTGGGCGACGGGTTTCAGCACGGTGCCGATTTCCACGGCCCATTTGCCGCCGCGCGTGCCGAGCCGCCCCGTGAACTTGGGGAGCGTGGCGAGGCGGAGGCGGACGCGGGAGGGCAGGTCCTCGTCGAGTTCCAGCACGTCGCCCACCTCGAGGTTGGCGAGGCGCCGTGCGGACATGGACATTCCCGGGAACTCGGCGGTGACGGGAATCTGGACGTCGTCGAGGGCGCCGTTCCACTGGGTGCCGCCCGCGTCTTCGGCGGACATTTCGTGGAGGTGGGGATCAATGCCCGGGCTCATGCGTTTGATCAACGGTTCGAGCGTCATGTAGGGGAAGCCAATGTGGATCTGTTCGAAGCATTCGCCCAGCTGCGCCTCGAGGGTCAGGGCGAGCATGACGCTGTCGAGCGGGGCTGTATTGAGGAAGCGGGCGTTGCTTTCGTGGCCGAGCAGCGCCGGGCGGAGTTTCGGGACCTCGGCCCAGTGGCTGCACCACTCGCCGACAATGATCTGGATGACCTGGTCCAGCAGGGCTATCTCGATCTCGCTCAGGTCGCGGTCGGTGGGCACGGAGTTTCCGGGGCCGCCCATGACGCGGTCCACCATCGTGAGACCAAGGCGCGGCTTGATGCCGAGGACACAGATGCCGCGGAGCGGTTCAGCCTTGAAGAGGATGAGGTGACCCGGATTCGGCAGGCCCTCGATGAACTTGCCGTAGGTGATCGTGCTCAGCTGGGAAATCTGGAGCGTGAATTCGGCCCGGAGGAATATGGACAGGCGGGCGGCCAGCGAGCGGATCAACTCCTCGTGGCGGAGCCGCAGCTTCCGCAGCTCCGGCGACGAAAGGGAAACCGGGTTGCGGAAGTCGTAGGACTGAACCGCCTCTGGGCTCTGGGGGGACTTGGAGTCGTCGGGTTGGTCGATGGCCGTCTTCGACTCCAACTCGGTGACCTGTGCCAGCAGGTTTTCCACTTCGCTTTGGGAGAGGACTTCCTGACCGGCCACCGGGTTGTCGGGGGGGTTCATCGGGAACGCGGGCTATTGGACGGCGAAGTCCGTGAGGAAAACGTCGCTCACCGAGCCCTGGCCAAGCACATGATTGAACGCTCCCACCAGTTCGGCCTTGATGAGGTTCCGTGAGCCGGTCCTTTCGAGATCCGCGAGGGTCTTGGCAGCGAGCACGCTGCTGGCTGTATCTCGCAGCTGGGCGTCGAACTCCTCCACGAGGGAAGAGAGGTTCTTCTTGGAACCGACCACCGCGATGTTGGCCTGCAGAAAGCGGCTGCCCATCGTTCCGGAGACGTTCACGAGGATCTTGCTGCTCAGGGGCACGGGTGCCTTGCCGCTCTTGGCGGCCTTGCCTCCGCCGTGTCCGTCATCCTTCGCCGCACCGTGTCCGTCGTCCTTGGCTCCGTGGCTGTCCTTGGCGGCGCCGTGGCCACCGTCGTCCTCGGTGGCGTGCGCCTCCTCGCCTTCGCCCGGGACGCCAGGGGCGGCCGGGGCGGGGGCCTTGAGCTTCGGCAGCAGCACGAACTGGGTGACGCCAAAAGCGACGGCTGGCATCAGCAGGAGGTTGAGGATCAACGGCATCATTGCCTTGATCCCGCCACCGCCCGCGGGTGCGGGCGCGGCGGCTTCCTTGGCCTCGGAGGACATACGGCTTAGTCGGCGGTTGGAGGTTAGCGCTTGAGACTCACCACTTCCTGCAGGATCTCGTCACTCGTCGTGATGATCCGGGCGCTGGCCTGGAAGCCGCGCTGAGTGATGATGAGGTTCGCAAACTCGCTGGTAAGATCCACGTTGGAGGACTCAAGCGCGCCGGTCTGAATCTGGCCGAGGCCGTTGGTGGATGGCGCTTCCGGCTTGGGGGATTCGGACCCGCCCAAAGGACCGGCCGCAGCGATTCCCGAATAGAGATTGTGACCTTCTTTAGTCAGCATCTGGGGACCGCTGAAGCGTTGGAGCAGAATTTGTCCGCGATTGTATTCGGTGGAGTTCTCGTCATCCAAACGCACCCGGATCTGTCCGTTCGACGTGATGGTGTAGCCATCCATCTTGGCGTCGGCACCGGCAGTGCTCGGGCGGACGCTCGCGTCCACCTTCAGGTCGCCGACCGTGGAAAGCTCCAGGTCATTGTAGCCCTGGAGCCGGTATCCCTGGCTGGTGACGAGGTAACCGTTTTCGTCCACATTGAAGTTCCCGGCCCGGGTTGCAAACTCGGATCCGGTGATGGAATCCCGCACAATAAAATACCCATCCCCGTTGATCGCGAGATCGGTATTCACGGAGGTCTGCGCGACCGCGCCCTGATTGAAGTTGTTGCGGATGGCGGCAGTGGTGACTCCGGAGCCGATCTGCTGGCCCGGAAGTGAAAGGCGGCCGCCCGTTCCGCCGCTGGAGGCCCGGAGGGTCTGGCTGAACGAATCCCCAAAGTCGACACGGCCGGCCTTGTAGCCCAGCGTGCTGGAATTCGCGATGTTGTTGCCGATGACGTCCAGACGGGTCTGGAACTGTTGGAGGCCGCTTACGCCGGCGTTGAGGGAACGGATCATGGTCTTTCTGAGACGTGCACTTGGGGTGACAGGTATTCGACCAAGAGCAGCTGCTCCATGCCGTAAGCCTGGCCCCCCACAATGAGTTTGGGCATCCCTGCTTCGAGTTTGACGGCGTCCACGACTCCCTGGGCCGTCCCATCCTGGCCTGCCTGCAGGACGACGCGCTGCCCGAGCAGCGATCCGGCCTGCAAAGTTTCTATGTCCTGCTGCATCGCGTGGCTCTGTTCCAGCGAGCTGAACTGCGCCATCTGTGCGATGAACGAGGTGTCCTGCATCGGTTTCAGCGGATCCTGCGTGCTCATCTGCGTGGCGAGCAGCTTGAGGAAATCCTCCTGTCCGAGGGTCTTCCCCAACTGACGCTCGGCGCGGGTGCCGCTATAGGAAGCCGCATTGCTGTAGGCGGCGTTGGCCGAGGCGTTGGAAACGGTGGACATGGTGTTGAAAGCTGAGATTCAGGCCCAGGAATCGAGTGAGCGGCGCGAGATTCCGGCGGCAATGGCGCGCTGAGCGGGGCCGGCTGTCGGCGTGATCGCTTGCAGCGGAGCGGTCGTCCGCGACCGACGGACGGGCGCAAACACGGCCGCCTCCGGCTGTGGCTGCCGCGGGGAATTGAAACCTTGGCGAGAGTGTTCACCGGCAAAACCCATGGATGTTTCGCCCAGTGGCGCGAGTCGCACGCCCTGCTGGGCGAGTGATTCCTGCAACCGGGACCATCCGCCACCAAGGGCCTGCGTGTCACCGCGATCACAGCGGACCGTGGCTTCAATCTGACCTGCGCGTTGCACCAGTTGGACGTGCAGTTCGGTCTGGCTGTCAGGCCGCAGCACTACTTCCACCGCTTCACGGGCGGTTTGTCGGAAGTGCACCACCTGTTCCTGCAGAAGCGTGGTCACTTTCGCGACGTGGTCGGCGGGCGAGACGGTCGGCATGTCCGGAGAGTTGGCGGGGGCGGCCGGGTCGGCCGTGCGGTCGGCAGGCAGGCTGGTGACTCCGGGAGCATTCACAGTCGATGAATTAGCGTTCTGACGTTCCCGTTTGGGGCGGGACGTCGCGCCGCTCGCCGCCTCAGCCTCGGATGGCTGCGGCATCGATGCGGCAAATTCGTCCCGTTGGAACCAGCTTTTCACGTCGATGACCGAAGTAGCAGCGGGTGTGCCACGTAACGATTCTCTTTCTTTGACAGTCATTTCCGCCGATTTTTTCCCCAAAAGGCTGGACTCCACAGCGGATGGCTTGGGGGCGGTCGGCAAGATTGACCCGGCGCTGGTCTGGGGCAGGTCCAGCGGGCGGGACAGCCGGGTCCCGTCGGTCGTCGGGATCAGGTCCGCCGTGTTGGCCGTGGTGTTCGTGGCCGAGGGCGTCACGGCGGCGGAGCGGGCCTGGGGCCGCGCTTCGGCGCGCACTGCGTCACGTCCCTCACCGGTGAAATGAGTGTCGGCGGGGTTGATCCCGGCGTTGGTCTGGGGCAGGTCCAGCGGACGGGACAGCCGGGCGCCGTCGGTCGTCGGGATCAGGTCCGCCGTGTTGGCCGTGGTGTTCGTGGCCGAGGGCGTCACGGCGGCGGAGCGGGCCTGGGGCCGCGCTTCGGCGCGCACTG
>Ga0169931_10008266_pt1 | contig 15222 bp, 18 predicted proteins | sample Kivu_15m_20L_FD_129675 | JGI IMG/M metagenome (GOLD analysis project Ga0169931, IMG submission 129675) | Freshwater microbial communities from Lake Kivu, Western Province, Rwanda to study Microbial Dark Matter (Phase II) - Kivu_15m_20L... | ecosystem: Environmental > Aquatic > Freshwater > Lake... | reverse complement strand
CGTGGGTGACGAAGGCGGCTTCGCTCCGGACCTGGGAAGTAACGGCGAAGCCCTGGACTTGATTCTCGAAGCGATCACCGCGGCAGGCTACACGCCGGGCGAGCAGATGTACATCGCGCTCGACGTCGCGGCCACCGAGTTTTACGACTCCAAGAAGAAGCTCTACACGATCGACGGCAAGAACATCGATGCCGGCGCGATGGTCGACTTCCTGGCCGGTTGGGTCGATAAGTACCCGATCTGCTCGATCGAAGACGGCTGCAGCGAAGACGACTGGGAAGGCTGGAAGCTGCTCTCCGAGCGGCTCGGCAAGCGCGTGCAACTGGTCGGCGACGATCTGTTTGTCACGAACACCAAGCGGCTGCAGCGCGGCATCGACGAGGGAATTGCCAACAGCATCCTGATCAAGGTGAACCAGATTGGTTCGCTCTCAGAAACGATCGAATCGATTCAGCTCGCGCAGCGGAACGGCTATACCACGATTAGCAGCCACCGCAGCGGCGAGACCGAAGACTCGACGATTGCCGACCTGGCCGTGGGGCTTTCGACGGGCCAGATCAAGACCGGCAGCGCCAGCCGCACCGACCGGATCGCGAAGTACAACCAGCTTCTGCGGATCGAAGAGCAACTGGCCGACACGGCGACGTACGGCGGTCCGTACGTGCTGAAGAAGAAGTAAACGCCTTGAGGCTGACGAGATTGCGTTGGAACTAACAAAGGCCCCCGGCTTCGGCTGGGGGCTTTTTTCGTTATTGTGGACCTCGCGTTTCAAATTCGCATTCCTGCTATGATGCGGGAAGGTTCCCCACATCCCGCTTCGCTCACGTCGCGCGAAAATGTCCCCTTCACAGCCGCCACCGGCCACTCGGCCCATCACTGATTCTCCCTGGTTCTGGGCGCTTGTGTTCAGCGCGGCGGGGCTCGTGTGTGTGCTGGTGATCATGCCGCAGTATGCCAAGCGACAGCGGCGGCTCGAGATGCAGTACATGGCCCGGGAGGAGATCCTGCGGCGGCAGGCCGAGGGCGAACCCGCGGCGCGCGAAGCCGGCGAGGAAGGCGAAACCGCGCCTCCGGCCGTGGGCGAGTTGATCATTCCGATCTGGCCGCTGGCTTCCGTGTGCGTGGCTGTGATGGGACTGGCCAGCTACATGTTGTGGAAATCGCGCTCCGCTGCTCGTCAGGCTGAAGAACCTTCGCATCCGGGAGGTGTGCCATGAACGTATTCGTTGAAAGCCCTTGGCCGAGTGTCGCCCTGTGCACGTTCCTGATTCTCTGCTTCGGCGTGCTGTTCATGCGCACGGGCAGCATGTGGGTCATTGCCGCGCTCGTGGCCTCGGTGGGATTGATGGCGGGGCTGGTCGTGCTGGAACGAGCCATCGTCACCGATACCGAGCAGGTCGAAGACACGCTGCACGGCATCGCCGAGAATCTCGAGGCGAACGATATGCCGCTGGTGCTCGCATCGTTCTCGCCGAATTGTCCCGGCGTTCGGCAGGCCGAGTCGGTGCTGCGGCGAGTGACCGTGCAGTCGGCCGTCGTCGGACGCGACCTGGAAGTGACGATCAACAAACTCACTTCGCCGCCAACCGCCACGGCCTACTTCACGGGCCGCATCCAGGCCCGCGACAATGGCGGTTCGATTCCCTACGAGAATTACATCCGCAAGTTCAAGGTCCGCTTGGAACTGCACGGCGACCGCTGGCTCATTGCCGACTACGAAGACGGCGACCTGCGAAAGAAGATGTAGTAGTGCGCGTCGAGCGGCATGCTCACTGGGCCGCCTTCTTGACCATCAGCTGTTCGGTCTTGGGATCGTAAAGATACTCCTCTCCCGCCGGCAGCTCCGGCAACTGAACACCGTTCTCCTTGATGATGATGTTCATGTACTCTTCGTGCGTCTTGGGGCCTTTGTTGTTGTGCTCGGCCTTATAGAGCTGCATTGCCTTGGGAATCTGCACTTCGAAGGCGATCCGTTCTCCGGTGCGGAAGTAAGCCTCCACCGGCGTGGTCACGAAACCCGGTCCGCCGTAGTTTTGGCCCTTCGCACCGACGCCCACGCCGGCGACGTCACCCTCGACTGCTGTGCCCTCGGCGGCGGTAGCATCGGAGGGCATGGCTTCCGCGGGTGTCTCGGCAATTGTCTCAGTGGGGACGTCCGACGGCTCGCCTGCCGGGGGCGCGGCGTTCGGATCGCCCGGCGGGGCAGGGGCCGGCGCCGCTTGCGGCGCAGGTCCGGACGCAGTCTCTTCAGCCGGTGGCAGGTCGCCGCAGCCCACGATCAAGACCATCGCCGCCAGCAATATAGAACCACACGCGCGATTCATCGCCATACGCTCCCAAGAAGTTTGCTTCACGCCTTCGCCACGTCTTGCTTCAAATTGAACTGCCACGATTCCATTTCCGCCAGCAGGCTCCGCTTCGTCAGGTCGAAGTCGAGCGGCGTCAGCGTCACGAAGCCCTTCTTTAGCGCCGACAGGTCCGTTTCGTGTTCGCCTTGATGATCGACCGGATCGGAGAGCGCCCAAAAGTAACTCCGCCCGCGCGGGTCGATTCGCTTTTCGTACTGGTCGCCGCCGCCGCGCCACAGGCCCATCGGCACGACGCGCACCTCGGGCTTCTCCTGCGAGAGGGCAGCCGTTGGGATGTTCAGGTTATATAGCTGCGGCTCGCGCCGCTTGGCCAGGATCTGCTCGATCGTGCTGCGTGCAATCGCGGCCGCTTTGTCGAACTGGGCCTGCGGATGGAACTCCAGCGAGACCGCTACGCTCGTCAGCCCAAAGAACGCGCCTTCGATGGCCGCGGCCACGGTGCCCGAGTACAGCACGTTGATTCCCGCGTTCAATCCGCCATTGATGCCGCTGACCACCAGGTCGGGCATCCGTGGGCAGAACTCGTGAATGCCGATCTTCACGCTGTCGGCCGGGCTCCCCTCGACAGCCCAGCCGCGCCGCTGCTGCGATTGAAACAGTTCGTTCGCCACCAGCGGGCTGAGATACGTGATTGAGTGTCCGACGCCGCTCTGTTCGGTCGCCGGCGCAACGACATACACATCGCCCAGCTTTTCGAGCTCGCGTTCCATGGCCGCCAAACCCGGCGCGTAAATGCCGTCGTCGTTGGTGAGCAAGATCAGCACGTGAGCCCTTTACCCTGTTCGCGAATCGTTATCAGCCGAAGCGGCCAGTATACCGGTCGCAACCAAGCGGCGGCAAACGACACTGGTCTCGAAGTTGGGCTACAAATGCTTCGCCCGATACGCATTCAGCATCGCGTGGGCCTGGCCTTGATGATGGCTTTCGTGCCAGCCGACGATGTGCAGCACGGTGAGAAAAGTCCAGCCCTTGGCGGCGAGCTGCGGCGGCACGTCATTCAGTTGTGCGTCGCTGAAACTGGCCAGCGTGGCCAGCAGCGTCTGGCGTCCGCCGTCGAGCACTTCGCGAATCTGTTCGAGCGTTGGAATGTTGTCGTCCGCCGTGCTGCCGCCCCGATAGCGTGGCCACAGTTCGCCGAAGCGACCGGGCCGTTCGGCCACGAGTCGTTCGTTGGCGAAGATATCTTCGGTGACCCCGATGTGCATGAACTGCCAGGCAACGTGCGCACGGCCTGGCGCCAGGCGAAAGGCAAGGGCCGCCTGGGGATCGGGGAGCTTGGCGATTTCGTCGAGCGTGGCCAACGAGCGGCCGCGGTTGAACTCAAAGCTTTTGGTCAGGACTTCGATCGTGCTCATTTTCAGCGCCCCCGGCAGAGTAGTGGATCCCTTGCGACGTTTCGCAGTGAGGTATCTTATGACTGGATCAGCATGGTGACCAGCGGCTCCCCCGCACTCTGCGTGGTGCGACCCTGGCGAGCAGGCCCGCCGAGCGGTATGCTTGCGGGCGACGACTTCGGAGCCAGGAGCCGACCATGAGACATGACGTTTCCGCGATTGCCGTGCTGGCATTTGCCGCGACAATCGCCAATGCGCAAGCGGACGATTTCGCGCCGTTGTTCGACGGCAGCTCGCTGGCCGGCTGGGAGGGTAATCTCGATTCCTTCCGCATCGAAGACGGGGCGATCGTGGGCGGCTCGCTCAAAGCGCCGATTCCGCGCAACGAATTCCTGTGCACGAAAGAATCGTTTGACGACTTCGAGCTGCGGCTAAAGTTCAAGGTGCTTGGCAAAGGCGCCAATGCCGGCGTACAGATTCGCACGGAGCGGATCCCCAACCATCACGAAGTGCGCGGCTATCAGGCCGATCTGGGCGACGGTTATTGGGGCTCGCTGTACGACGAGTCGCGCCGTAACAGAATTCTGGCCGCGGCCGATCCGAAGTTGATCGACGAAGTGCTCAAGCGCGACGACTGGAACGACTACACGATTCGCTGCGAAGGCCCGCGCATTCGGCTGTGGATCAACGGCCAACAGACGATCGACTTTACCGAGAAGGACGACAAGATTGCTCGCACCGGTGTGATCGCCGTGCAGATTCACGGCGGACCGCCCAGCGAAGCCTGGTACAAAGACATCCGCATCCAAAAACTCTGATTCACTTAATGACTGATTTCACTTCAGCCCCACTGCCTCCCATCGCTCACCGTCCGACGCTCGCCCGGCCGCGGTTCTTCTATTTCGACCTGGGCAACGTGCTGCTCAAGTTCGATCATCACCTGGCCGCGCGGCAAATGGCCGAGGTGGCCGGTGTGAGCGAGCAGCTTGTGTGGGACACCGTGTTCGGCACCGATTTGGAATTGCGATACGAAGCCGGTGAGTTGAACGACAACGAGTTCTATGAGCTCTTCTGCCGGGCGACCGACTCGCGGCCCGACATGCAGGCGCTGCTGCTGGCGGGGAGCAAGATCTTCACGCCAAACACATCGATCTATCCGATCGTCGGAGGCCTGGTTGCCGCCGGGTATCGGCTCGGCATTCTTTCGAACACCTGTCCCGGTCACTGGTCGTACTGCTACGGTGGGCAGTACACGCTGCTCAACAAGGGCTTTGAGGTTTACGCACTCAGCTACGAGCTGGGGGCTTGTAAGCCGTCGGCGAAGATTTTCGAAGGAGCCGCGAAGCTGACCGGCTGCCGGCCGGAAGAGATCTTCTTTGTCGATGACATCGCCGGGCACGTCGCGGGTGCGAAGGCCGCCGGTTTCGACGCGGTGCAGTACACCACGACGGCGCAGCTCGCGGCCGATCTGCATGAGCGCGGCGTGCGGTTTAACTACTAGTGGTTGGGCTCAATCCTAGCCCGCCGCAACCAGATGGTAGTCGCGCAGCGGACCTACACCCAGCGGAACAGCTTAAGCGCCAGGACGAAAGTCACGATCGCCCAGCCGCTGAGCAGTCCGATCTCCGGCAGCTGACTGGCCAGGCTCGCGCCTTCTTGCATCACGGCCCGCAGCGAGTTGTTCAGCGCCGTGAGCGGTAGCAGCTTGATGAACGGCTGGGCTGCCTGCGGAAAGCGATCCGACGAAAAGAAGATGCCTGAGAGCAGCCACATCGGCAGCATCACAAGGTTCATCAACCCCGAGACCGCTTCCAAGGTCTTGGCGCGGCTTGCGACCAACAACCCCAAGCCCGCGAACGTTACGGCGCCCAACAGGATCAAGAACGCCACGGCCGCGAGACTCCCGTAGATCACGACGCCGAACGCCAGCCGCGCAAAGACGAGCAGCACCAGCACCTCGGGCACCAGGAACAATAGCCGGCTGAGCATCACGCCGCCGAGGAAGTCGGTCTTCCGCATTGGCGTGGCCAGGAACCGTTTGAGCAGCTTGCGGATGCGCATGTCGACGGTTACGAAGCCGACGCCCCACAGTCCACCCCCCATCAGGCTCATGCCCAACAGGCCCGGCACCAGAAAGTCGATGTAGCGTCCGCCCGGTTCGTTGAAGTCTTCGACCTTTACCTCGGCAACGTCCTGGCGGCCGGCGGCGCGCTGCAGGGCGTCGTCCACGGCAGCCTCAGCTAGTACGCTTTCGGGCCGCGTCGGATCGAACTGGTACTGGTAGCTGGGCGTCTGGCTCTCGCCAACTTCGACGACCAGCGCCGTTCGTCCCGTACGCAAGTGCATGCGTGCTTCGTCAGGCGAAACGAGCTCGGGTTCGAACCGTTCCTGCTTCGCCAGAGCTTCGACCACGGATTGAGCTTTGGGACTCGCGACCACGTCGACCTTGATGTGCTCGACCGGTTGATTGCGAAATGCGATGCCCAGGCCCACGACCAGCAGGATCGGAAAACCGTAAACCCAGAATACGGCCTCGGGCTCGCGATAGAACTCGCGCAGCCGGGCGAGCGTCAGCTCTCCCAGAGCCCAGTAGCGCTGCTGATTCACCGCCTGTGGATTGGCTTTCATGCGTTTACAGGCTCGTCGTCAAGGTGTCGGCCGGCCAGCTTCACGAAAACGTCTTCGAGGCTGGCATGCCGGGTGGTCAGACTGGTGAGTTCACAATGTCGCTCGCGCAGCGTTTCCATCAGCAGCGGCAACACGATGTGTGGCTCGGCGACCGACAAGCTCCAGTGGTCGTCTTCCTGGCGGACTTCGCTCACCGAGGGGAGCGCGGCGAGCGCCGCATCGATCGCTTCCGCCGGCGCGCAGGCCAGCGTGAACTCGATCACGTGTTCGCCGCCGAGCGAGGCGATCAGCTCGCGCGGCGTGCCCAGGGCGATGACCTGGCCATGATCGACAATCGCCACGCGGTCGCACAGGCGTTCGGCTTCGTCCATATAGTGCGTGGTTAACAGGATCGTGCGACCGGCCGAGCGAACTTCGCGAATGATGTCCCACAGTTGCCGTCGCGAGCCGGGATCGAGGCCGGTCGTCGGTTCGTCGAGAAACAACAGTTCGGGGTTCCCGACGATGGCGCAGGCCACGGCCAGCCGCTGCTTTTGTCCGCCGGAAAGCTTGCCGACGCGGGCATCGGCCTTCTCTTCGAGCGAGACCTTGGCCAGGCATTCGCGAGGGTCGGGCCCTTCGCGATAGAAGCTGCGGAACAGCCGGAGCGTCTCCAGCACCGTGAGCTTTTCTGAAAGCCGGGTTTCCTGCAGCGAGATGCCGATCCGCTGGCGAATTTCGTTGTCGGCCTTTCCCCAGCGGAGGCCCAGCACCTCGACTTCACCGGAGGTGGGCGTGAGCAGCCCTTCGAGAATCTCGATCGTGGTGGTCTTGCCCGCGCCGTTGGGTCCCAGCAGGCCAAAGCATTCGCCGCGCTCGACTTCCAGGTTTAGGCCGCGCACGGCCTCGACCGGCGGGCGACCATCATAGCGTTTCACCAGGTCCTGACAGCGAATGGCGAGCGTCATGGGGGCTACATCCGGGTGGCGTTTCATGCGACAATCGGGACGCTCGAAGTGGCCGAGCGATCGGACTTCGAACGAGCGATTCTAACGCCGCGCTGCATGCATCGTCGAGCGGCGAGAGCGCGCGTCAATTCCCGTGGGCGAAATTCAGGTAGCCGACACACGCCGAACCGAACAGGTTCGCAAAAAAACTCATGGCGGACTTCTCGCAACGCACAACGCACTCGGCTCGTCGCAATCTGGCAGTGTTGCTGGCGAGCTGCGTTGCGCTGGCAGGTTTGGTGTTGGCACTTGCGCCGGCGGCCAACAAATTGCCCGTTGGGCAAGATGCGTTTCCGGCGGAGCTCGTTTCGTTCACGCCCGACGCTCGCAATCCGCTCTTCGCCGCCGCCGAAGCAGGCCAATGGGACGCCAGGATTCGCGAGCGCGGCTGGATCCTGCGCGAGGCTGACGGCTGGAAGCTGTGGTACACCGGCTACGACGGCACGTCCGAGGGGACGCGCCTGCTTGGCCTCGCCACGTCGCCCGACGGCATTCGCTGGACGCGCTACGCCGGCAATCCGCTGATCAAGAATCTGTGGGTGGAAGACATGATGGTTGTCCGCAAAGGGGACACCTACTTCATGTTCGCCGAAGGGGCAGGAGACCTCGCGCATTTGCTCACCTCCACCGATGGCGTTCACTGGCAACCGCGCGGGAAACTGGACGTGCGCTATGCGAACGGCCAGCCGCTCACGCCCGGCCCGTTCGGCACGCCGGCCGTGTGGCTTGAGAACGGTACGTGGTATCTGTTCTATGAAAGAGAGGACGAAGCGATCTGGCTGGCGACTTCGCGCGATATGAAAGTCTGGACCAACGTACGGGACGAGCCCGTGCTGAACCGCGGTCCCGAAGTGCACGAGGAGCACATGATTGCGCTCAACCAGGTGTTTCATTACCGCGGGGCTTACTACGCGGTCTATCACGGCACCGGCGGCGAAACGGCACGCCGGGTGTGGAACACGAATCTCGCGCGGTCGACGGATCTCATTCACTGGGAGAAATACCCGGGCAATCCGATTGTGCATGACAGGTCGAGCGGACAATTTCATTTCGACGGCCGGCGGATGCGGCTCTACACGACGCACGAGCGGGTCGATCTGTTTTGGCCGGCGGAAGCGAGTGCAGACGAGGCAACTCGCCCGTGAGCAGGCCCGTCATTTACAATCTGGGTTCGCTGAATCTCGACCGCGTGGTGCGCGTGCCGCACATGGTGGCGCCCGGTGAAACCTTGGCCGCGAGTTCGCTCGCGACGTATCCCGGCGGCAAGGGAGCGAATCAGTCGGTCGCGCTCGCCCGGGCAGGAGCACGCGTGGTGCACATTGGCCGGATCGGCGCGGATGGCCAGATGCTGCGCGAGCGGCTGGCGGACGAAGGCGTTGACGTGCGGCATGTCGTCGAAATGTCGGACACGCCGAGTGGCCAGGCGATCATTCAGGTCGACGACCAGGGGCAGAATTCAATCGTGATTCTCGCCGGCGCGAACGGCGCGATCACCGCGTCCGACGTCGCAGCCGCGCTGGCCGATGCTCCGGCCGGCAGTTGGCTGCTCACGCAGAACGAGACGAGCTCGGTGGGCGAGGCGATGAAGCTCGCCAAGCAGCGCGGACTTAAGATCGCGTTCAATCCCGCGCCGGCAGATGCCCGGGTGCGCAGCTATCCCGCGGAACTCGTCGACTTGTGGTGCTTGAATGAAACGGAACACCGCCTGCTGCACGACTTGCTGCCGCGCGACCTGGCGAGCAATCAGGAAGTGCTCCTGACGCGCGGGGCAGGGGGGGCCGCGCTGTGGCGGGCCGACGGCGAACTGCATCTGCCGGCCGAGCAGGTCGAGGTCGTGGACACCACGGCGGCCGGGGATACGTTTCTGGGCTACTACCTGGCCGGCGTCATCGCGGGCCTGGCGCCCCCGGCCCGTCTCGAAAGAGCCATCCGCGCCGCAGCGATTTGCGTCACCCGGCCGGGGGCAATGGATTCGATCCCACGGGCGGCGGAGTTGATCGAATGAGCGAGACCTCGGACCGCGCCATTCAACGTCCCACTCAGTGGAGCGTTCGCGGCCTGCTCTTGTTAGTTGCCGCGAGTGCGATCGTCCTGACGCCGATTTCGCTGATGGTCAGGTTTGGGAACGGACACCCGGTATCGATGAGAGATCTTGCCCGGGTACAGATGGGCATGTCGAAGTCCGAAGTCCAGAGCATTCTGGGCTCTCCCGACGATGAGACGGACGAATACGGGCCTCTGATTTGGACCTATGCGGCCTTTACGTGGTGCATTGTGCGGATCAGTTTTGACCAGGATGGCCGCGTGATCGAGATCGATCACGATCACTAGCACCCGCCTATTTGAGCCCGCCCCTCTCCGCACGTTATGATAGACCGACCAGACGGACATCCTTCCCCAACCGATTTACCCGCCCCGCCAGGAGCTTCTACCATGCCTGCCGATCGTCATGAGTCTACCGCCGCTTCGCGGCCCGAGTCGACTGCCGCTTCGCGTCGTGCCTTCCTGAAGACCTCGGCCGCGGCCGCGCTCGCCACGTCGGCGCTTCCCACGATTCTGCATGCGGAAGACAAGGCGGGCAGCAAGACGCCCGTCGTCGGCGAAGGGGCTCACAAGTTCGAAGCGATTCACAACTGGGGCGAACTGCCCAGCCACATCGTGTGGGGCGAGACGCACGGCGTCGCCGTCGACAAGGCGGGGCACATCTATATCAAGCATCGCAGCGACGCCGCGGAACCGATGGATTCGATCGTCGTGTTCGATCCGGCGGGGAAGTACGTCCGCTCGTTCGGCAAGGAGTATCACCACGGCGGGCACGGCATCGACATTCGCGAGGAAGGGGGGGAGGAGTTCCTCTACCTGTGCGACGTTCACAACCGGCAAGTCGTGAAGGCAAACCTGAAGGGTGAGCAGCTCTGGAAGATGCAGTTCCCCAGCGAGGCCGGGCTGTATCAGGACATCAAGCAGTTCAACCCGACGAACGTGGCGTTCAATCCCGACGGCGGATTCTATGTGGCCGACGGCTACGGCTCGAACTATATCCACCAGTACGACAAGGATGCGAAGTGGATTCGCAGTTGGGGCGGCGGCGGCACCGAAGCGGGCAAGATGCGGACGCCGCACGGTATCTGGCTCGACAATCGACCGGGCCGCGAGCCGTCGCTGGTCGTGGCCGATCGCGCGAACGCTCGGCTGCAGTACTTCACGCTCGACGGCAAGTTTCTCTCGATCGTCGAAGGCGTGAGTTTCCCGGCTCACTTCGACATTCGCGGCACCGAACTCCTGGTGCCCGATCTGCACGCCCGGGTTACGATCATGGACGCGGACAACAAGGTGATCACGCACCTGGGCTACGATCAGGCCTGGACAGACCAGGTGCTGAACGGCGGCAAGCTGGTCCTCCGCGGCCAGCCCGAGCGTTTCCAAGCCGGCCGGTTCATCCACCCGCACGACGCCTGCTACGACAAGGATGGGAACATCTTCGTGGTGGAATGGGTACCCACGGGCCGGGTGACGCTGCTGAAGCACGTGGGCTAGCGTGCGAAGAGTGGCGCCGCGCCAGAGAATAGCAGGACGATCACTGCGAAGAGCAACGCTGTCTGGGCGGCCATGAGCGCTGATTGCTTGTGCCAATTCGCGACAAGAAGCCCGTACGCGAGCAGGCCCAGGTATGCTAAGCCGGAGTAAAAGAGGTAGTTGATATCAAGCTCGCCTGATGAGGTATGGTCAAACCCAAACGGCGTCATGACCATGAATAGGGCGAGGACTACTTGAAGGGTGATTGCCCCAAGAACGCTTTTCGGGAACTTCTGCTCCATTACTTCGACCGCCCGGTTTCGACCATGTACTTCTCCTGCCAAGGCCGTGCCTTAGGCTGAGACGTGACCAGCAGCTTGCCGTCTTTGATCATGAACGAAAGATTGTTCGGCTCCAGAATCTCGCGGAGCGTGACGTCCAGACGCCCGTTAGTTTTCTTAGTCACGTGCGTACGATCGCTGAGATCGACGTTGATTCGTTCGATTTCCGGGTGGTCGAACTCGATCGAGATGTCGTGATACTCGCTGAGGAAGCTCATCACATCCACGAGTGGATAGTATTTGCACTCGAGGCTGGTCGTCCCACCGAGCTGATCGCGGATATTGGCTTCGTCGGTTGCGACGTCGGCCCGGGCAACCGTCGCGACGATTTGGCAGGCCAGGATACACAACGCAAGCGCACCATATTTCGACAGTAAGCGTGCCATCTCTGCTCTCCTCTGCAAACGTTCAATCGGGTGAACGGCCAGCCCCCAATATAGCGACAAGGTTCGCGCGTAGGCGGGATCGAGGCAATGATCTGCAACGCTTGTTGCCACATGTATCGATTGTAGCGGCACCCCGCTGCCAGGGCGTGTAGTACATTTGGTTAACGCACGCCCGGGCTGCAGTTGGCTTCCAGCGTTTTTCAAGCGCGGGGCGTGGCCAAACCAATCCACGAATCGGTTCGATACCGGAGGACGTTGCCATGAAGAATGCGATGAAGAAGTTTGCAGTGCTTGCCGCGCTGGTTGCCGCGGCGCCGTTTGCCGTCGGTTGCAGCGACAAGACCAAAGACGCCGCCAAGGACGCCGGCCAGGAATTCAAAGAAGCTGCCGCCGCGACGGGCGAAGCCGCAGTGGAAGCGGGTAAGGACGCCGTGAAGGGTGTGGAAGGCGCGGTCGAAGGCGCCAAGGACGCCCTTCACGATGCCGGCGATGCGGCGAAGGACGCCGGCGAAGACGCCAAGGCCGCGGTCGAGGACGCCAAGAAGGATTTGTAGGCTCGACACTCCGACTTGTGAGTCAGACCGCGAGGCAGCCGACGGCGAGAAACTTCGCCTGGGCTGCCTCGCGGCGTTTAACGACTCCAATCGGAGGCCGCCGGGCTCGCGGCGGTTTTGCTTCGCGCCGGACAGTTGCCAATAATAATAAGTGGCGATCCGGCCCCCCAGCTTCCCATCACGGAGATCTACCGCCATGCGATCCGAACTTTTGCTCATTGCTGTGTCGAGCAGCGCCATCGCGCTCGCCTGCGGCCGGCCCGCGCCGGCTGACGAGCCGACTTCGACGCCTGCCGCAGCAACGCAAGCGGATAGCGCACAAGCGCCAATCCAAACGCCCGACAATGAATCCACGAATCCTGGCGGCGAGAAGTGGCGATTCCGTCAGCACGATGGGCTGTGGTGGTACTGGCTGCCGAGCGAGAAGTGGGTTTATTGGCACGACGAAAAGTGGGTGCCGTACGACGCGGCCACTTACGCCGAGCTGCGGCGCTCGCAGCCCACGCGGCAGAACACCTACTATCGCGGTGGCAATCAGGGCGCAAGCGGCTATCCGGAACTCGGCCAGTGGGGCCGCGTGCGGTACGACGGCTACGGTCAACGGCAGTATCCCTATTCGCGACGGAACTCCGGCATCCGCCAGCTTGGCCCCGTGCCAGCGATGGGCGGAGTCCGCTCGCTGCCAGGCTGGGGTGGTGAGCGGTAGGAAGCGCGCCGTGAATGGCGTTGCAGCTCGAGGCTGGCCACGGGGGCGTAAGTCTCGAATTGCTTGACCCTTGCATCTGCCGCGTTATGATCCGAATTTTCACCGGATGCCAGCAGCGCCAGTGTCCGATGAAAGGAGAACCGCGCCGGCCACCCCACATGGACAGCAAGATGCACCGCAGCCGGCTGATTTTGCAAGATCGCGCAAGAAATCCTATCTGAATCACAAGAGGCCCAACTCGGACGCACCACAAACGCGGACCAGCAGGGAGAAATCGCGGGGGCGGAAAGTCGACTTCCCGCCCGCTTTCGCCCGGATCAGCCGCGATTTGCAGCGATTAGGCGGCGGTTTTTCAGGGAAGGATAACAGCCAGAAACACCAGGGTTAGGCAGCGGCGTTTCGCCCACAATCCAGCAGATGACCGTCGCAGACGCGACCCGTCAGGGCGCTCGGGAGCAGCCTGGCTCCTGCGCTCTACCGGCTCGCAAGTTGCATGATATTATAATGAACCGCAGAAAACCGGCCGTTTTTTCTTAACCGGACGCGATGGCCAAGCTCAAGGTCGAACAGTTTGTAGACCTGGTCAAGCGAAGCGGGTTGGTTGACGACGAGAAGCTCAGCGAAGCGCTCTCGGGCGTCGATCAGTCCGTTAGCGATAGCGGTATAGTCGCCTCGAATCTCACGAAGGCCGGCCTGCTGACCGAATGGCAGAGCGAAAAGCTGCTGCAGGGCCGCCACAAGGGCTTTTACCTGGGCAAGTACAAGCTGCTTAGCCATATCGGCACCGGCGGCATGGGTTCCGTCTATCTGGCCGAGCACCAGGTGATGCGTCACCGGGTGGCGATCAAACTGCTGCCCACGAATCTCGCCGCGCAGAGCAGTTACATCGAGCGGTTCCATCAGGAAGCCCGCGCCGCCGCGGCGCTCGCGCACCCGAACATCATCCGCGCCTTCGACGTCGACCAGCACGAGGCCTATCACTACCTGGTGATGGAATTCGTCGACGGCACGGACATCCAGGCGATTGTCAGCCGCTCGGGTCCGTTGCCTTATGACACCGCGGCAAGCTACACGCGGCAAGCGGCCGAAGGTCTGGGGTATGCCCACCGCATGGGGCTGATCCATCGCGACATCAAGCCGGCCAACCTGCTGGTAAATCGCGAAGGGACGGTGAAGATTCTGGACATGGGGCTGGCTCGCTTCTCGGATGATTCGCAAGGTTCGCTCACCAAGGAATACGACCAGAAGATGATTGGCACCGTGGACTACCTGGCGCCAGAACAGGCGCTCGATAGCCACGGCGCGGACGGCCGGGCGGACATCTACAGCCTGGGGTGTTCGCTGTACTACATGCTTACGGGCGACTCGCCATTTCCGCAGGGCACGATTCCGCAGCGGTTGATGCAGCATCAATCGGCAGAGCCCCGCGATATCCGCGAAACGCGGCCCGACGCTCCGCAGGAGCTCATCGACATTGTCCGCAGAATGATGGCCAAGAAGGTCACCGATCGCTATCAGACCGGCGACGAAGTGGCCCGCGACCTGGCGATCTTCCTGGGCGAAGACCTCAACGGCTCGTCGACGAGCGAACTGTTGATTCCGCCGCCGACCGGGCCTTCGCAGAATGAGAACCTGGACCTGGCCCCGATCGAAGAGGATGGAACCGGCAGTCGCCGCCGGCCCAGCGAGTCCTCGGCGGGCAAGTCGAATGCTGGCGCCTCGGGCGTCGGCGGCGCCGGTGCATCGAACAGTTCCGTGATGGGGGGCGGTTCCGCCAAGCCGGGCTCGGGCGTGAGCAAGTCGAGTTCCGGCGTTCGTTCGGGGGCGCACAAAACGGTGAAGCCCGGTTCCTCGCCCGGCAAACCGCAGTCGGGCGTGCAATCCGGCGCGGCGCAGCCGGCTCCGAAGATTGAATTGGCGCCGGCCGAAGACGACATCATGGAGGAGCTGCTCTCCTCCACCAGCTTGCCGGATGCGGAACAGCAATTGTCGGCAGCGCCACTTCATCCGATCGGTCACCGCACGAGCAGCGGCGACGAAAGCATCGGGATGCGGCTGGGCAAACTGGCCGGCCTGGCGGTGGGCGGCGCGATCGCCGTGGTGATCCTGATCCTGGTGCTGGTCTGGATCTCGGTCAACTTCTAGAGCGGAAGCGCGTCCTCGCTCGAATCATAGCCCAACGCGTCAGCGAGGCTGGTGCGTCGAACGATACGGGAATTTGCCTCGCTCACGCGTCGGGTTGTGAGAGAAGGTCAACCTGACGACGAATTCGTGAGCGAGCGCTAGCCCGGATTTCTCACCATGCGACTGTTGAGAAGGGAGTTTGATGGTTGTTGCCGTTGTGGGGCGGCCACTTGGGCTGCTGTGATCACGTGAGGCAATCGCGCGATCGATGCATGGGG
>Ga0169931_10008265_pt1 | contig 15223 bp, 5 predicted proteins | sample Kivu_15m_20L_FD_129675 | JGI IMG/M metagenome (GOLD analysis project Ga0169931, IMG submission 129675) | Freshwater microbial communities from Lake Kivu, Western Province, Rwanda to study Microbial Dark Matter (Phase II) - Kivu_15m_20L... | ecosystem: Environmental > Aquatic > Freshwater > Lake ... | reverse complement strand
CCAACCCCAACCCCAACCCCAACCCCAACCCCATTGTTTGTTATTAAAATTATTGTATATCAATGCACACCTAACAACCCACCTCAATCATCCACAACCTCATCCAACACATCCTATAACAAACATAACAAATGATCGCTGAGCTAGCTTTCAAAACAACCATCATTCAATCACTTGTTCGATAGACTAATTCCACACTCTACTAGACACTACAACATAATAACCTAGACCTACCCGAGAAATCAGTACAGATGATTTAATAACAATTAGATAGAGTGCCACATATACATAAAGATTGTCTCATGCCTAGGGAAGTCAGCAGCGATAAAACACCACAAATGAGCCAAATGTTGCCACAAAAAACAAGAACCACTCTGGGATTCAAAAAAACAAGATCGAAAATGACCGACCTGTCCAAAAGCCAGCATACCTCGCTTCATCTTAGCAAATTAGGGTAGCAATCACAATCACCTAAAGCTTCATCGAAAATAGATAAAAAAATCGCTCAATCTAAACCAACTCCTCTAGATAATTACTAATAATAAATATCTCAATAGTAGATACAGCTTCGAGGCAAGTACTAAATCGATTTAAGATATTAATCTCAGTTCAAAAAAATGGCATTAGAACGGTCACTTACTCTTAAAAAACATCAATAACACGTGCAATAGCTCACCTAAGGCAACCCGTAAATCCCAATCACACAACACTACGACCACTAGTTTTTAACCAGCTCCATCCCTACCGATAAAATACAAACTTACAACGTTAGGACATCCATAGGAGAAGGCAAAAGAAGACTCAAATAGTTCTATGCCAATATGGCAACACTTGAACAAACTATCAAACTTTCAAGATACAAGAAGGAAAAATCATTAACTATAAGCTAAATAAAACCCATGATGGCACCTCCCCTGTAAGCACCTAGATCCATCATCTCTACCAACCCTATCAGATAGTACAAATTGAAGGAGTATAACAAGCATTTTGGACATAGATATTCTCGATTCGACAATCATAGCCTCACCATCGATCATTCTGTTGAGGAAGATAATGATGAGTTGTTCAGCTAGAGGAAGTGTATACGAGATTCTACTACTGTGCTGCTGGATAGTAGTAAGACTAGTCTGGGAAGTAGTATCCATCGGAGAAGATTGGCTTTGCCAAGGATCAAGGGGAAGTATTCAACGCTTGATAGGTATTAACTAGCTTGATATTATGAAAATCACTATTGTTTTAGATTATTAAGATAATAGATATGTATTTAAACACACTGAATCAATCAGTAATATTGTAAGCTCCTCCGCGATATAATCTTAATTAACTCACTCATGAAAATCTACTCCATCCTCGGACTATTCGCCCTATTCCTCTCGGCCTCATCCTCCAACATCTAGCCCGCAGCCTAGGCCACCCCTGACACTGCCCCTCAAGTAGTACCTGGTCAGTAGGGTGATGAACCCATCAGAGATAGAAGAATCAGAGGCAGGAGAGAGAGAAGAGGCAGAGACTCCAATACCTATACCAACGAGGATCCCACTAATGACCCAGATACTCATACCGATGAGACTGATCTGTGAAACATGAAACTGTCGCAATATCTTGCTTATATTAAACGTGTTGAAAACAATCAACAGTAGAATCTACTTAGTACAATACATATTATCATACAAAGAATAATATTTTTGTTTATAAGCTAGTATTTAAAATTAGTATTACCATAAGCTAGTACTTAAAATTAGTATTACCTTACACACACAAAGTAACAAGTATCACTCATTGATCATCTTCCAATAACTTTTTATCTTAGCGTTATTATGGTTATAAATACGCTCGTTCAGCTCGTAATCTTATAATATGATTTGCTTCGGGTCAGAGAAGTTTTAGGAAAACGTCTACCAGCCCTGCTCTTTGATCTAGTTTAAATTCAACAAGTGATGTATAAAGCAAAGTAACTATAAGAGCACGTGTTTCTATTTAGAAATTAGGATGTTTTTCTATTATATTGTTTAGAATTTAGAAAAGAAGGTAGAAAATAATTATTTCCAGTCGAATTTTATATTAGATGGTGCAGTGTCTCCTTCCATCATTTAAGCGTACTTGGTCTAGTACCTAGAAATTACAAATTGGTACATTTCCCACCTCTACGACCTTACGAAATCAATCCACATATCCTCATCTAAGCCAAATACATTATTTTTATTTCTACAACTCTGCACATGCATCCTCACCACACCACTAGTCTACCTCCTCAACACACTCTACATAGTCTACAACTATAGTTTGAACTAAGACACGAATATCTATTTTTTAGCCATTGTGACCTTCTGGTAGAACTTGTATAGAAATCTGAAATAACCTATCAGCGTCACCATTTTTTATGTGTCTATCTTGCTTGATTTGGGCTGTTTTGTTATGGGTTTGTTAGTTGATGTTTTTTTGAGGTTCTACATCGAAGCAGTGTTGACCCTATTGATTTAATGGTTTTCTTTGTTGTTGTATCTGTCTTATTTTTACTTGAAGTTAGATGGGTTTCGTATCATCAGTTTGAAGTCCTTCTACTATGTGAGGTAGGTATTGAGTTTGTTTGCTAGGGGTTTTCGTTAGAATATGCCACTTTTTTTATTCTGACACAATTTTAATTTCTGGATCGAAGCAGCTGATCTTCTGTTGTATTTATTCTACTTATCATACAAATAAAATTGCTATCTATTGTTATCTCCGTCTTATTCGAAAGAAGGTTTAGTTATCGTTATAGTTTATTCGTTCTTATACGTAAGAGTAGTATTAGTGTTAGGATGCAAACTATTTCTTCTTTTGTGCTATTTCCCCTCTACGTATGATGCCAACCAAGGATGTCTTCCCATTTACACTACCCCCATCCTCTGATTAGGGTCACTATTCAAACACCTCCCTATAAAATTCCTCAACTAAGACGATATCATGACCTATTGAGGATAATTAACATACCCTCTCTATATCAATACCTTCAACTAAGCCTACGTCCTACCTCGAAAAGGAACATGCCCATATACCATCTAGTACAGCGTAACCCCCAAAGACCACACCTACGTCTTCTAGTTATAAATATTAGAGCTCAAACTCTACCTAGGCATATATATCGGCGTCCCCACATTATAACTCTCCCGCTCAATATTATTCCGTTTCTTACTAAACCCAAAATCAGCTATCTTCAACTATCCACTAGAAGTTATAAAAATATTCGCAGGTTTTATATCCCTATGAATGTACCCACTATTGTATAAACTTTGATATCCGTTGTATATTTGAAAGAAAAGTGATTTTGCTTATTATTACGTGAATCTGCCTCGTTATCTGATGCGTTTAGAAAGATCACCCGCACTACACAACTCCGTGACAATGTAACAATTATTAACCGTAAAAAACGAGCTGATACTTTTCAACAAATTATTATGATTTGTATCTCGAAAACATGCCAGTTATGTTTGTAGCATGCCTTTGCTGATTTAATCTCGAAGTGAGTGGAGTTATATTACTTTTATTGCCACTTATTATCCTGTTGTGTCGTTAAGGGCTTTGTAGACGGTGGAGGAGTAGCCTTTGCCGATTTGGTCGGTTAGGAGGAAGGAGAAGTTTTAGATCTTTTTGCGCAGTTAGCGGGTGGGGAGGGAGGGGCGGTCTGGGAAGGGGTAAAGGATCATCGTTATTATTTGAATATGGGTTATAATATTAATACTCATGATGATCAAAAGATCAAAAAAGTAATAAGTATTATGTTGTGAAATTAAATATAAAAATTATTTGCCTCTTAATGTTTGAATACTATTAGCTATGTTTTGTATGTACTACCATATGCTATAGTTCATATTGCTATTCTAATATAATATTTGAAAACATCGTTACATGCAAACAAACTACTCCTACCAACGCACAACCAACACAACCAACTACTCACCCTCGCCCGTACCTTCGTCAACAGCCCCCATACTAGTCAACTCAGGCTTAACTGATCGCTAAGGCGCCAAATCTGTTGCTCGAAGAATACTCGATACTTACGACAGGGATAGGAATGGAGTGATTGACAGTATTGAAGTAGTGCCTATGATAGTGGATGCTTACAAGTCGTTCAACAGAGTGTTTTCGCCATCGAGGGCTGATATATAAAGCTACATCAAGGTGTTAGACAGAAATGGAGATGGGAAAGTGACTATCCAGGATCTGGAGGATCTTTGCAACAAATATTTGACCTCGAAAATATGATGTGATGATAGACAATATAAAAGCATGAATAGTAGCTAATAAAAATTTTTAAGAACATTGTTTACAGCTGAGTTAGTTTACACTAAGAAAAAAAATACAAAAAGAGTGATAAATAAAGATGACTTATATAGTAGCAAATAAAAATACTAATGCTTTTGCAGGCTAGCAGACAAAAACCAACACTTCTTATATTCTTCCCTCTTTATAATGTCATAGTTCAAATAGATATTCTTCGTCAAACTCCATCCCGACCTCGCCCTCAAAGACAGATAAAAACCACCATAATCCAATTCTAAATACGTCGCCCTCCGCCAAACTATACTACAACTAACTCCATGGTCTACTCATATCAGAAATTACTAATAAAAAACAGTGCTGATGAACTACGACAACAAGTCCATCTACAGCAACGGATTAGTCATCACTACCAGCGGAGGAAGTTAGTATAGGGTTGAACTCGTCGGATCAATACCTAGGGAGAGCTGTAGTGCAACCATAGGTACTATATGGTAAAAATCAAGAAATCATGTCAATTATAGGTAAAGAAATAGTAATATAGGTATTTACTAAAGTACAAAGGTATCAAAACAACAACATAGGTGCACTAAATGTATATTCCACACCAACCCATAACTCCTCTTCTAAAACGCAGGCTACCAACAAGTACCCCCAAACCTATCCAGCACACCTCCTACAAAACACGATAAATCGATTACTTCCACAGCCTCACCCATGGACTATAGATAATGGTGCATCCTCGACAAAATTACATACAATTCATCACAACTCATCCATCTGACACTCAGTTGAGACCCTAGGATAATTTTGCTAGTTATGTGGTGGGGAGTATAGGGTAGTTTTTGAGTAAGAATGGTTAGATTTCGATGGATTCGAGTTATTTGAAACCGCACGATTTCTTCCTCAACAAACACTAATGATATTAAGTTAAGTAAATGCATGCTCATAATATCAATAGATTGTTTTGAAGTGATAAACAAAAAGAATATAATATTAGATTAATGATCTATTGTATAAAAAAGGCTTTGAAGGCATGACATCTATGATTTAATTCATGCATAATTATACCTTTGTTGTTATTTCTTAATTAAAACCCTACTTACATAATTGTAGCATATATAATGTATTAATGGCATTCTCGAGTTCCACGCTAGTTATATTCCTTAAATACAGTTACTCCATGTTATCAGGAGCCTTCGACGTGAAGACCTAGTCCCGCAGAACAGTATAGAAGATATAAATCACCTTCGAGGACCACATCTACAGCAACCGTCGCTTCAAGATGAAATTCTTCCCGTGGATGCGCACCGGATAACTCAAAAAAATACTATTAAAATAAAAATACAACGACAAGCACAAACACCTCAACTAACACGACATCCGCCTCTTCTACAAAAACATCTAACTCCTCCACTAAAACAAAGCCTGCTTCTAACACTACAAACTCTAAGACGGCTGCACTGTAATCATAACCAAAAACGCCAACTCCGACCATCTCTAACGAGGCGTTATCAACCCTTACCAGATCTTCTAAAAAACACCATAAGATATAACCAATCTTGTGATGAATGTTCAATCTGGATTGAATAATGGGCATAAACCCAAACTTGCTTCAGAGGGGACAAGTGGGACGTATTTTTTGGAGAATAATCAAAAGAAGATTGTGGCTGTGTATAAGCCGTATGATTAGTAGCCGTATACACCTAACAACCCTAGAGGATATGTAGCCGAGCTAGGATCATAAGGTATCAGAAGAGGTATTCTAAGCGGATAATGCGCAACTCGTTAAGTAGCTGCCTATCTACTCGACAACACTCATTTGCATCAAGTGCCAGCAACCACCTACGTCTAATTCTTCCACCCCTGCTTCAGCTACAAAGAAGTGGTATAACCCAACCCCATCCTAAGCAACAAGTAAACCGATCTAAAACTAAACAAAACAAAACATGGTTCACTACAATAGTTTGTATAGTACATGGATGTTGTTGGTAATTTAGGTGCCAAACAATTTGATGTCAATTAGGTGCATAAGATTGCTATACTTGATTTGAGGTTGTTGAATTGTGATAGGAATTAGTGTAATATTCTGGTTGTTAAGAAGTTGTTAGGAAGTAAGAAAATTACTAGTTTGATACCTATTGATCATGGACTTTCTTTTCCCGATAATTTGGAAATATACTAGCATCAGATCGTGTGGATGGGGTATAGTCAAGCCAGTATGCCACTCTCGCCTACTTCGCTGTAATTTATCAATAAAATCGATCCTGTACAAGATTGTAGAACTCTTAGATAGAAACTAGGATTCAGATAAATATGTCTTAGAAATTTTAGAATCGCATAAATATTTCTAAAAAAATGTGCAGCCGCAGGATTTACCTTATACTAGATAGGCAAATTCGCCTATAGAGGTGATTAGTCAGACTGGTCATCTTCATAAGATTAGTAAAAACAATCTAAGGAGTAATCTAAGAAAGAGACGCTATCTGATTTGTAGAAATTGGTGTAAGAGGCCTAGACTATATATTTTACAGTAAGAGATAACGGGATTAAATCTACGGTACAGATGCAACTTAATATAATAAAAAAAAGAAATTAGTAGCAAGAGCAATAGACTATCAAAGTACAAAATATAATCTCGAGCCAGTAGTAAAAATTATAACTGGGATAGCTCATCCGACTAACTTCTAAAAAATAACTAAAATAATCAAAATAGACTTCAATATAGAAAAAAACATCCCTTTCCCCCAAAAAATACAAAATACGCAATATATCTTTGCCTAACCTTAAAAAGAAGCCATCACAATTACGAGATCGTAGGTTGAGATTGAAATGGAACAGAGGAGTGTAGGGCAAGAATACTAAGAAATTTATCAAGCATGGTAAGGGGATGGAATGGGATGATATATTTTTTTATTATTTCGAAGAGATATTGGGGAGGTGGATAAAGAGGAAGATGGAGGAGAAAAAGACGATGAGGGTGCAACCTGGGGCGAGGAATAGATTGTTCAGCCAGGAACTCAATATATGATCTGGGATTATCATATATTCATTCAGATATTGTTATAGTTTAGGTCAGTATATGCATATGATATAGAAAATCATTGTTTGTTGATGTAATGGGGGTTGTTCTAGTCGTTAGGTATGGCCTATATATATTTTTCTTTGCCTTTCTTGAACAAAATCGTTTCTTTGCTAGTGTTTTATGTTGGTTTTTAGTAGCCAATAAGACCCAACCCCAAATATTTTTTAGCTTTCATCACGTTATTCTTATATTTTTTGCTCTCCTTAATGATATTATTTTCAATAGACCCACTACCCATCCTAACCTTTAATTTTTGTTTGATAATCGCATCTATCTTCGCCTTTCTCTCCCTCTCTTAAATACTATAGTTTTATTTTGCATCTGCCCTATCCGAGTGTTGATTGGGTATTCTTTCGTCATGCTAGCATATCTGATCGATTAGTTCTTTGCATGAAAAAACCTTTATCCTTGAGTTCATCAGATTGCTCTCTACATTTTGATTTGTATCTAGTTATATTTCTGCGAGGAGGGTTCTTCTTGTCATATGACTTTCCTTAATCATATCGTTATTCTTATTATCAAAAGGCTAATTAATAATATAATGCTATTAATACCATCTCGAAGAATCAAACACTGGCTTAGTCTTATTCCTACACACTCTCATCCTACATACCCTCGATTTCCTCTTCCATTTGCTCTCTCATATTCATTCTCATATTCACCAAAGCCGCATTCTCCCCTCCTGTTTATTCTCTACCCGACAAGGCAAAAAGAATAGGAGCTACAACCGGTGACAAGTTCTCATCATTACAACTCACCAATAAAAGAGTTCGTTAATATCCTTTGAATACAGTCATGGCCTATGGACCTAATTGGGCTATGTTACTTATAATGAAACATGCATACTGAGCTTGCTTTTATGCCTGACCCGTACCACTACTCATACAAGCAAACAATCGATCCATCAAGTGGAAATTACCAAGACATTATCTTTTGAATCGTTATGATCTATCTGATACAAAAGCCAGTATCTAAAGCACTGCCTCTCTGATCTACACCGAACTGTATACCAACAACCTTGCAAAGTAGTCCAATCTTCCAAGAATGATCTCCTAACACGAATCCTATTTTTGTTATACTAGCACTCTCAACAAATCCAAACCAGTCTATATATCCTAATACGAGTCCTTCTCAAGATGCGTCGACACAGCCATAGCTAGCTCTGCGAAATCAAGTCCAACTCTAGTTAGATTTCCGAACATATCTGCAACATTTCGGGTCATCTATCTATCCATATGCTATTAAAAAACCCTTACCAAAACTTACAGCAATTACGACTATAGCACAGCTTGTAGATTTTTATGTGTCATAAGTAGATTTCTCAAAGCAACAGTAAGAGTCCTGAGACACTCCAACTCCACCAAATCCTTCGGAGGATAATTTCTTGAAAAATACCCATAAATGGCTTCCAAAACATACGGATACTGATTGAAAAGAAAAGGAGCTTAGGTATTAACACTAAAAATTAACAAAGTATTAATCCCATGCATGATCTACGATCTCTCTCCACTCTGAAACGCCATTATCAAATGTTTTACCTATGCCATAACTGGGTATATTTTGGTTCGTTTTATGTAGTGGACTGTTTGGTTGGGGTCGTTTTTGTCGTAGTATTTTTTTAACTAGGCCGAGAGGGAGGAAGGTTGAGGGTCGCCTTATGAACGCATTTGGAGTCTACCAGCCAGGCCGGAGTATACTTAGCTTTTGAATATTGGTTTTCTTTGTCTACCTGCGACCAGTTCAGGTAGATCTACAGAATCTTCTTTTCCAAAGAAAAATCTCTGCTAATATCCCAACAAATATTTCTGATAATGATTCTTCAAAGTAAAACTAGCAGAGGTACAAGTCGAGGGTAGGCCGAACTAATCGACTATTTATTTCCATAGTTTGTTGTGAGATACCATCTGACCTCCACCTTTCTTGCATACGGTTCGATAAAGCTTATAGAGATTGAGCTATTGACCTCCGATTTGTGGGATTTTTATTTGGGTTATGCCTTTTGATGCCCAGTACTAGGAGAGGTGTTTTTTGAACTTGCCCTATTCCTACAATTACGATAAACTCATTTATTTATTATTTGATTTAGATATGATTAATATTGTTATTAAGGCGCAAAATGATATTTTTGATTGCTTTTGACGGTTAGCTCATATATTGTATAGGTTGTTGTTATTTATGAGGTTTATAAAAAAGCCCGTAGAGGGGATCGAACCCTCGACATTAAGATTAAAAGTCTCAAACTCTACCAACTGAGCTATACGGGCTGCTATGACTATTGAGGCTCATCTTTGCAATATTTTACGGTTTTGGTATTTTTACAATGTAAAAGTTAGTTTGCTATACTACATTTGTTGGAGATGTAATTTGAGTAAAAAAGACCTGCAGAGGGAATCGAACCACTCGACCAAGGGCTCAAAGAGCCCCTGCTCTACCTTTGAGCTACACAGGCTTGTATGGTAACTCGCTTCCAACGATATAATACACTTCGGTTTAGTAAAAAATGTTGATATGTATAGTAGTAAAAGAACCAATCAAATGAGATTAAAATCATTATTTTTCATCAATTTTCAAGAATTAGTTTGTTTTCGATAATATTTTATCAACATTTAAGGTTTCATGGTTTATTTGGGCTATCGATCAAGTAATAGAACGCAAGAATCGATTTGAAGTATTCGTTCAATACTTGGCAATACATCACGATCTACTTATAATAAAAATGACTTTTAATATACTAAGACATTTTTTTTATGAGTATTGCTTTTCCAAAGTCAAAATCAAAAATAAATCAAAAACCTAAAACTAAAATCTTTTTGTTCTTAAAAATTTCTTTTTATATAAGTTTAAACATTAATTTTGTAAAAAATTGTTGATAAATTAGATAATCGTGAAAAATTATGTGTTATTTTTCAGAAGCAAGTCGTCGAAATTGGCTAAAAACAATCAAAAAGTTATCGCATAGGATAAAACATACATTTAAATCGACCAAAAAATCAAATAAACCTATTAAATGTGATTTCTGGCAGCGCGCACAAAAACATACTAAAAAGTTTCATCTAATCGTTATATTTTTTTCAATTTATCAGCAAAAAGACGTATGAATTTCATAGAAATCTTTTGGTTTCCATCATGTTTAACTTAAAAATTGAAAATAAACGGTAGCTTAAGCCTCTATTCCTTGAGAATACATGCATAGCTCTACAATTAAAGCATGTATTAATTAGGCTTAATACAAACAGAAAATCAATCAAAAAACGTCTGATAAGGCTAAAACAAGTACGCTAGACTCAAATATCTGATTGAAATTCTTGGGTTTTTTATGGTTTAGATGTTATTTGATTTAACTAAAGAGTACTTATATAGCTGATATTATTTGAGCTATAATAACTCCATTTTCCTGACCAGAAACCATCACTATGTAGCCCGAGATGTCCTTTCATCACTAAGAACAGTTTCACTGCAAAACCCCCGACTACCTATAAGTAGACGACTTCTTTTTCCAACTTCCCAACGACTAAGATCACTTTCCCTTTTTCTCCATCAATAAGCGAGAGTCGCTTTATAACTTAGAAGACGACCACTCCGCCTTTCACGATGTTCGCTTTAAAGGGGACCTTGTCCTCTTCCCCATGAGCGCCCTGGAAATCGACCTAGGCCATGATGGGGAATAGAAAAATCATGAAGAAATCCACAAATAAACATTAAATGTCTCAAGTGACCAGAACCAAGAAAAAAGATTTAACTAGACCCAGGAGAGCTCCAGGATTCAAAATGAGACAAATCAACCCTATGACTCAGATTCGGAAATTTCCGAATATTTCAAGAATATTCAACACATTCAACGAAAATCTTAAAAATCAAGAAAAATCAGAAAAGACCAAAAAACTAAAAAATCATCATCCTCAACCTCAGACTAAGAAAGCCAGGCCTCCTCCAAGAAACCTCTGACCTACTCCCCTTTCCACAACTTCCAAAAATACTTGAACAACATCCTTCAAAATGTTATCTAGATGCCTACCAATACTACTCAGGATCCTGTTTTGGAGATAGCTACTCATATCTGGCAGCAATATGTTTCTAGCTCGATTAAAACCCGAAAAATACTTCACATTATCTTCCACACCAACATCAACGATTAGATTCTAAAAAAATAGATGAAGACCTCAGTGATAGCTAAGGTGATGAAAAAATATGATGAAGATGAAGTCAGCTAGGCCAAGGCACTGCTCAACAAGCTAGCAATCGCCCAACTTACAACTTAGAAAATCATTTAATACTTGAAATCTACTCACATCAGGAACAAATAGGCTGTGCTGAAATACACTTTGGATTTTAAGAGTGAGTTGTAGAGGGAGTGCATAAAGAGAAGAGTGAATAATTTTAACTTAACAAATTGATTTAGATTACACTATTTACTTCAATCATCATATCATACTTCGTGATATCATTCTCTGACTAATATCATATACAGCTTGCTTAGTATAATCTTAACACTGAATAAAAATCAAATATGAACTTTTTCAGGAGTTGTTTCTAGCCACAGACTCAAAACTAAGCGTAGTTCTAAAAATAGTACAACCCTAGAGTCAGTCTCTTCAACAACAAATAATCAACTGTTCTTGCAAATAGATAGACGCCTACACTTACGACATTACCTAACAAATTCAGAGCCCGAGGCAACTACAATCGGCAAAACATGACAAAATAATACTAACAAATCGCCATCAATACCCAACTATACCACTAATTCCTTTAAAAGAAAAGATAAGATAAAAGCAAATGGGGAGACATATTCGTACCCAACTCATGAAAATTCATATACATATTGATATATTTATCTTTTTAATTTTATTTTGTATGGTATCATGATCACTACACCCAAGGCGACGGGTTCTGGCATATTCCACAAGTATTCCCAGGTGCAAGTCTGATATATCCTTGTTAACCGTAAGTAGTTCCCCATGAATTTTTGATCAAATAGTATTGCTTATTGATATACCCCACAAGAGTCACATCGTGGTTGATTTCTTTATCGCAGTTGTTAAAAATACCAGATTTGTATACACCCCACTTAGTCGCATCCACAGCCACACCAATCACTCGCTGCTGGATAGCTGCGACTATATCATCACACCCATTGACTGTGACAACTTTGCTTATCTTGAAATTTCCACCATCAATCTTGCATTCTTGGTTCTTGCCTTTGTATGGATATGATTTAGTTTAGACGATTCCGTGATCTTTTACGTAGGTGAGGCCTCGCCAATGCTGTCCGCCCTTGCAGCCTTTGTTACCGTATTGACCTGAACAGTCTACTAGTTGCTGCTAGGAAAGATCAACTGTATCTCCTCGCATTTTGGCCCATGATTAGAGGACTCCGACTGCGCTGAATGCCCAGCATGATCCACACATGCCTTGGTCTTTTACAGGCGTTACCATTCCTTGAGCTCGCCAATCGATGTTAGTAGTATATTTTTCCAGATTAACTGCTTCAGCAATAATTTATTGATTATTTGAGCTTCTTGGAATGAGATAAATATTTTTGAATTATTGTTCACTCAAAGCTGTGAATTGATTGACACCCATTTTATAAGTTTGAGTAGGATCTGCATTATGTACAATAAATCTTTCAATATTTTTCTCATAAATGATCCTACGATAGGCATCCTATTCCTTCGACCATTTGTACCCATACGTTTATTTCCATGCCAAGTAGTCATCTTTGTCATCTGCTTGCGAAGAGTACAAATAAACAGCTGCCAAGACAAACAACGATAAGATCAGAATTCTCTTATTCATAAAAAATTATTATATCTATTCAACCATCAGATCACTGCACCCAAGGCGATGGCTCTTGACAAACTCCACAAGTATTTCCCGGAGCCAGTCTAATATATCCCTGTTCTCCCCAAGTAGTCCCCCAAGAATTCTTAATCTTGTAGTATTGTTTATTGATATATCCTACCAAAGTCACATCGTGGTTGATTTCTTTATCACAATTTTTAAAAATACCCTACTTGTAGACTCCCCATTTAGTCGCATCTACTGATACGCCCATCACTCGTTATTGGATTGAAGCTAAGATGCCATCACAACCGTTTATTGTTAGGACTTTGCTTATTTTGAAGTTTCCGCCGTCGATTTTGCAGTCTTGATTTTTGCCTTTGTATGGGTATGATTTGCTGTCTGCGATTCCGTGGTCTTTTACGTAAGCTAGACCTCTGAAATTTTAGCCTCCTTTACAGCCTTTATTACCGTATTTTCCTGAACAATCTACAAGTTGTTGTTCGGATAGGTTAACTGTTTCACCTCGAGTTTTTGCCCATGATTCGAGTACTCCAACTGCACTGAAAGCCCAGCAAGATCCGCAAAGCCCTTGGTCTTTAACAGGTGTTACCATTCCTCTAGCAACCCAATCGATATCTGAAGTGAATCCATCTAATGAGGTTTCTTCAACAAAAACATTCTGATTTTTAGGACTTCTCGGGTTCAAGTAAATATTTTTGAATTAATGTTCGCTTAATGCCGTGAACTGATTGACACCCATTTTGTAAGTTTGAGTTGGATCAGCATTATGAATGATGAATCTTTATATGTTATTTTGATAGATGATCCTACGATATGCGTCTTACTCCTTCGACCACTTGTACCCATAAGTTTCTTTCCAAGCCAAGTAATCATCTTTTTGATCTACTTGCACAGCAAACATAAAAATTCCAGCTAGAACAATAGCCGATACGATAAATATTTTCTTATCCATCTAGATATATAATTTTTAATCGATCATCAAATCACTATACCCAGACCGCTTCATCAATACATATCCCGCAAGTATTTCCCGGAGCCAGCCTTATATACCCGTTTTCACCCCAAGTTGTCCCCCAAGAATTTTTGATCTTGTAGTAAGTACTAGTATATCCTACCAAAGTAACAGCGTGGTTGATATCTGTCTGGCATCTGCTTAAAATGCCAGAATGATAGAATGGCCATCTACTGGCATCCACATCTACTCCGATCACTCTCAGTTGGATAGCTTAGATGATTCCGTTACATCCTTTGGCTGTGGGGACGTTTGTTATTTTGAAATTACCGCCTTAGGTCTTGCATGATTGGTCTTGTGCTTTGTATGGGTAGGTTTTGTTGTCAGTTATTCCTTTGTCTTTTACGTAGGCTAAGGCTAGATAATGGTATCCTCCATCGCAACCTTAGTTGCCGTATTTTCTGGAACAATCAACCAGTTGTTGCTAAGATAGACTTACGGTTTGACCTTTTGTTTTGGCCCATGATTATAGGACTCCAACTGCACTAAATGCCCAACAAGATCCGCATGAACCTTGATTCTTGATAGGTGTTACCATTCCTTTAGCGACCCAGTCTATATCAGCTGTGATTTTGGATATAGTTGTTGCCACTTAGGTTGTTTGAGGAGGTTGATGTTTTTTAGTTCTAAGATAGAGTCTTTGGAATTATTAGTTACTGAGAGCTGCGAACTGATTAACACCCATTAAGAAGGTCTAAGAGGGATCTTCATTATGTTTCTTGATTTTTTCGACGTTTTGTTGGTAAATAATTTTTCGGTAGTGATCTTAATGTTATGAACACTGGTAGCCATACTTCGCCTTCCAAGCTAGATATTAATCTTTTTGCTCAATAGACCCAAAAGCGAGATAAATTGCAATAACAGCAGTGGCCACAAAGATCGATAAAGCTAACTTATTCATTAAAGATTATAAATCTGCAATTATTACTAATAGCTAGATGAGAGGCAAAAATTCAAAGATTTTGAAGCACAAAACAACTCAATTATTCTTGAAAAACAAAGAAAAGTGTTTCCGTGCCTTTTGCTTCTAACTTTTTTTTAATGATGATATATGTCATTGAGAT
>Ga0169931_10008264_pt1 | contig 15223 bp, 13 predicted proteins | sample Kivu_15m_20L_FD_129675 | JGI IMG/M metagenome (GOLD analysis project Ga0169931, IMG submission 129675) | Freshwater microbial communities from Lake Kivu, Western Province, Rwanda to study Microbial Dark Matter (Phase II) - Kivu_15m_20L... | ecosystem: Environmental > Aquatic > Freshwater > Lake... | reverse complement strand
TGCGGCATCGGATAGCCCGGTGGGTAGCCTGGCATCTGGGGCGGATAACCCTGCGGTGGCACGTAGCCCTGCGGATAGCCCGGCATCTGCGGCGGATAGCCCGGTGGCGGCGTGTAGCCAGGGGGCAGGGGCTGCGTGGAACCAGGTTGCGGAGGCTGCGATGGGTTCATGGGGAATAGTGGGCGGGGGAATGGGTATTGATTCGAGAAGTCGCTCTCGGCACCACGTTCTTTGGACAACTTTCTTGGGGCGGAACGCAGAAAAATTTCACCACAGGCCAATTAGAACCCCACGTCGCTACCGACTGTGAAGGTCACGTTGGCCACTTTGGCGACCGCAAGCGCGTTGAGCACGTCGATCACACGCTCATAGGTGGCCTGCTCCTCAGCCTGAATCGTGACGATGACCTTGGCGTTCCGGTTGTCGGCCTCCTGCTTGAGGCGCATGAGGGTGGAGGTGAAGATGGGCAGCTTTTTGTCCGTCGGAGAGTCGAACTCCTCCTCGTTGAGGGTGACCGCTCCGGTTTCCTCAACTCCGACGATGATCTCGTCAGGCATCTCCTGCGGGGCATCCGCGCTGGGCGGTGCCAGGCCGGGAAGCTGGCTCTTCAACTCACGCTCGACTTTCACGGAGCCGACCATGACCATGAAAAAGAGCATGATGACGAACACCACGTCGATCATGGGCGCGATCTGGAAGCCGACGGCAAGCTGCTCCTGCTCGATCTGGCGTGGTCCTTTTTTTCCGTGTGCAGACATGGCGTTATTCTTTGTTCAGAGCGGAGAATGAAATGTCATCGATGCCCGCTTGGGCGACGATGCTCATCACACGCTGGATTTCGATGGCCGGGAGGCGCTTGTCTCCACGGATGACGACGCGATACTTGGCGTTGCTGTTTTTGCGTTGCGACAGCAGATCCACGAGCGGTGCCACATCGTCGTACTTCTGATCCTCAAACGTGATGAGAGCCTTGCCCTTCGTCCAGCGGACGTTGAGCGCGGCCTCGTTCATCATGTTCTTTTCCTTCTTCTTCGCATCGCCCGCGACAGGGAGCTGGATCTCCTTGTCGATGCGCAATACCTGCGCCGAGGTGATGCTCATGAAGAAAATGAGCAACACCAACAGCACGTCAATCATCGGAGCGATCTGGAACTCCGGTTCGCCATCACCACCGCCGCCGCCGCCGCCCATAGTGTTAGAAGGTCAAGGGTTGAAGTTTGAAGGAGTGAATCATCAGGCGGCCACCACTGGGACGGCGTCGCCTGCCACAGGAGCGCCATCACCTGCCACCCAGTTCGGGATGGCCGCGTAGAACTCCTCCTCGCCGACGTGCGCGTCCTTGAGGTGGCTGTAGGGCATCTTGCGGAACAGGGCGGTGCAGATTTCTTGAAGATCGCTCATGGAAACCTGCAGGCGGTTGCGCAGGAAGTAGAAGAACATGAAGGCCGGCACGGCGATGAAGAGGCCGGACGCGGTGGCGATGAGCACCTCACCGATGGCACCCGAGAGCTTCGCAGGGTCGCCCGCGCCGCTGGTCTTCAGGGTGGCGAAGGCGGTCATCATCCCGGTCACGGTGCCAGTCAGACCGATCATCGGCGTGCAAACACCGATAACGGACAGGTAGTTGATGCGCGTCTGGATGGCGGCGTTCGCCTTGTTCAGCTCGGAGAACAGTGCGCCTTCGGTCGCATCGTGCCCGTCTCCCAGGAAACTCAGGGCGACACGGGTGGTATTGCAGAAAGAAGAGGGATTGCCTTTGCAGAACTGGTAGGCACCGACGTAGTCACCCGCGCGGAAGAGATCCTGCACTTGTGCCACCTGAGCTGGAGGGGCCATCTTTTTGATGCCTGTGCGCATCCAGAGGTCAACCGTGAGCCACATGAGGGCGACGGAGCACGCGGTGATGGGGTACATCACCCAGCCACCTTCGATGAAGCGGTCGATGAGCGTGTGGTGTTCCTCCACTGCAGGGGCAGCCTCACCGGCGGCAGGTTCCTGGGCGAAGACGTTGACGGATGCGAAGAGGCCAAACGCCAGCAGGACGCAAAGGAACGCGCGGGCGGGGCCGTTGGGGATGTGGCGGGGCATGGTGGTGGCGGTGTTGGTTTGCATGAGGTGGGGGAAATTTTAGGCTTTGGGTTTGGATTCGGGTGCTTTGGCTGCCTCGCCCTCGGCGGGCTTGGTCTCACCGGCTTTGGCGTCGGCAGGGGCTGCGCCGGCGGTTTCTTCTTCGACGACGTTTTTCATCCCCGCAATGGCCGCCTTCTCTTTCGTGGCAGCTTCGGCGACCTGAGAGCCGGGATAGGAATCGACGATGCGAGCCAGGAAAGCCGCAGCGTCCTCGTAGCGCTTCATTTTGACGAGTGTCCTGGCGGCATTCAGTTCTGCCTCAGGCACGCGCTGCACCTGGGTGCCGTAAAACACCGGGATGCGCAGGTAGGACAGGAGCGCCTTCTCCCACTCCTTCTTCCGGGAATGCACATCCGCGATGATGTTCCAGAGAGAAGCGCCGATAGCGGAGTCGTCCGTCTCCTTCAGGATGCTCTGGGCCTCACCGATGATGGCGACATAGTCAGACGTGGTCTGGCGCTCAATGTCGAGCTGGATGATGCGCAGGCGCATTTTCTGGGCGTCCGTGAGCTTCAGGGCACGCAGGGCAGGCAACGACTTCACCACATCGTCAAATTTGCCACCCTGGTTCAAGGCCTCAATGTAGGCGAAATAGACGTCCACAAACCAGTTCCCCTCGATGCCTTCGAAGTTCTCGAAGAAGTCGCGCCCCTTCTTCAGCACCGCGATGGCCTCCTCGGTCTTCCCCTTTGCGAGAAGATCCGCCGACTCGGTCAACTCGGCAGGATACGGCCACTCGAGGGAGTCGATGTTTTTCTTGTCCACGATGCTAGTGGCCTTCTGCTCGCCAATCTGGATGGTGCGGACGATCTTGCCGTCCTGAAGCGAGAATTCGGAGGAGAAAATGCGATTTCCGCCCTTGAGCACGATGGCCTGTCCCAAAGCGGAACCGGCGACGGCGGCAAGAAGGGTGAGAAGCAGGGCGAACGTGCGCATTGGAATCAAAGAAAGGTTCAGGATCAGGATCAGGGCAGTGTGGCCCGGAGGGCCTTGGCGTCTTTCATCTCCGGCTGGGTTTCGAGATCTTTGCGGGCGATCATCTCATCCAGCGTCTTCTTGGCCTCTTCGTTCTTGCCCAGAGCCTTGAAAGACTTCGCACAGCCGAGGTAGGCCTTCGCCATCTCGGATTTCCACTTCTGATGCGCGATGAACACACGCTGGAAGTAAGCGATGGCAGCCTCGTGCTTGCCATTGAGCGCTTCGATCTCACCGAGCATCCGCAAAGCGTTCGCGGTGGCCTCGCCACGCCATTCCTTGGTGTTGGCGATTTGCTCGAAGATCTTCTTCGCATCCTCAGACTTCTTGAGCTTGGCCAGCGTCTTGGCCTCGCCCTGCGTGGACTCGAGCACACGGGAACTGCCAGGGAAGGTCTGGGCCTCACGGAACAGCTCCAACGCCTTGTCGAACTCGCCTTTCTCGAAAGCGATCTCAGCCAGGCCCACCGGTGCGCCGTCGGCATATTCGCTGTCCTTGAAGAGATCCTTGAGGCGCAGGTAGCAGGCATTGGCCTTGTCCAGATCCCCCTTCTTGCGGGCGCTGTCACCCACGGTGGCCAGCAGCATCGGGCTGAGGTCGTCCGGCTTCGCCACCTCGATAATGATGTTGAAGAACTTCTCCGCCTTGTCAGCGATCTTCATCGTCTTGGCCAGCCAAGTCTTGGCGAAGAGGATGCGCATCTGCGCCGTGCCGTTCATGGCCTCCTGTGGCGGCGTGAGCAGCGCCTCGAGCTGCTTTTCGACATCTTCAAAGGTGAGTTCCGGAGCGGGTGCTGGTGCGGCCGCGTCATCGGGCTTGGCAGTGGCGTCAGCGGGCTTGGCGGCATCCGCATCGGTAGCGGGGGCGGCGGCTGTGGTGGTGGACGCTCGGCGGCGTTTCGGCGCGCTGATGGACACGAGCTGCTGGATGAGCCCCTCCACCTGCTGGTTTGCCGGGTTGGCAATGCGGGTCTTGATGTGCTCGGAGAGCAGCTTTTTCGCCTCTTCGAGCTTGCCTTCCTTGATGCGGGCGCGGCTGATCCACAAAATGGCCTTGAGAGAGAGGTCGTCGTTGTCCTTGTGGGTGGTGTAGTAACGCTCCCACATGTCCGCCAGCTCCTTCCACTTGTCGGAGCCGACATACAGGTCGGTGACCTGGTCCATGGCGTAATTCATCACGTCGTCGGTCTTCGCTTTGTCCACCGCAGCGGCGAAGTTGACCGTGGCGTTCGGGTAGTCGGCCTTCTGGTTGTAAATGTCCCCCAGCAAGGCGTGCACCTGGCCGATATTCTGGTCGTTCGGCGCATCCTTGATGATGCTCTGAAGCTCCTCAAGCGCATCATCCTTGTCCCCGCCCTGGAAATTGATGAAGGCGATGCGGTAACGCGCATCCACCACATACTGCCCCTTCGGGTTCTCCTTGATGTAGTTCTTGAGCGCCTTCATCACGCTCTTGTAATCGTTCTGGTAGAAGTAGCTGAGGGCAATGCGGTAGAGCGCGTCGTCCTTGTAAGCCTGCTCGTTGGGGAACTCCGAAACGAGCAGTTCGAAGCTCGTGCGGGCTTCGTCAAACTTCTGCATCTCAAACAGCACGCTGCCTTTGAGGAAACGCAGGCGCGCCTTGTCCGCCTTCGGGAAGCTCTCCGCCTTCGCAAATGCATCCACCGCCTGCGACAACTGCTTGTTCTGGTAGGCCAGCATGCCGTACATCTCGGAGATCTGGCCGATCATGTCGCTGTCCGGGAAGCTGTCGATGAACTTCTGGCACAGTTCCCGCGCTTCCTTGATACGCTTGAGCGCAGCGTTCACCATGATCAGGCCAAAAGTGCACTTGTCCCGCTGAGGGAACTCCTTGTAGTCATTGACGATGACCTCAAACGCCAGAGTGGCCTGCCACAGGCGGGAGGCGTCACCGACGCTTCCGTCCTCCTTCGGCGAGCCCATTTCATAATAGCAGCGGCCCAGGCGATAATAAAGGGAGGCGTCGTAATCCGTGCGCTTTTCGATCTCCGCCATGATTTCCTGGTTTGCCTTCAGCTTGGTCTCGATCTCGTCCTTGCGCACACCCTTGGCGGTCTTGAGCTGGGCCTCCATCTTTTGAATCTGCTCCGTCTGGATGCGGGAGATCTCCGCCTTCTTGCGCACGAGCTGGTAGGCTCCCAGCGCCTCGCGGAAGGCCTTTTTCTCCATCATCTCGTCGCCGAGCTTCAGGTAGATGTTGTTCATCTGGGCGATGCTGTCACCGCCGGAGGCAAAGTTGCGCACTTTCTCCATCAGAGCGCCGGCCTCGTCGAGCTTGCCCTGGCTGACGTAGAGATTCGCTGCAAGCATGGCCGCCTGGATGGATTCCGCGCTGCGAATGCCGTCAGAGAGCACGGAGGTGAGGATTTCCAGCGCCTTGTCCTTCTGATCCTTTTTACCCAGCGTGTCGGCGATGATGAGTCCGGCCTCGGCCTTCTTCTCCGGCGAGTTGCGCACCACGTCGGTCAGCACTTCGATGCCCTTGTCCTCCTGCTTGCTGGCGATGTAGGAACGCCCCAGCGCCATGCGCACGTCGGTGATCGCCGCCCCCTGCGGAAACTCCTTCACGAAAGCCTCCAAGGTCTCGATCGCCTTGGCGTAGTTGTTCATGTTGTAGTGGCAGGCACCCTCAATGAACATGATGCCCTCGAAGGGCTTGTTGTTCAGATTCTTCTTCGCCTGATCCAGCTTGGCCAGCGCTTCCTGGTACTTCGCCTCGGCGAAAAGACCACCTGCGGCGTTCACCAGGGCTTCCGTTTCCTGCTGGATGTTCAGCGCGGCAGGCGCTGCTCCCGGGGCTCCTGGTGCGGCGGGCGGCGTGCCAGGAGCAGCGGGGGCGCCAGGCGCGGGCGGAGCCTGGGTGAATCCGGGCGTGCTGACAGCCAGGACCAGGGCGACGCAAAAAATCGTTCTCATGAGTTGCGAGGGGCGTTCCACTTTTCTGCACGATACGAAAAAACGACGACGCTGCGCAAGCATTGATTTTCGCGCGTCATCGCGAATGTTGGCGCAGGATGGCTGGGCTGCTTCGAGGACTGGCATTTTCGGGAAAGGAATCGCGAGAATAGCAGGATGGTCATTTTTGTCACGGGAGAAAAATCAAAAGGACAAATTCTGCGCTCAGGCCATCGGTCATGCACCACTCCCTGTTCGACATTTGTCATCCCTCGACATTTTGGCTCCCATGCTCTCTCCCGTTCTCGAAGTCACTGACCTCACCTTCCGCCGTGGCCGTCCAATCCTCAAAGGCATCTCCTGGCGTGTCGATCCCGGCCAGCACTGGTGCGTCCTCGGCCCGAACGGCTGCGGCAAGACCTCTCTCATCAATCTCATCACCGGCTACGACAGCGCCACCGGCGGCACCCTGCGCATCGGCGCCAGCGTCTTCGGCGATGACGACTGGCGCGAGGTGCGCCGCCGCGTCGGTCTCGTCACGAACACCCTCACCACCTATCTCGAAAGCAGCGAACCCGTGCTCGACGTCATCGCCAGCGGCCGTGAGGCCAAGCTCAACCTCATCGAGCTGCCGCCACCAGCGGTCTTCCGCGAAGCACGCAAACTGCTGAAGCAAGTCGGCTGCGACTACCTCCGCGACGCGCTCTGGGGGCCACTTTCTCAAGGCGAGAAGCAAAAAGTGCTCATCTGCCGCGCCCTCATGGCCAGATTCGCCGTCCTCATCCTCGATGAGCCCTGCGCCGGCCTCGATCCTGTCGCACGCGAGCACTACCTGCAATGGATGCAGGCCCTCGCCGCCCGGCCGCAGTCCCCTTCCCTCGTCATGGTCACTCATCACGTCGAGGAAATCCTCCCCGCCATCACCCACTGCCTCCTGCTGAAAGACGGCCGCGTCCATGCCGCCGGGCCAAAGCACGATCTCCTCACCAGCGCGAACCTCAGCGCGATCTATGGCTCCCCGGTAAAGCTCAGCCGCCACGGCGAACGCTATGCGCTGCGACTCGCCGCCTGAAAACGCCCTCGCGCTTCTCTCTGCCGTTCTCTATTGATAACACCCCAGCCATGACTCGCACAGGATTCCTCGCCGGCGGCAATTTCATCATCGATCACGTCAAGATCATCGACGCCTGGCCGGAGCAGGACATGCTGGCCTTCATCCACCGCGAGACATCGTCGAACGGCGGCGGCCCCTACAACGTGCTGAAGGATCTCGCGGCGATGCAAGTGGGCTATCCGCTGGCGGCGGCCGGACTCGTCGGAAAAGACGCGAATGGCGACTGGATCCTGCGGGATTGCGCCGCGGCGGGCATCGAAACGACGCAACTGCATCAAACCGACGCCGCGCCGACGAGCTACACGGATGCGATGACCGTCCAAGGCACGGGCAGGCGCACGTTTTTTCATCAACTCGGCGCCAATGCCGTTCTGGGAGCCGCCCACTTCGATTTCAGCCGCACGCAGGCCAAAATCTTCCACCTGGGCTACTTGATGCTGCTCAGCGAAATGGACCGCCTGCTCGAAAACGGTCGCACGGTGGCCAGCACGGTGCTGGAGGCCGCGCAGGCTGCCGGATTGCTCACCAGCGTCGATCTCGTCAGCGCGGATGATCCGAACTTCCGTGCGATCACCGAGGCCTCGCTGCCCTTCACGGATTATTTGATCGTGAATGAGATCGAAGCGGGCAAGGCCACCAGCCTCGATCTCAAAACAACGCCGCCTGATTTTGAAAAAGTCACCGCCGCCGCCCGCCTGTTGCTCCAGCAGGGCGTGCGTCGCGAGGTGATCATCCATTTCGAGGCCGGGGCCGTGGTTGCCGAAAAAAACGGCGCCGTGCATCATCAGCCCTCGCTCAAACTGCCCGCTGGTTTCATCGCCGGAGCCACAGGCGCGGGAGATGCCTTTGCCGCCGGTTATCTGCATGGCACCCACGAAGGATGGCCGGTCGCAGACCGCCTGAAACTCGCCGTCTGCACCGCCGCGATGTGCCTGACCCATCCCACGCCCTCGCAGGGCCTGCGACCGGTCGCGGAATGCCTGAGGCTGGCGGACGAACTGGGCTTCCGCGAATCAAAGTAGCCTTTTCACTCCGTGAGACGAGCCTGTGGCTTGCTGCGCGAGCACCTCTGCTGAATTTCGAGGCCGCCGTGTGTCAGCGCCTGCGCTCGGCGCATCTTGCGGCGCAAGATGGCTACTTTGCTGTCGCACATTTCGCAGGCGCATGCTAAACGGCGCGGATGTCCTCCCCACTCTTCGATCTCTCCGGCAAATGCGCACTCGTCACTGGCGGCAGCAAAGGCCTCGGCAAAGCAATGGCCCGTGGTTTCGCCGAAGCTGGTGCCGATGTCTTCATCTCCAGCCGAAACGCCGATGAATTGAAAGCCGCCGCCGCGGAGATCGGCGAAGGATTGACGGTGAAAGTCGAGTGGATGGTCGCCGACATGGCGGATCGTGCGCAGGTGAAGGCTTTGGCGGCCGAAGCGGAGAAGCGCCTCGGCAAAATCGACATCCTCGTGAACAACGCGGGCATCAACAACCCGCAGGCCATCGACGAAATCACCGACGAGGTGTGGGATCGCAATGTGGAGGTCGATCTCACCTCCGTGATGGCTTTAACCCGCGCCCTGGTGCCCGGCATGAAGGCGCGCAAGTGGGGGAGAGTCATCCACACCTCCAGCGTGCTCGGCGTGGGCGGTCGTTTGAAGCGAAATGTGTACTGCGCCTGCAAAGCGGCCCTGATCGGCCTTGCACGTGCCAGCGCGCTCGATCTCGGCCCCTACGGCATCACCGTGAATTGCCTCTGCCCGGGCCCTTTCCTCACCGACATGCCCGGCAAGCTGCTCAACGACGAGGAGAAGAAATACTTCGCCGATCGCACCGCAGTGAAGCGCTGGGCCGCCCCACGTGAGCTGGCGGGACCGGCGCTGCTTCTAGCAAGCGAAGCTGGCAGCTACATCACCGGCCAGGGCATCGTGGTGGACGGCGGTGCGGCCGTGAACATCCTGTAAGCCGTCCCGTGGGCATGCCGGCATTCATTCGGCATTCCTCATTCTGGTTTCGTCATTGCGAACGCCTCACTTCGCGTCGCTCTTGCCGAAGAACATCAAATGCTGCCACGGCAGGCCGTCGAACTCGCGTTTCACCGTGAAGCCGTTCGCATTCATCTCCTTGTGGATCTGCACCTTGGTCATCTTATGCTCCGGCCGGATCGGCACGGTATCGTCCTCGGCACGAAATTCGACGAGCACGAGTTGGCCGTCTTTTTTCAGCGCCGCACGCATCGCAGCAAGCATCTGCACGGGGTGCGAGAACTCATGATACACATCGACGAGCAGGATCATGTCGCACGAGTCTGGCGGGAGCTTCGGATCGTGGTAGAGGCCGTTGATCGGGACGACGTTCTTCACGCCCTTCCGCTCGAGGTTCTGCTTTAGCATGTCGATCATCTCCGGCTGCACATCCACGGCGAAGATCTTGCCCTTCTCCCCCACCATTTCCGCCAGCGGCAGCGTGTGGTAGCCGTTCCCGCAGCCCATGTCGCAAACGGTCATGCCGGGCTTCACCTGGAGTTGGTCGCGCATCTTCGTCGGCCCTTCCTCCTGCTCACGCACGCGGCGGATAAGCCACTCTGCGCCCTTCCAGTGCATCGTCATGGCGATCTCGCGCCCCATGTATTCAGTCAGCGCGGGCGGAGCCTCCTCGGCAGGCAGATTCAAGAAGGCGATGAGGATCAAACAAGGGAGCAGGCGCATGGTGGTGTGCATCAAACGCGGGAACGCGCCAGATTGTAGCGAATTGAACACCGGTGCGACTTTTCCAGACTCGCGCTGGAAATCACCAAGCCACTCCGTATCATCGACACCATGATCCGCCCCATCCTCGCCCGCCTCCTGCTGCCCCTGCTCGGCGCCGCCGGGACCGCCGTGCTCAGCGCCCAGGACGCGCCGGAGCGCACGCCGCAGAAAAACCCGATCCCCGAGGACGTCGTGGGCGACGAGCATGTGCGCGAGGAGTTTGGCGTAAACAAGTTCACCACACCGTCGATCCGGAAGCTCTTCGACATGCTCAACAAGGTGGGCAAGCTCAGCTACGACAACCTCAAGCGCCCTTTCAACGACAAGACGCCCGCAGACCGCGTCCTCGCCTCCCTCGGACTCGGCACGCTCATCGCGGACGGCTTCCTCATCGTGCAATGCGAGAAGCTGGAGGAAATGGAAGGCGTCGGTCGTGCGATGATCAAGTACGGCAAGGCACTCGGTGCCGGAGGACGGCTTGCGAAGCACCAGCAGAGCCTTTTTGACTACAGCTTGAAGGGAAACTGGCAAGATCTGCGCGTCGAACTGGCCAAAACGCAGGCCGATGTCGAGGCGGAGATGGTGCAGCTCCGTGACGTGGACATTGCGCATCTCATCAGCCTCGGCGGCTGGCTGCGTGCACTGGAAATCTCCACCCAGAGCATCAGCGACAACTATTCCGAGGAAAAGACGCGCCAACTCACCCGCCGCGACATCGCCGAATACTACCTGATGAGCCTCGACAGTCTGCATCCGAGCATCACGAAGAATCCCAACCTGCAAACCCTGCGCAAGGGGCTGGAGGAGATGATCCTGCTCTTCGACGTGCCTGAAGGCAAGGCGCTCAGCCACGATGAGGTGAAGGCGATGCACCAAAAAGCCTCCGCGCTCGCCCATGTCATCACGGACAAGATGAACGACTGACGCCCTGTCTCGAAAAACTCCCCTCATGGCCAATCTCTCACCGCAACAGCGTCAACTCGTCGAACAATGGGCCGCCGAAGGCGCGAACCTCAATCAAATCCAGGACCGCCTCCGCACCGAGTGCTCGATCACGCTCACCTACATGGAGACACGCCTTCTCATCATGGAGCTGGGCGTCAAGATTCAAGACAAGCCACGCGAGACGCCACCGGAGCAACAACCCGCGCCACCAGCACCAGAAGCCACAGCCTCAGACGACGAGGCCGTCGCTGATGAAGTCCTCGCGCCCGAGCCATCCGCCGACGCAGGCGCATTGAAAGTCACCGTCGATGACCTCCCGCCGCCGGGAGCCCTCGTCAGCGGCAAAGCCACCTTCAGCGACGGCAACACCGTGCAGTGGTTCATGGACCAGATGGGACGCTTCGGCATGCGCGGTCCGGCCCCCGGTTACCAGCCGCCTGCCGCCGACATCCCCGCCTTCCAGCGCGAACTCGAAACACTGCTGAGCGTGCGCGGCTTCTAAACTTGGAACCTTAAACTTTGAACCTGGAACGCTAGGATCATGCTTCTGATCATCGATAACTACGACTCCTTCACCTACAACCTCGTCCAGTACTTTGGCGAGATGGGAGCCGTCATGGAAATCCGCCGCAACGATCAGGTCACGCTTGAGGAGATCGAAAAACTCAAGCCAGACCACATCTGCATCTCCCCCGGCCCCTGCACGCCGAAGGAAGCCGGCATCAGTTGCGCCGTGATCGAGCGCTTTGGCAAAAGCACGCCGCTCCTCGGCGTCTGCCTCGGCCACCAGGCCATCGGCCATGTTTTCGGCGGCGATGTCGTCCGCGCCGACCGTTTGATGCATGGCAAGACGTCGATGATTCATCACACAGGCCAGTCGGTCTTCAAAAACATGCCGGAGCCCTTCGAGGCGACACGCTACCACTCGCTCCTCGTCAAACGCGCCACACTGCCCGCCTGCCTCGAAATCACCGCGACCGCCAGCGACGACGACTCCGAGATCATGGGCCTGCGCCACAAGGAACTCCCCATCCATGGCGTGCAGTTCCATCCCGAATCCATCCTCACGCAGGACGGTAAGAAGCTGCTGAAGAACTTCCTGGAAATGTGAAAGCCGCGTGAGTGACAAGACTCACCGTCACGACCCAGTGGCAAAACCGCCGCATTCTGGCGAATGCGCCTACGCCACGCCAAGTAGGCTCGTTCGCCAGAACGAGTGTTCGGGAGGCTTTCCAAGGAGCTCTCACTTCTTCTCAAAACGCTTCCGCAGTTCGTTGAAGTAGCGCCGCACCTGTTCGCGGCGTGCAGGCGGCAGGGCGGACTCGTCCAGCGCGGCTTCCTCGGCCTGAATGGCATCCAAGGCGGTCTGCGTGGCGGAGCGGGTGGATTGCTCGGTGCGCGCACCGCCTTCCACACTGCGCACGGCGCTCTGGCCTTCGTTGTTCTGCCGGGCTTGCACGACGCTTTGGTTGCCGCTCTCCTGCTTCTGCGTCGGCGTGTTGTTGAGATCTGCTTTGCCGACACCGGGCGGTTGTCCAGAGCCGGGAACTGCAATGACCGGGCCACTCGCCTCATCGGGGCTGCCATCTCCGGGCATGATCATCGTGGGAGCTTTGTCATCCGGCTTTCCACCTGGCACCGGAGCCAGGAGCATCGGCTGGCCGTTGGAAGGCTGCCCCTGTTGTCCCTGCGGGCCTTGCTGCCCCTGCTGTCCCATCGACATCATCGGCTGTTGCTGGCCTTGCGTGCCTTGCGGTTGCTGCTGCATCTGGTTTTGCTGGCCGGACTGCTGCCCCATTCCGGGCGGCGTGAGTTGCTGCTGCGGATTCTGTGCCTGTCCGACCTGCGGCGTGCTGCCTTGTTGTCCGGATTGCTCCCCCTGCCCTGTCTGGCCCATCTGCTGCATCGCCCCGTTGCTTTCATTCTGCCCGGCGATGCTGCTGCCGGAGTCACGCAACTGCTGCGCAAGCTGCTGCAACTCGTTGCGTGCCTGTTCACGCATCGCAAGGTCGCGCAGCTTGTCAGCGAGCCTTTGAAACTCCTCCCCGGCACCCGCCGGCTGCCCTTGCTGCATTTGATCGCCCGCAGCGAGCACGTTCTGGCCGACGGTGCGTTGACGATCCTCCTTTTCGGACTGCTGCTGCACGTCCTTGAGCGTTTCGTTCATGCGCTCCTTCGCCTCGCTCGTGATCTGCGGGGATTTGAGTTGGCTGGCGAGTGTTTCCGCCGCTTTCCCGGCCGCTTTGGCATTTTTCGCCGCTACGGAGTCGCCGAGATCGGCGGTGTCCGCGTGCTTGCGCAGGGCATCGACGAGCTTGTCCGAGGCCCAGGCCTCCTTGGCCTTGTCGAGCTCGTCTGCGAGTTTTTCGGCGTCACGTGCCCGGCGTTCGAGTTCGGCCAAAACGTCCCGCGCATCCTTCCCCGCCGAGTTGGCGAGGTCCGTGGCCGTTTGCTGCATCTTTTGCTTCAAGTCCTCGACCTTCTTGTTTTCCTCCTCGTCGAGTCCGGCGAGCTTTTTCTTCTCCCAGTCGGTCTGTGCGAGTTTCTTCGCCTCCTCGGCGGCTTTGCGGGTCATTTCTTCATCCATCACGACCACCGTCGAAGGGGGCGCGGTGACGATGCTGATGAAACTGCCGAGAATCGCGATGAGCAGCGGCAACGCCAGCCAGCGATCCGGCTTCAACGGCAAATCCTTGCGCAAGCTCGTCAGCGCTCGCGGCAAAACCTCCCGCTGTGCTTCGATGTGGACGCGCGCAGCTTCTCCACCCTCCGCACGCTGCTCAAACCACCATGCGGTGGCAAAGGCCTCGCGTCTTCCCGCCGCCTGATCCCACAAGGCCAGCGCACTGAACTCCCCGGGCCTGCGCCACCACGAGTATGCAAGACAACCGGTCAGCCACACCAACAAACCACCCCAGGCCGGTAAAGACACATCCCGGCCGCGCAATGCGGCCAAAATGAGCAGCACAAGCACCAGCGAGGCAGGAATGAGCGTCATGCGCAGCAGCGCCAGCCATCGTCGCAGCGTCACCCACGCCTGCACCTTCCGAGCCACAGGGGCGAAGGCGGTTGCGATGACGGGAGCGGCTTCCATGGGCGGCATACAATCGCAAAACGCGGCGCGGGCCAAGTACTTTGGGGACGCGTTTGATTTAATCTCGTGCCTTGAGCACGCCCACCATGTCGAGTTTTTTCAACATGCGGCCGACAACGAGGAAGGAGGCGCATGAGGCGGTCGCCACAACGACCACGGCCATCGTGTAGGTGTAAAGGCTGATCTGGAGCGGCAGGCGCACGGTCTCGGTGCGCACCGTTTCGATGATGAACGTGGCAAGCCCCTTGCCAAACAGCAGCCCCACAGGCAACGCGGCGAGAATGAGCAGGATCAGCTCGCCGAGCAACACGCCCGCGACCTCCCGTTGAGTGAATCCGACGACGCGCAGCGTGGCGAGATCGCGACTGCGCTCCGAAAGCGCGATGCGTGCACTGTTATACACCACACCAAAGGCGACGACGATGGCGAGCACGAGATAAAGCTTCCGAATGACGCCGATGCTCTGGCCGGTGGTGTCGCGAAAGGCATGGAGCTGGTCTTTTTTCACGAGCGTCACGGCGGCGCGCGGCGTGTCCTTCACCTCGCGCATGAATTCGGCCCAACGCGACTGGTCCACCGTCAAATAAGCGCCGCTGATAGTTTCCCCCTCCTGCATGAGGCGGTGCAGCGCCTCGATGTCCATGAAGGCGTTCACGCCCGCGAAATCCTCCATGAATCCACGGATCGCGACATTCAGCGTGGCCCGTCGGCCTTCGAGCGCCTCGACCTGCACGACATCGCCGATGCGCGCGCCAAGAATTTGCCCAAGCTGCGCGGACATGATGATCCCTTCCTCCGGCAGCGTGATGCGGCGGCGTTTCGCGTCCATGAGGCGGTTAAGATCCGCGTCTCGCGGCAGGCCGGTGAGGGCGAGCTTGCGCGAATGATGCCCATAACGAATGCGCGCCTGAACAGCACGCACAGGTTCAGCTCGCTGCACGCCGGGAAGTCCTTCCAGATTGTGCAGCGCCTCGCTCGATCCAGGCTCAGCCAGGAAAACGACAACATCTTGCCGCTGCACGTCATTCCACTGATAGGTGAGCAAGTAATCGATGCTGTCCGCCATCGAACCGGGCAGCACCATCAGCCCTGTGGCCAATGCGAGGCCGAAAATCGTGAACAGCGCCTGCACCGGACGCCGCTCGATGTTTCTTAAAGCCATGCGCAGAGCCGGACCACTGCCGCGGGTGAGGCCAAGACGCTCCAGCATGGATGGCTTGAAGTCTGCGGGCGGTTCCGGTCGCATGGCTTCGGCAGGCGGTAGTTTGACCGCCATCCACACAACGCTGATGACGCCGAGAATGGAAGCAACG
>Ga0169931_10008263_pt1 | contig 15223 bp, 15 predicted proteins | sample Kivu_15m_20L_FD_129675 | JGI IMG/M metagenome (GOLD analysis project Ga0169931, IMG submission 129675) | Freshwater microbial communities from Lake Kivu, Western Province, Rwanda to study Microbial Dark Matter (Phase II) - Kivu_15m_20L... | ecosystem: Environmental > Aquatic > Freshwater > Lake... | reverse complement strand
TGAGCAGTAACCAACTCGGGCTGAAACTGGACATGAAAAATAGAAAATCTCGCTTTAATCCCTGTGCTCAAGAAACTTTGAACTCCCCTAGCTGGAATCATCCCATATTCTCCTCCAACATAAGGACGTTTTCCATCTAACCTAGTTGTAAAGTAAAGCGGCAGGATATTGTAATCAAATCGCTTTTTCTCTTTGTATGTAGTATCCAATGGATAAAAAAAACCTTCTAGTAAACTAGAAGATGAACGAAACATCCACCCGGTTTGCACTTCCTCCTTTCCAATCAAAGACTTCCTCCTTAGAAATTCGTCAATTACTTGATTGCCAATAGCTGTTTCTTGTGCACTAGAGAAAAATCTAACACTCAAAAAAACGATAAAAAAAAAGAAATATTTTTTCAATCTCTTGTTCCAGTAAATTCATCCATGGTAACATGGCCTTCTGCACTAATTTCTTTTCGTTGAACCACTTTAAATAAGGTCATCCAAAGTATTTTACAATCCAATGCGAATGAAATTCTGTTTACATATTCAACATCTAATTTGAACTTATCTTCCCAAGAAATGGCATTTCTTCCATTCACTTGAGCCCAGCCTGTGATACCAGGTCGTACATTATGACGTCTTGTTTGTTCAGGGGTATAACGTGTCAAATATTGTGTAAGTAATGGTCTTGGCCCCACTAAACTCATATCGCCCTTAATAACGTTAATCAATTGTAGCAATTCATCGATTGACAATCCTCTTACTATTTTACCTATTTGAGTCAGTCTAACTTCATCTGGCATTAAATTTCCATGAATATCTTTCCCATCATGCATCGTCTTAAACTTAATTATAGTAAAAGGGAGGCTTTGATATCCTGGTCTTACTTGAAAAAACAAGGCGTCTCCTTTATTGACAATTAAAAGTAAGATGAAACAGATTAAAATGATTGGAGAAAATATTAACAACAAAACTATTGCCGCAATAAAATCTAATGGCCTTTTAAAACAACTCTTATACATTAACTATTTTTATATCTAGCAAAAATATGATCTAAACATTCAAAAATTCGATTAAACTCTTCATCAGTCAAATTTGAGCCACTTGGTAAGCATAGTCCATCTTCAAACAATTTGTCAGAAACCCCATTAAGGTAGGCCTTCGAATTTACAAAAACTGGTTGTTGATGCATTGGTTTCCACAAAGGACGTGATTCTATATTTTCAGAATCCATAACTAATCTAATGTCTTCTCTTGTTAATCCATTATTAATAACTGGATTGACTACGATACATGTAAGCCATCGATTAGAAAAAAAACCCAAAGGCTCTTCTTGAAATATAATATTAAAGCCGGCCTTATTATATTTTTCAAAAAATTTCTTATATCTATAAAAATTATTTCTTCTTGCAACGATTCGCTCATTTATTACCTCCATCTGCCCTATTCCAATTCCTGCTAAGACATTAGATAATCTATAATTGTACCCTATATGAGTATGCTGATAATGCGGAGCCGGATCTCTAGCTTGAGTTGATAAAAATTTCGCTTTTAAAATCAATTCACTGTTACAAGAAAGCAAAGCACCTCCACCAGACGTCGTAATTATTTTATTTCCGTTAAAGCTCAAAACACCAAACTTTCCAAAAACACCACAAGACTTGTTACCTATACTAGACCCTAGAGCTTCAGCTGAATCTTCAATTATTGAAACACCAAATTCTTCTGCAATTGAAATTATTTCATCCATTTTTGCAGGCATCCCGTAAAGATGGACAACAATAATAGCTTTAGGCAATTTGCCTTCAACTTTAGCCTCAAAAAGAGCGGCTTTCAGCAACAATGGATCCATATTCCAAGTGTCTGCTTCTGAATCAATAAAAACAGGTATAGCCCCTTGATATACAATAGGGTTAGCAGAAGCAGCAAAAGTCATGGATTGACAAAAAATTAGATCACCAGAGTTAACATTTAACAAAATTAAAGCTAAATGCAATGCTGAAGTCCCTGAAGAGAGCACTAAACAATTATCTGCTTTAGTGAAGTTTTTTAATGAATTTTCGAAAGCATCAACATTAGGACCCATAGGCGAAACCCAATTAGTTGAAAAAGCATCGTTTACATAGCGAATTTCATTCAACCCAAGATGAGGAGATGAAAGCCAAATTTTAGAAGACATTGTACCGCTTAAATATTAATTGTAAATTTATAAATTAATTCAAAAGATCTTTGTAGAATTTGAGCCATTCATTGGAAATAATCTTAGAACTAAGTTCATCTAAAACAAATTTCCTCCCATTTATTCCAAATTTTTTTCTCAAATCCTCATTTAATAATAGAATTTCCATTTTATTAAACAAATCCAAGACATTCCCAACATTATGCTTCAAACCAGTTACATTATTTATTACAGTGTCTTTCAATCCATAAGTATCACTAACAATAACAGGAAGTGATAATGATGATGCCTCTATAACACTTGTTCCAAAACCTTCTCGGTAACTTGGCATACAAAAAACATCACTAATTTGTAAAATATCTTCAGGATTCTCAACATGATTAACAAAAATTATAGCCTGATTAAAATACTTATTATTTATTTTATTAATTAAATTCTCTTCGTCAATGCCTATTATAATTAATGAAGAATAGTTATATTTTTTATGCAATATATTAAACGCTTGTACTAAATCTAATACACCTTTATCTCTATTTAATCTGCCCAGAAAAGAAAAAACTACATTATCATTATTAACATTAAATCTATTTCTATAAATTTTTCTAAAATCATTTTTTATTGTAAATCTATCAATATCTACTCCACTTATTGAACCATAACCTAAAACAATAGATTTATATTCTGGAAAAATATTTTTACTTAATAAAAAATCTCTTTGTGAATTTCCATCCACAATAATGTTAGTGGCTAATTTTGATATTAACCTATCAAAATTAATTAGAAGTAATTTAATAAACCCTTTTTTAGTATACCAAACTTGACCAGTGAAAATATGAATTCTGAATTTAATTCCACAAAAAAATGAGGATAACATCCCTATTAAACCAGCTTTAGGTGTGATCGTATGTACTGCATCAAAATTGTTTTTAAAAAAGAAAATTGAAAGTTTAAATAAAGATGAAAAATCATTAATTAAATGAATCTGTCTAGAAATATTTAAATTATAAACTTTTTTTACATACGGAATATTTTTTGGGGAATTAGTGTTAAAATTTGCTACAAGATACAATTCAAAATCTTTTGATAATACTTCAAAATGTTTCAATAAAAAACTACTTACAGTTAAGGGTGAGGAAACAATAAAGCAGATTTTTTTCATTCCTAAAAATCAAATTCTTCGTTTAATCAATTTAGCTGGATTACCAACTACGATTACATTATCTGGAACGTCTTGAATAACAACTGCACCAGCACCAATGGTGGACCAACTACCGATTTTTAGACCTGGAATAATCACAGCACCTGCACCAATTTGAGTTCCACATCCCACGTGCACATTACCACAAATAGTTGCTCCAGGAGAAACATGTACAAAATCTTCTATAACACAATCATGCTCAATTGTAGAATTAGAATTAATAATGCAATGTTTGCCTATTTTTACAAATGAATTAATTACTGCATTTGCCAATACAACTGTTCCTGCTTCAATCACTACGGAGGAAGAAACAATTGAAGATGGGTGTATTACAATCCCAAATTGATTACTAATCATAGAAACATTCTCCTTCCGCAATCTGTTATTACCTATACAAACTAAAAATTTAGTTTCATGATTAGAAATTGGAAGCACATTAGTTATAAATCGGTCTGGATCGGGCAATAAGAATTTATCATAAAAAACATAATTAGAAACACCTATCAACTTTAGAATTTCAGCAATTACTTTACCGTGGCCACCGGCACCAATTAAAACAAACATTATAAATAATTTAAAATAAATATTTTGATTATACAATTGTAAATTAGTGTAAATCTATATGTTTTTTAATATCATTGAAAAGAATCATTGTCTTTAAATTTAATTCTTGATTAGAAAAGAAATTATGTTTATGGTATAAACAGGAAAATATAATTTCGTACAAAGGATCCTGATATTCATTTAAAAAGTTTATTGATATATTATCGATAAAAATACTTTTTTGAATACAATGAATTCTTCTATTATAATCTATTTCAATTTTTATATTAGAATAAATAAATTCGACAATCAACTTATCCGGCTGATAAACATTAACTAAAAACTTTTCAATAGGAAAAAAACCAAATTTAGATATTAAAATATACAAATCATGGTACAATAAATCATTTATAATTGAATCATTAAAAGGTCCAAATTTATGCCATATAAATTTTATACTATTCAAAGCTAATGAAGAAAATTCTAAAAGTTCAGACCTATGCAAAAAAACATTATCAATATATAATAATACATTTTTTTCTCTTGCTAATTGAATCAGTTCAAACGCCTCTTCCACAGAATTTGTAAAAGGTTTTTCAACAAAAACATTTACACCTTTTAAAATACAATCCTTAACTATTCTATAATGAGTAGAAAAGGGGGTTGATACAAAAACCCAATCAGCTTTTTCAAAAACATTAGGATTATAATTGTTTGAAGATTGAACTTCTATGACTTTAGATAATTTATTTAATTTTTCGAGTATTTTAGATCCCCAATACCCATTTCCAACAAGAATAGTATTTACCACTTAAATTTTAAAATAATTATTTATTTATAAATTATTATTTTTCTTTTCGAAAAACTAATTACATGAAAGTACTTTAGTTTTTGAATTTTTTTTTTCCTAAACGTTGAAATATAGACATTATCAATAAAAAACGTTCAAAAAAAATTAAAAATAAATTTCTCCGTTTTGTAACAGATACATTACCACCATGTCTATTCCATTCTAACAATGGAGTTTTCACAAAAACATTTTTAAAACCAAAACATTCTGAAATTATTCCTATCCAAGCATCATGATAAAGACCTGGTTTTGAAGGAATTGGAATTACATTGGGAATTAACTCTCTTCGAAAAGACATACAACATCCAGTATATGTATTTGAAATTATATTTTTTAAAATTCCGCTACCACTATTACTATAATTAAATAAAGATTCACTAATTATTCGATCTTCATTAATAATAATGGCATCATGAACTACCAAGTCTATTGATTGTGTATTGAAAACTTTAATTACAGTAAATACTTTATCTGGATACCAAAAATCATCCTGATCACTAAGGAAAATTACATCCCCCTTGGCTAAAGCAAGAGCACGACTAAACGTTTGAACCACGCCAACATTTTTTAAATTTCTATGAACTTTAACTCTGACATCATTTAAATTGTTAATAACAGAAATTGTATCGTCTGTTGAACAATCATCGACTACAATAACTTCGTCATTCAAGCCAATTTGAATTAAAATGGATCTCAATTGTTTTTCAATATGTTGCGAACCATTGTAGGTAGCAATACAAACTGAAACAGAAATTTTATTACTCATAATTAAATATAACAAAAAAGAGTTATTTCCACAAGTGAAAAAAAATTAATCCTTATTTAAAGTATAACTAAAAGCATGAAAATCCCTTCCTAACAAGGACAAAAAAGTAAAGAAAAAAGGCAAATAATCCCAAGATTCAAAGTATAGACCAATATCAACTAACCACCTGAGAGACAACGCTAAAAATAAAATGAAAAATATTTGATTTTTAAAAAAAAACTTAAGAAGAGACAAAGCGAAAAGTAAAATAATAACAATTCCCATTAGCCCAGTTTGGAGATGTAAATTAATAAACGAATTATGATAATTATATGCAAGTGCTTTGCCCTCGGGCCATGGATCTAATAGTACATTTGCACCAAAAATCATTCTATATAAGTCTAGATTATTAAAATAGTTTTGCCAAATGTCGACGCGGACGTCTGGACCACCTTCTGAAGTTCTAGCCAAATACAAAGAAGCAGCATTAGAAAAAAAAGGAATCTCTACTAAATTCAATACGATATTTTCTAAAAAATAATACAAACATAATAGTATTAAAATTCCGAGAAGAAAACTAAGTTTTATATTTATTTTAAATTTTATGAGTGTAAGTCCTAATAATATTACGAAACTTGAAAGAATACCAGAACGCCCTGAACCCCAAATCGATATAATTAAGGTTAATACTGCAGGCAAAAGCACAAGATCTTTATCATTAATGAAATTTACGAGATAAAAGGTAATACAAGCGACTATGATAAGCATCGATATCCCATTGTGGCTTACTACAGCTAAATTTTCATCCGGATTGAAGCCAGAAAGAATTAAAAAAATAAAAACCATAGCTAGGAGATAGAAAATCGTTGATGCTCCCCAACTGTATATGTATTTTTTTATCAATAACATTGCAATACCTGTGTTAGATAAAATAAAAAGCACTACATGTCCCACACGCTCGGTTCTAGATACAGCAAGTGATGAAATCAAATGGCTAAGAATTAATAAGGTAACAAAGATGTAAATATTAAGGTGCCATCTCCGAATAGCAGAAAAAGAATAGAGAAGAGAAGAAATTCCCATGCTAATTACTAATGATGTTACTAAAGCATTTGCAGGGAAAACAAAACGAAAAAGTGTTAAACCAAAATATAAGGCAAATAATATTGTTAAATAGGTCCTAGTTTTATTGTTTGTCATAGATATATCAGCACAATCTAACTTGGGATATATAATGATGTTTTTTGAAGGAGTTAAAGCTTCCGAGGGTTTCAACTGTATTGTAATTTATATAAAATTGATTTTAATGCAAGGTACTTTATATTTTGTAAATTTGATTCATTGGCATTTACTGAAGAAAGATGAATCCAATTAAATATGATTCAAATAATAAACTTTACCTTTGTTTTATAAATTTGGAAAAAAAAGTGCTATTATATTTTTTTAGGTCATAAATAGCAATCTGATTACTTCTTTCAATGGTTTTCAAATAGATCAAAAACACAATATTTAGAATTATACTTGGTATAATTGCTATAATCTTGCCAACCCATTTATAGGACATTGAATCATTTTTAAATTCTGACCAAATCTTAAAGTCAGAAAGTGTGTACTGACCTTTTGAACGAAAAATTAACATTCCCCGCCAAACACTAATTGGATTTGAAAATATAAATGATTTTTTCACTTCGTCATCTATATTGTCAAAGGAACTCAAAAGCCTTGGCCATTTTATCATTCCAATATTAAAAGCTCGTTTAGACCATTGAGCATTGCCATATCGGATTTTAATATGTGGATCAGCAATAACAAGCGTTTTTCTTGGGAGCGGCGATTGAAAAATGACACCTACATGTATAAACTCGCTACCGAAATACGGCTCTTTTTCACGATCTAACCATACCTGACGATTTATAACAACTGCACCAATGAAGGATAAGTATGTGATAACTTGTGCGAAAAGACCTCCTAACTCAGATTCAGAAAATATCTTATCTTTATCTATTTTAATCAATCTCTCGGAGATTTGGCTGGAGAAATCTGTAGTCATCAATTGTGAGTTAACCACCATCAAGGTATAACCTTTCTTTAACTCACCTAATACAGTGGCAACAGCATTAGGTAATAACAGGTCGTCATCAGTAAAAAGCCAGCACATTTCACCCTTTGCGTACTCGACTGCCTTGCAGTAATCCTGGTCAACGCCCCCTTTTTGAGGTAATCTTATATAGTTAATCCGATCACAGTCATTTACGTACCTAGCAACGACCTCGGTAGTATTATCTGTGGAGGCCCCGTCCACAATAACCACTTCAACCTCCGATGTTATTTGAGGAATTATGCTATCTAATGTTTCGCCAATGAAATCAGATCGATTATATGTCGCAATACATATTGATAATATAGGTTTGGTCATATTGTTCGATTCCTTATTTTGAAATAGTCAAGTAAACCAAACTATTTCTTCTGGGCAACCATAATCCGTTCAAACCCTTTTACAAGCCCCAGTTTGCAAAGCAAACGGTCAATACCTACTACTGCCTTGGCTGCAGAATATCTAAAGCCATCCGATCCACTTATACGCATAGCGGGCGTGCCAACAAATGCATTTTTGCGCACATTAATTATAACGTCAAATTTCTCGTATAATATCGCGGCTATCTCATCCACACTAGAATGTTTGGCCTCTTCCATTGGACTGAAAATCTCCTCTCTTAATTTGTCTTTCCCCGTTAGAAGGTTAAAAACTTTTCCAAATTTCTGTGGATAAGACAAATTATATGTCGGTAATATGAATTCGAAAAAATATTCAAGACCAGATTCCAGGCGCCCACGAGGCATGTCGTCCATAGTTGCAACTATTCCTCCCGGCCGAAGGGCGCGATAAACCTTGTCCATAAATTCAGGCACATCTGGCATATGATGAAATGCAGACCAGCCAGAAAAAGCATCATAAGTTTCTACTCCCAAATCTAAAACACTGACGTCCTGAAGGTGATAGGTTACTGAGCCGAAGCCCTCGGTATACGGATTCTCCGCAAGCATTTTATTTGCCAAAGCAATCGCCTTGGGAGATAAATCATAAGCGTCTACATGACAACCGTTTCTTGCAAGCTCCAAGGCAAGCCACCCAGCCCCACATCCGAGATCCAGAACTCTGGCACCAGGTTTATTAGATACCCACCTGATATATTGATCACGCAGTCCACCCTCAAGTATTTCTGTCATTTTCGGATCAATAAGAAGGCCCTTTTCTCCCTGCTTTGGAATATGTTTGGTTGCGCGACGAATATCGGCCTCCATTGCGATCAATTTGTCGTTAGAAGTCCGAATATCAGCGATGCGATCAAAGAAATGAGCTTCAGCTTCTTTCTGCTCGGCAAAATCATGGTTTGACATATTAATATGTTAGAGAGTAAATCGAAATTTAAATTATTGCAAAGTTAATTTTTTTAAAAAATCAGGCAAATAAACTATTAGGTGTACTAAATCCTCAAAACTTGTTAAAAATTGTCTCAGGATTGAGAAAATTTATAGTTTCCAACTCTTATACACCTTTTATTTCAGAAATCAGGGAGGCAATGCGTGAAGAAGCATGACCATCTGGCTTATAAACGTATTTGTTTATGAAATTCTGGCGAGCCGATTCCAAATCTTCCTTTGTTTTCAAATATGCTCCATTTGATATGGATTCAAAAATATTATCTATTTCTTCACTGGTTTCAGGAACAAGGGTCGCACCGCTCTCCTTGAAAATGTCACTGCTAAAAAGCCAGCCTGGAAATATGGGACAAATAGTAAAATTTCCGGCGATAAGCGCGTCAATTGTTGCAGTTGAACCGTATGAAATAAAAGCATCACAAAGCCTGATTAAATTCTTGATATCCAAATTCTTCTCAGCAAATATTATATTAGCAGACTTGCTGAAAATTTTTCGAGTCTCACGCACGTCCTCGTGCGGATGAGGTTTTACAATTAAAGTAATGCCTGGTGTTTTGGCTGCTGCATTTGAGATTGCAGACTGCATTGAGTGTAGAATATTTATATCTGCATGATTGGTGCTTTTAAAGTGGTACGTCGAAGCCAGCAAAATTACTGCGTTCGACTCGGGTATCCCTAGCTGCTTTCTTTCTGCATATAAATTGCCCCTATCCTTGTTGATAAGAAGATCATGACGGGGCGAACCGGTTAATCTAATTCTATCGGGGCGAACTTTTTGTTTTAACATAGCCTCCTTGGAGGAATCTCCCCAAACCGCAGCATAATCGGCTAAAAGAAATCTCCATTCAACAGCTTCATCTCCTGCGAGGCCAAATTGGATATCAATGCACGGTATTCCCATTCTGCTACAAAGAGATGTGAAAATCCTTGTTCTCGAATCAGCCGTATCTGTCGTTAAAACTACCAATGGCCGATGTTTGGTCAGAATATGCCTGGCAACCACAACGTACGGAACAGCGAGAGGCAAGTATGAATTAAAAAACCGATCAAACAACTCTTTAAAGTTCGAAACCAGATATTGATGTTCCTCAGCTAAAATATTTGATAGAATACCAGGCAATTCTAAATGTACCTTAATCTGCATAATAGCCTTATTTAGTTTAGAAACCTTCCCCTTCATATCATCTCCCCAATGCTGCCATAAATTCTGATGAACTGCATCTTCAACTGGCAAGCCTTTTACAGCCGGGAGCTTTTTATCCTCCATTACCGTTACACTAGCTAATTTTCGATTGACTAAATGATCAATTAGCGGATGTAGAATATCGACATACATCCTATTAGTAAAGGCAAGGCAAAGAATAGTATTATCTTCCGGCCAATTAAGGCAGCCTTCGGTGCTATATTTATTCTGGATAAAATTTCCTAATCGATATTTAACCTTGATTAATTCCGGTTTTATCCGGTGCCAAAAATTCTCGGTTAACGAATTTGATAGTAAAACCTGCGGTATATGTATGTGAGCTAATTCAGCGGCAAATATCTCCCAAAAACATATACCCTCAATGGTAAGGTTTTCAGATATGGTTTTGCCATTATCCAGCTTAACACCTGCCAGATATTCTACTAAATCTGCGGCGTAATTAAGTCTGTCAATAACATTTGATATTGACCTCACTTTGTTTTTCTCTAAGGGAGTAGTGTCCAAGACTAGTTTATTTTTTGAGGGTTATCCTGGCTCCGCATTTTGCTTAATCTCAACTTGGAAAGATCAATCTTCAATTCTTTAAGGGCCAAATAAATTAGTGGAAAGCAACAAATTAAATATAAGACTACTTTAATGCAAGCCGTTAAAAAAGTCTCTGTCTGTGATTTTGGGGATAAAAAATAATTTACGACGAAATCGATTATACACAATGCAGCGATCATATACAGGAACGGCGACCATAAACGCGCAAAAAATTTCACCCATGCTTTTAACTCTTTTGTATAATGTGACAAAGCATTTCCAATAACAATAGTTGAGTATAGGAAATATGTAAACAAGGTCCCTCCGAATGCTACCCCCTCAATTCCAAAGCCCATTTTTATGAAAATGAAATCTAAAACGACATTAAAAATAAGGACTGAGAACCCAAAGATGGCATACTGTTTCAACTTACCCAATGTCACTAAAAAGGTATCAGTCAGCCCTAAAATTCCATAAAAAAACGTTCCTAAAGTAACTATTCTGGCAGCTGTAATGCCCGGTACATATTCAGGCAGAAATGTCTGAACCACAAACGGCAGGAGTAAACATATTGGCCCTATTACCAGCGGTAGTATCACACTTAAGAGCGCCGGAGGATTAAGAACATATGACCGGAGCGTCTCGACATTCTTTCCATTGCTGCCATATAGAAAGTTAATTTGAGGGACTAAAACCTGGATAGCCATTGCCGGAACCATCGATACTACGCTTACCAGAATAATCCCCAAGCCAACATAACCCAACTGTCTCTCTCCTAAAAACGTTATGATCATAAGACGATCAATCGACGTTAGCATGGTAATAATAAATCCGGAAATAATAATGGGAATTCCAACGCGCATTAAAGACCAGGTAACGCCTAAATCGAATTTAGGAACAACATTCCATGGGTTGCGTCGGATTGCGTAAACTAAAATCAATAGGTGAGCAAGAATTGCTGCGAACAACCGTCCTTCCAACCCATCCCAAATGACGAATACAAGTGCTAAAATAGCTGTAGCTATAGAAAATAATACTTGTTGCTGGCTTAATTCTTTGAACTGGTTATGAGATCGCAAGTAGATTCGATGATAAGTATAGACCTGTTGTAAGATCAAAACCAGCGATATGGCTTGTAAGCCAATAGTCATCTTTGAAGAATGATCACCAAACAAAGAAAATGAAAGTAGTATAATTGCCGCGAGCACTGCACCAAAAATGGTTGTGTAACGTGCAGCACCTTCAATAGCAGCTGCTTTTTTCAGATCGCCCTGCCCTAAATATAAAGGTAAGTCGCGGCCCATTGCGGAGAGTACACCCAGTTCAGTATATGTGGCGTACCCCAAAACCAGCATAACGGCATTCCATATTCCAAACTCCTCTGGTCCTAAAAGACGTGCAACCCAAATACCTGAAACTAAACCTATAATCTGGGAAATATATGCGCTAGAACTATAATAAAACACATTCTTTATTGTCTGAAATCGACTAAACATATTCTTCTTTTAAATTAATACCAGCGCTGCATCCCATAACTCCTATTGACTAGCTAATGGTTATTAAAATCATCGAAAGAAAGTTCTTGATTAGTAAAAATTGACTGCACCCTACATTTTTCTGCAAATTCGCACTTGCTGTCCACCCCGTAAATCAGAGTCAATAAGTGCCTGCAAGAGGTGTATAACAGCTGAGGTGTCAGGTCGTTTACCAAAGGGTTTTCTTATCCAGATTCCGATCAAACATATAAATGAGAATTAAAATACCCTGTCTGCAAACCAACATTGATCTGCTTTGCAATTTTGACGGCAGTAGTAACTTTGCCCGAAAAAACGGTTATGAAATTGGGGTTTTCCACATAATTTATGATTTCAGATAGCCTTTGATCATTATTGCTGATGGGAATCGCCCTGCTAGTCCTCCAATGATCAACAACTTTAACATTATTCAGAAAAGGGAAATACCTGCTGGAGGCATCTATTATTAGATATTTACATTCCTCAATATTTGCATCCATTTTCAATTCTGCTGACATATTTTCTTCAACAATACTGTATTTAGCATGATATAGTAAAAACCTCCCGGGTTCGAATCCTTTAGGCATTATACTGCAAAACGGACCGTCCATAACGGTTAATCCGGTTTTGGTAAGGTCGGTTTCAAATATAGGGATTATTACATCCTGCATATGGAAATTTAACTCTTGCACACCAAGATGCCTGCATATGGTATTAATATTTGAATAGGTACAGTTTATCACGAAATCGAAACTTTCCGACGACTCCAGAAAAGACGAGTTAAGTTTAAGCTTAATATTACTCTTGTCTAGTTTCGATTTAACAATTTGTTGAAGGCGGCTCCAATCGTATATGGGTTCTTCAACTAAGTAAGATTCCGAAATTAGATCCGGATTCATTAACATTTTATCAGGGTAAGCTATTTTATAGCTTATTCCAGCTTCCTTGCAAAATTCTTTAAATTGTGCTGCAGAGGTCAGGCTATCATCTTTTGCTATCGCATAATAATTTTCAAAACCAAACAGTACAGCTTCACTATAGTTAGCTAGAAATGAAATTAAACCATCAAGACTTTGTTTTGTAGTTTCCAAACTTCTCGGATAATGGTATCCATAATGTATCCGATTGTGGTTGTTCTTAGTAGCGCGAAGCATAATATCCTGATCCTGCTCAAAAACTGTAACATTATGACCTTCCTTAGCTAATTCAAGAGCTATCGAACATCCAAAAATTCCGGCACCAACAATAGCAATTTTCCTATCTGACATAGATTATAATTTTTTGATAACTAAAACCCCGTAATTATAACCTGAACCAGTAGATGGAACACAGGCGGGAAGATCTATGTATTCAGCATAAAAGTCATCGCTTTCATTAACCATGTTCATGATATTTTTATAGAACGTATGATACTTTTCCTGATCGATATCTTCCAAAACATAGATTCCACCCTTACCAAGCTGGGGAACAAATGCCAACATCGTAAATACCGAAGCTTCTGGTTGGTGCCATCCATCATCAATAACAACATCATACTTGTGTTGCCAGGTCTTATTTACATTTCCTAAAGAATCAATCTTATTCTGATCAGCAAGCATTGTATTTATTCGGGGCTCTACGAATACTGTGTCCGGGTCAATATCGATACCATATATTTCCGCTGTAGTAAAATAACTCTTCCAGGAGCGTAAAGAAGCTCCTTTATATGTTCCAACTTCCATTACACGGCTAGCGCTATCCTTAATATCCTTAAACAGTGCACCATATAAGTAATTGTAATTATGCAGAACGCACTTATCACTTTCGTATTCGGTAAACAACTTCTCCAGGATGGCAGCCTCTTTTTTAACAGACTCATCATTCTGCATTATAGCAGCGGCTATTTTACCGGTATTTTTACCCTTCTCGGATCCCGATTTACTATATTGCGACACCATATCAGCAATCAGGGACTCCAACTTTTTCAATAAGAGCCTTTGCCGTGAAGCATATAAAAAATTCCATAATCCCAGTGGAATTACATGTCGTAAAAACCTCCAGGTTTTTTGAGATAAATAGTGTTTAGACGTACTTAAATATTTTTTGTTAGTTTGTTCCATTTTATTTTAATTAAATTTATGAGTTTCCTCAACTTTTGAAGCGTTCTGTATATAAGCTAGTGAACCGGCAAATTCTTCTCCTGGGCGAGGCAGGTAAATTGCTGTCACCTCTTCCAAATAGTTAATTTTCACACCTGCTTGAAACATTCGATTATGCACATCTACATCGAATACCCTATTGTGGCCCTTTCTCCAGCAATGTATATTTATCTTAAAGTTTTTAAGATAACTTTTAAAGAACCATGTGCATGTATTTCCCAGCCGATCCGGAACATTTGTAATAACTTCTTCCTCACCTGAATTACTCATTTTTGCGAGGATATGACTATAAACAAATTCTGATTTTGTTGCTTTTAGAAATGTTAGTAGCTTTTCCAGGTGATCTTCAGTCCACATATCGTCATCATCAATGCGGGCGATGTATTCGCCCTTGCAATGCGGCAAACCTTTGTTTAGAGCAGAAACCCCCCCCGTGAACCAATGATATAGTGCCCTATTTGGATATCTATACGATTTTCGCGAGTTCCTAAGAATATTGATCTTTGGATTATTCAATGCTTTTATAGTCTCATAAGTATTATCACTTGATCCGTCATCAACTATAACGATTTCAAAATTTTGATATGTTTGATTTAAAACAGAAGGCAAAGCTCGCTCAAGTATGATCTGGCATCTGTTATAAGTTGGTATAAGAACAGAAACAAGACCCGGATTAGTTTTTGAACTATTGTCAGTTAAACGGCCCAAATACAAATAAAATCTATCCAGAAAAGCAAATTTCAGGAAGATTGTGGCAGATACTATTGCATTGACAACTTTATTGTCAGGCAAGTATTTCAACATAGTTTTTAATTTAAAAAATGTGCATTGTAAACGTCTATTTCTAAACGGATGATGACCTATTTATCGTCCAGGCCACCGCCCCAGACATTGTGTCTTAG
>Ga0169931_10008262_pt1 | contig 15223 bp, 15 predicted proteins | sample Kivu_15m_20L_FD_129675 | JGI IMG/M metagenome (GOLD analysis project Ga0169931, IMG submission 129675) | Freshwater microbial communities from Lake Kivu, Western Province, Rwanda to study Microbial Dark Matter (Phase II) - Kivu_15m_20L... | ecosystem: Environmental > Aquatic > Freshwater > Lake... | reverse complement strand
TGTCGTGCAGCGGCAGCGAGGCCTGTGCCGGCTGGGCCTTCGGTGCCTGGCGATCCATGCCGTGGGTGAGGATCGCCTTGATGCTCTGGTAGGTGGGCGAGCGGATGGCCATCGCCCGCGTGCAGGCGGCCTCCAGCCGCTCGTGGCCGAAGCGCCGGGCCAGGCTCTGCAGCCCCAGGCAGGCGCGGTAGCCCTGCTCCGGATGCGGCCGGTGCTCCATCTGCCAGCGCACGACGGCCGCGCACGCCACGCCGATGCGCTGGCCCCAGGCCAGCAGCTTGCCCGGCGTCCACTCCAGGTGCGCCCGGTGCGAGGCGGGCATGTGCTCGGGCAGGGTCGTGAAGCGGCCCTTGAGGGCGCTGTAGACGTGCACGGCCACGCGCTGCTGGCCGAGGAAGGCCTGCACCACCGTGCCGCTGATGCGCAGTTCGAGCTTCTTGCGCACCAGCCGGTGCGGCACGCTGTAGTAGTGGCCGTCGAGCTCGACGTGGTAGTCGATGTTCACGCCAACGCTCTTGAAGCGCACGATGGGCATGCGCGTGGGCGGCAGCGGCCCGAGCGCGGGCCGGTCCAACTGCTCGAATGCCTCGCGGCGGCAGCCGGGCAGCTTCTTGAAGGCCCGTGCGTTGAGTTCGACCACGAGTTCGCGGATCGCCCCGTTGAGCTCGGCCAGGCTGAAGAAGCGGCGGTTCCTCAGTCGCGCGAGGATCCAGCGCTCGACCACCAGCACCGCGACCTCGGCCTTGGGCTTGTCGCGGGGATGGGCGGGCCTGGCCGGCAGCACGGCCGTGCCGTAGTGGTCACACAATTCCTGCAGCAGTCGGCCCACGCCGGGCTCGTAGCGATCGGGCCGCGCGATGAGGGCGCGCGGCTGGTCGGGCACGATCAGCCTGGGCACGCCGCCGAAGAACTCCAGCGCATCGATCAGCGAGCCGACCCAGTCCGGCGCGGTCTGCGTGGCGGTGGCGCAGGCGTAGGTGTAGCTGGATGCACCCATCGCCGCGACGAAGATCTGCGCGGGGCGGATCTCGCCGGTGGCCGCATCGATGACGGGCACCGTCTGGCCGGCGTAGTCGATGAACAACTTGTCGCCGCCGACGTGCAACTGGCGCATCGAGCGCTTCAGGCCGTCGGCCCACAGGCGGTACTTGATGCAAAAGCTGGTGTACTTGTACGCCTGCGCGTTGGCCTGGGCGTACTCCTCCCACAGCAGTTGCAGCGTCACGCCCGAGCGCTTGAGCTCCTGGTGGACGTGGGCGTAGTCGGGTTCGAGGTGGCGTGCCGCCCGCGGCACCGCGGGGCGGTACAGCCGCGCCTCAAGTTCCTCGTCGCTGAGCGTCTGGGCCACCGCCCAGTCCACGCCGGCCACACGCGCCAGGCGCGCGAACTTGCCTACCGTGGCCTTGGGCACGCCCAGGGCTCGGCCGGTCTGGGAATGGCTCAAGCCTGCTTCGAGGTGCAGGCGAAGTGCTTGTCGTATCTGGCGCATCGTGATCCTTGGGGTGGGCATCTTCTGGTCCGCAAAAAGCGGCCAGCCTATGCCCACCGGTGAGCTCACTCGCGCATGCCCGGATCGACCACGATCGGCGTGAAACGCCGGCTACGTTCGTCTGAAACGCCGACTACGATCTCGCTGAAACGCCGGCTACGATCGTCTGAAATGGCCGGCTACGATGGCCTGAAATACGCATACGACGTGGCGCCTGCCTTCGCCACGGCCGCGAGGCCGGCCTACGACGCCGCGGCCGGCCTGATCGCCTGGCGGCTGGGGATGACCGCCTCGTACCGCCTGACGCGCGACTGGCGCGTCTTCGGCTTCGGCCGTCTGGACAGCGTGGCGGGCGCCGCCAACGCCGACAGTCCGCTGGTGTCGCGCACCACGGGCTACAGCGCCGGCGTGGGCCTGCAATGGACCGGGATGCGCTCGGAGCGGTCAGCCGCGGATTGAGCGAGCGGAGTCGAAGTGCCGAAGATGGAGCAGGCAGGCAAGCCGTTCGGTCCGACTCTCCATGGGACGGGGTGTGAACGTTTCAGGACGTTCGATCACCAGACGTTTCGCGCTGCCGTCTACACTCGCGTGTCGCAGGTGCCAGACGTACCCGACGTTATCCGATCGCCTGCAGGAGCCTTGTCCATGCTGATGCCACGTCTTCCGGCGCCCGCACTGAGCGTGCCCACCCTGGCCCACGGCAGCTATGTGCTGGCCGGCGACGCACCACGGAACTTCGCTCTGCTCGTATTTTACAGAGGCCTGCACTGCCCGATCTGCCTGAAGTACCTGCTCGAGCTCGCCCGCCTGCAGCCCGAGTTCGACAAGCGCGGCGTCAAGGTCATCGCGATCTCCAGCGACACGCATGAGCGTGCGCAAGCCCTGGCCGAGACGCTGCGCTCGCCCGATCTGCGCATCGGCTACGACCTGCCGCTGACAACGGCTCGCGCGTGGGGCCTGTACATCAGCACATCTCGTGGCAAGACTTCTACCGGCGTCGAAGAGCCCGCCTTGTTCTCCGAGCCCGGCATCTTCATCGTCCGGACCGACGGAACGCTCTACTACGGCGCGGTGCAGACCATGCCGTTCGCAAGGCCGCACTTCGACGAGCTGCTCGCCGCCATCGACTTCGCGCTGGCCAAGAACTACCCTGCACGCGGCGAATACGCGGGCGAGCTGTGATGGCCACACTGCGGGCGGTCCTCTTCGACACCGGAGGCACCGTGCTCGACTGGCACGGCTCCCTGGTCAGCGAGTTGCGCAGCCTCGGGGCGAGCCATCTGGAGGGCATCGACCCGAGCGCATTCGTCAACGAGTGGCGGCGCCGGTCGATGCGGGCGATCGTAGGCCAGGTGCGGCCTGACTTCGACATGGACGACGTGCACCTGCGCGCGCTCGACGAGACGGTCGCCCACCTCGGCAGGCCTGCTCTGGACGTTGCGCTCCGTCAGCAACTCTGGCGCAGCTGGCATCGACTGCGCGCCTGGCCCGACTTTCCCCCGGCGCTCGCGAGGCTGCGAGAGAAGCTGCCAGTCGTCTCGTTCACGATGCTGCCGCTGCCCTTGGTGGTTGATGTCTCGCGACTCAACGGGCTGAGCTGGGATGCCGTCGTCTCGTGCCGGATGATCGGCGTCTACAAGCCCCATCGCGAGGCCTACGACACCGCGCTGACCTGGCTGGGCCTGCGTGCCGACGAGGCGCTGATGGTCGCCTGCCACAACTTCGACCTGAATGCCGCGCAGGACGCCGGCATGAAGACCGCGTTCGTCCGCCGGCCGCTGGAGTGGGGGCCCGAGGGGCCGCCCGATCCCATCCCGAACCGCTCCTACGATCACCTGGTCGACGGATTCGAAGAGCTTGTGACGGCGGTGCTCGGCGTGTGACCGTTGCACTGCCTTCGGCTTGCGCCGTCCGCCTCGCCTGCAGCGGTCATGATCGTCCTCTGATCGGAGGCCGTCAGCGTTCAGGCCCGGGGGTGAACTCGAGATCGGCGATGAACCCCAAACTCGCGCCGCGGGTGTTGTCCGCGTCCGCGCCCAGCGCGATGGCCAGGACCTTGGGGACGCGGGTCGTCTCGCCGCCGAAGGCCCGGAGAAAGTCCGCTGCCAGGTCACGCCGCACGGCCTGCCAGGACTGGACCTTCGTGCCGAGCGTGATGTAGCGAACCCGCCGGCTGTAGGCGTTCGGCACGACCGTGCCTTCAGGCCAGGACGGGTCCCATGCATAGCACACCGTCGCGGTCGGCAGGGACGCTCCGGTACGGCTCTCGGCCAGCAGCAGAAGCTGCCGCTCCACGAAGGGCACCGCCGCCCGTGACATGTCGAACAGCGCGCAGACCTTCAGCGCCACGTCATCGCCCTCGCGATTGCGCAGGTCGGCCGCAGTCAGCGCCGTGTCGACCCGCCACCGCCAGGACAGCCGCCCTGCCGGGGCGTCCTTCAGCGCATGAACCAGGTTGCCGTAAGAGGCTGCAGCCTCGACGCGAAGCACCATTGCGCCGTCCTGACGCTCCAGCACGAAGCGCGTGGCGGGAATGGTCTGGTCCGGAAGCCCGGCAAAGACCCAGGGCGCCTGCGGCAACGAACCCGGAGGTCCCGCCAGGGGTGCAACGACCGACGCCGTGGCCGTGCACGGCGCCAACGCAGCCAGCATCGCAAGCCGGATCCGATACCCCCTCGATGTCGGCATGGAAAGCGGGTCAGCCCCCGCCCCGCTGCGTGGCGAGGTCGAAGCGCCGCTGGATCCAGCGTCGATGGTCTTCGCCGACGCCGACGTACCGGAACGTCACGAGAAGCTGCGGGATCTCCAGCAACGCGATCCGACGGGGCGCCAACGGCTCCCAAGCGAGCGTCAGCGTACCCTGGGGGAAGCGGGCGTACGCGCGCCGGGCCGCAGCCTCGACACGCTGCTCGGCGTCCGGCAACGCAGCGGGGAGCCACGCGATCAACTCGCGGGCCTCACAGCCCATCACGCGCTCGAAGCACTCAACCCCTGCCGGAGTCATGGCGGCGATACCTGGCCATCGGCTCGGAGGGCCTCCTCCCGTTGATAGGCCGGCCCCCGAGCGATTCGGTCGAAGTAGGACTGGTGGGCATCGCTGCCCGGCGGCCACTGGCGGCAGAAGCGGTCCAGCCACGCGTCCGTATCGAAGTCGACGCCGATCGCGTCGACGTGGACATGGCCTGCTGAAGTGACGATGCCGAACCGGCGCTCTGCCCCCTGGAAGGCCGACAAGGCCACGCGGGTCAGCAATCCCGCTCGGTCCCCGACGAAGTTGGGCATGCCGGTCGCCCCGTTGTTCAAGACCCAGCGCGGCTCGGCGACACGACCTCCGGCCAACGCCTGGAAAACGGGCAGACAGGTGTGGGTGCAGGCGAACGCATCGACACCTGCCCGGTCGAACCACCGGGCCACCTCCTCACGGTGTCCCGGGTCCCGCAGATGCTCCTGCGCAAAGCCCCATCCGGCAAGGGAGGTGGCGTCGCCATGAACGATGCCCAGGCTCAGCGGTCCGACATCGGCCCTCAGCCACATGGGCAACGCCGAAAGCTCGGTCCGCTGCGGGTGCGTGGCCGCTGTCCGCAGGCGAGCCAGGATGCGGTTGGACCGCTCGACCACGCCGTCGCCCACCCAGTCCGGGTACGCGCAGCCGCAGCCGGCGTCCTCGTCGCTGTCTTCGGACGTCAGCTCGGTCTCGACGTTGCCGCGCAGGGCGTCGTGTGCGAGCACGGCCGCCTGGACACGCGCGAAGACCTCCGGATCGACATCGAACCAGTGGAAGTCGCCGTTGAACAGCAGTCGCTTGCGTCCGCGCTCGCGCTCGAAGAGATCGAGCACCCGTTCGAGCGCCAGCTCGTTGCCGTACAGACCTCCGACCAGGTACAGCACCTCCAGCGACTGCAACCGTGGTGGAGCATCGGCCAGAAACACCTCCGGCGCATAGCGGTAGTGCAGCGGACAGCTGCGCCCTGGCGTCGAGCTCCCGCGCGCAACGTTCGCCGCAGTCTTCGATTCGTCATCGATCAGCATGGAAGTCTCGTCCTGTGCAAGGTAGGCTCGATACCGCCAACCCGCTTTCGGGTGCAATGTCAGGACAGTGTCCGTACAAGGCGTTCAGCAGCGGTGGCGCCACGTCGTCGATGGGCAGATCCCACTGCAGCCGGCCAGCGGCCATGCCGATGACGCGCGTGGCCAGCCGGGGCAGCAGATCGAGATCGTGAACCACCGTCAAGAGCGTCCGTCCGGGGCCGGCGACAGCGGACATCAACGCGGCGCAGACCCGAGCCGTGGCGGCGGGGTCCAACGCCGATGTGGGTTCGTCAGCCAGCACGAGCCGCGGGCGCTGCAACTGCAGCCGGGCCAGGGCCACCTTCTGGCGCTCGCCGCCGGACAAGTGGTCCGCCCGAGTGTCGGCACGACTCGCAAGGCCCAGCGCCTCCAGCGCCGCATCGGCCTCGTCCACGCACTCGGCCGGGTACCACCGCAGCAGGCTGCGCCAGACGTCCGCGCCCTCGAGCCGCCCGAGCGCACCGATCAACACGTTTCCGCGTGCGGTCAGCCGAGGCACCAGATGCAGCCCCTGCATCAGCAGGCCGGTCTCCAGGCGCAGGGATCTGCGCTCTCGCGCAGGGATCGGCACGTGCGATGCGCCCGAGGATCCACCGGCCTCCCTGGACAGCCGTCGACCGAGCACCCGCACCCGACCCTGCTGCGTCTCGAGGAGACCGCCGATCAGCCTGAGCAACGTGGTCTTGCCGGCGCCGTTCGGTCCGACGATGGCCACGCGGTCGCCCGAGGCGACCGTCAGGCGCGGCACCTCCAGCACCACCCGATCGCGCACGGTGACGCGAACATCCTCGAGGTGGACCGCCGACGTCACAGCAGCGCCTCCCGAATGCGCCGTGATACAGCGTCGAACGCCACGACCAGCGCCACCACGACGATCAGAAGCGTCGAAAGCCGGCTCCACTGGAACAGGCTGACCGCTTCGCTGATCAGCAGCCCCAGCCCACCGGCGCCGATCAGCCCGAGGATCGTGGAGTCGCGGATGTTGAATTCCCAGACGTACAAGTGGTGGCTGACGAACTGCGGCAACACGGTGGGCCACACGCCGTGAAAGAACACCTGCCCGGGGCGGGCGCCGGTGGCACGCACCGCCTCGACCGCCGCCATGTCCAGCGACTCGATGCTCTCGGCGAACAGCTTGCCGTAGGTGCCCATCGAGTGCAGCGCGATGGCCAGCACGCCCGCCGTCGGCCCCAGCCCCACGATGCCGACGAGGATGAGCCCGAACACCAGCGTGTGCACCGCGCGTGAGGCATCGAGCACACCCTTAGCCGCCCACGCCAGCAGCCGCGGTGCACGCAGGTTGCGCGCAACGATCATCGCCAGCGGCAAGGCCATCAGAGCCGCCAGCAGGGAGCCCAGTGTGGCGATCTGAAACGTGACCCAGGCGGCCCGAGCCAATGCGGCGAGGAAGTTCGCCTCGACCTCGCGGCGGTTCTCAACTCGCAGCACGGTGCCGTCATCGCTGCGGTACTCCAGTCGCTCCGCGCCGAACCAGGCGTCCAGGAAGCTCGGCCGCGCGAATTCGCCCACCGTCTTGAGCAGGTTGTCCCAGGGGTTGCGGCCGAAGCTGAGATCGCCCGCGGCAGCCAGCGTGGCCAGACACACCGCCACCAGCACCGCGTAGCACGCAACCAACGCTGCGAAGCCTGCCCGTCCCCCAGGTAGTGCCCAGCGCGTCAGCCCGGTTGGCCGCCGCTGTTGCAGCCCGGTCATCGCGCGCCCAGCTTGCCGGTGGTCAGCCCGGCGTCGCGGATCGGCTTGTAGAACGCGTTGTCGCGCGCCACGAAACCGGTGTAGTTGGCCGGCAGGAGGTTCGGCTGACTCGCCAGCAGCGGGCCGACCTCGGCCAGTGCCTCCTGCAGTCGCCGCACGAAGGCGCCGTCCTTGGCCAACGACGCGCTCACCGCGAAGGCGTCGTTGGGCAGCGGCGCTGACTGCCAGATGACCTTGCTGCGCGCCGCCGTGATCAGGCCCTGCGCGATCATGACGTCGCGATTGCGGTTGAAGTCGGCCCCAGCGTCGAGCTGGCCGGCGGTCACCTGCGTCTGGATGGCCTGGTGCCTGGTGTACAGCACACGCGAGAAGTGCTTTTCCGGGTCGATGCCGCGCTTCTGGAATTCATGTAAGGGGATCAGGTAGCCCGAGGTCGATCCCTTGTCACCGAACGCGAAGCTGCGGCCCTTGCCCTTGGGACCCAGCAGGTCGTCGATGCTGCTCAGCCCGGAGTCCGGGTGCGTCACGATCATCGCGAAGTATTCCGGCTTGCCCTGGTACAGGATGGTCGAGACCACCTGGGCGTCGCTGTAGTGGTTGGCCAGCACGTAGCCCCAGGGGCCCATCAGTGCGAGGTCGGTCTCGCCGTTGGCCAGGCTCTTGGCCAATCCCTCCCAACTGTCGACGGTGCGCAGCGCGACCGGCCGCCCCAGGCGCTGCGCCAGGTGCGCGGCCAGCGGCCGGTACGTGGCGTCGTTCCGCTCGCGGTCGGGCTGGAACATGCCGACGCCGAACCTCAGCGGAGCAGCCTGAGCAGCGCCCTGTGCCAGGGCCCGTCCGGGCAAGACCAACAGGCTGCCGAGGCCCAGGACAGCGGAGCGGCGAAGGGGAATGACCGGCATCATGAGCGACGGCATGACCTTCATCGCGCGCCGTTCAGCGCCCAGTCGTAATCGGTGAAAGCGATCTCCACGCCGCCGGCACGGACTCGCTCACGGTCGGCCGGCACATCGGTCAGCTGCTCGGCGTAGCGCGCGGCGAACGCCGGCAGCGAGGCGATGCCGCGATGGCCGAGCCGGAAGTCCTCGCCATACCAGTCGAAGATCTTCGACAGCTCGAGCCGCCCGCGCTGCGCGTTGAAGCGGTTGCGCGTGCGGTCGCTCATGAAGCGCAGCGTCTGCTCGTCCATCTGCGCATCGAGCCGCGCGGCGACGAAGGCTTCCTCGCGCAGCGCCGGACAACCGATGCTGGCGCAGTTGACGGCGAAGTGCACGCGCGGGTCGTCGTACTCGCCGCGCTTCCTCAGCATCGCGTGCTCGATGTCGTCGAGCGAGACCTTTGTACTCAGCAGCGGGATCCACTTGGACCTCCACGGGCTGCTGAGCACGCTGCCCAGGTCCTTGATCGACTTCAGGTCGGGGTATCGGGTCAGGATCAGCTCGACGGTGAAGGCGTTGTAGGTATTGATCAGGAAGGCCTGGCGCTCGGCCCTGGTCCAGCCGCCGAACGCCACGGGTGTCACAGCCGACAGGCTGTCCAGATAGGCCTTCAGGGCCGGGCGGTCGGCCGCGAAGCCCGCATAGACCACCTGCGTGGCCTGGCCGCCCCGCACGAGCCGCACATGCTTGCGCAGCAGGGCCGTCCAGGCCGCATGCGTGTGCTCGAAGCCCGCAGACTGTGCACGGGCAGTCGGCAGTCTCGACACGGCCATGGCGGTCGCCGACGTGGCCAGCGCCAAGCCCAGCCAATGGCGTCGATTCACGATCTTCATGCCCGCTCCCAGGCGTGGTACCGCCCCACCCACTGCAGCAGCTTCTGGGGCGCATGCGCGCGCTTCCACTCGCCGGCGGCATACTTGTTGGCCTCCGCCAGCGTGGGGTAGGTGTGGATGGTGCCGAGGATCTTGTTCAGCCCGAGGCCGTGCTTCATCGCCAGCACGTACTCGGCCAGCAGGTCGCCGGCGTGCTCGCCGACGATCGTCACGCCCAGGATGCGATCCTTGCCCGGCACGGTGAGCACCTTGACGAAACCGTGCGCGGTGCCGTCGGCGATCGCCCGGTCGAGGTCGTCGATGCCGTACTTCGTCACTTCGTGGGCGACGCCCTGTTCCCTGGCCTCGGTCTCGCTCAGGCCCACGCGTGCCACCTCCGGGTCGGTGAAGGTAGCCCAGGGGATCACCCGGTAGTCTGCCTTGAACCTGCGGAACCGACCGAACAAGGCGTTCACCGCCGCGTACCATGCCTGGTGCGCCGCCGTGTGCGTGAACTGGAACGGCCCGGCCACGTCGCCCACGGCGTAGATGTTGGGATACAGGGTCTGCAGGTATGCGTTGGTCTCGATGGTCCTGCGCGGCGTGAGCGGAATGCCCAGTTCCTCGAGCCCGTAGCCGGTGACGCGCGGGCTGCGGCCCACGGCGCACAGCAGTTCGTCGAAGGGGATCGCGACTTCGCCGTGGCCATGACTGGCCACTAGGCGCTTTTCGCCGTCCACCACCTCGACCCGTACCGCCTGGTGCCCGGTGAGCACGTTCACGCCGTCGGCGCGCAGCGAGGTCAGCACCCGTTCGGAAACCTCCGGGTCCTCGCGCACCATGATGCGCGGTGCCATCTCCACCTGCGTGACGGCACTGCCCAGGCGCGCAAAGCTCTGCGCCAGTTCGCTGCCGATGGGGCCGCCGCCCAGCACGACGAGCCGCTTCGGCAACTCGGCCAGCCCCCACACCGTGTCGCTGGTCAGGAATCCCGCTTCCTCGAGCCCCGGGATCGGCGGCACGAACGGGCGGGCGCCGGCAGCGATGACGATGTTCTTCGTCGTCAGCGTCTGCATCGTGCCATCGGCCAGCGTGATCTCCACCGCCCACGGGCTGGTGATGCGGGCGTGGCCCTGCAGCACCTCCACGCCCAGGCTGGTATAACGCTCGACCGAGTCGTGCGGCTCGATGTCGCGGATGACGCCGTGTACCCTCCGCATGACCGCGGCGAAGTCGACCCGGCCGGCCGCGTCAGCCACGCCCAGCTCGTGCGCCTTCTTCAGTTGCCGCGCCATCTTGGCCGAGCGGATCAGCGCCTTGCTCGGCACGCAGCCGAAGTTCAGGCAGTCGCCGCCCATCCTGTGGCCCTCGATCAGCGTGACCTTGGCCTTCACGGCGGCGGCGATGTAGGCCGAGACCAGCCCACCCGCACCGGCACCGATCACCACCAGGTTGCGGTCGAAGGAACGAGGCTTCGTCCACTTCGAGTAGACCTTGCGCCGCTCGAGCCAGTCCACGCCGGCCTTGGCCAGCAGCGGGAACAGGCCCAGCAGAACGAAGCTGCCCAGCAGACCCGGCGAGAGGATGTCGCCCGGCGACCGGATGGCTGCGAGCTGCGTGCCCGCGTTCACGTACACCGCGGTGCCGGCCAGCATGCCGAGCTGGCTCACGAGGTAGAACAGGCCGGCGCTCATCGGCGTCAGGCCCATCAGCAGATTGATCAGCCAGAACGGGAACATCGGCACCAGGCGCAGCGTCAGCAGGTAGAAAGTGCCGTCCTTGCGCACGCCTTCGTTGATGGGCTCCAGGGCCTTGCCGAAGCGGGCCTGGATCGCGTCGCGCAGCAGGTAGCGCGCCAGCAGGAAGGCCAGCAGCGCACCCAGGCTGGACGCGAAGCTCACCAGCAGCAGCCCCCAGCCGAGGCCGAACATGGCTCCGGCGGCCAGCGTCAGGATCACCGCACCAGGAATCGACAATGCGGTGGCTGCCACGTAGACGGCAAAGAACAGCGCGGCCGTGGCCAGCGGCTGCGCCAGCACCTGCGTCTGCAGCGCATCGCGGCTCGCCTTGAGGTTGTCCAGGGTGAGCAGCGCGCCCAGGCCGAAGTGCTGCCAGGCCCACACGGACGCCACCGCCACGGCCGCTGCGCCAACCCAGAGCAGAGTCCTGGAGGGGCGGGCCATCAGCGCCCTCCCTCGGTCGGACGCACGGCAGGCAGCTCCGTGACCGCAGGCGCGATGGCCTCCAGCGCCCCGCCGCAACTGCTGCCCTGTCCGGCCGTGCAGCCGTAGCAGTGGTCGGCGATGCGGATATCCGTACCCGCCGGGTCCTGGTGCAGCAGGTCACGCAGGTGCAGTCGAGATTGCCCGCCCATGCCGGCGCGCATACCCAGCATCTGATTGAAGTCGCAGTCGTAGAGGACGCCCTGCCAGTCGACGCTCAGCAGGATGCGGCACATCACGGTGTCGAGGTTCTCGGCGCGGTAGTTGTCGCGCAGCAGCTTCATGTAGGTGCCGAAGGCCCCCTTGCTGACCAGCGTGCTCCCGAAGCGCTGGATCGGCATGTTGGTGAGGGCGAACAGGTGGTCGAAGCGGATGCCGAAGTGCAGCAGCAGTTCGCGCTTGTAGTCGGCCTCCAGCGGCCCCTGAGGCGGCGGCAGCGAAGGGCCCTGCGGGTTGTAGACGAGGTTGAGCACCAGGCCGCGGGCCGGGTCGCCGTAGCCCAGCGCGTTGAGCTGACGCAGGCCCGCGATGCTGCGCTCGAACACGCCGTCGCCGCGCTGGCGGTCGACGTTCGCCGGCGAGTAGCACGGCAGCGAGGCAGCGACCTCCACGCCTTGCCCGGCGAGGAACGCCGCCAGATCCTCCTGCCCCGGCTCGGACAGGATGGTGAGGTTGCAGCGGTCAATGACGCGCACGCCCAGCGCCCGGGCTTGCCGCACGAGGTGGCGGAAGTGCTCGTTCAGCTCGGGCGCGCCGCCGGTGAGGTCCAGTGTCGAGACCTTGCGCGCACGCAGCACCTCGATCACCAGCGCAATCGTGTCGCCATCCATCATCTCGGTGCGGTACGGGCCCGCCGCCACGTGGCAGTGCAGGCAGCTCTGGTTGCACGTGTAGCCGAGGTTGACCTGGAGGGTCTCCAGCGAACGGCGCCGGATCGGCGGGAAGTCGGTGGCGGCGAGCAGGGCCAGCGTGGCGTGCATGGGCGATCCGATCGAATGGCGGCGACGCCTAGTAGTCGCCGCGCCAGGCTGAACGGTTACAGACGACGCCCTTCAGGCCGATCTGGGCGGGGCGTGACATGGCGGGTTCCTCGTGAAGTGAGGTCCTGAGCGTAGAAGTGCAGCGATCACACCTGTTGATCGATCGTCTCGTCTCGTGGTCCCAGCGTGCCGGCCATGGCCGGCGTGGCCGCCCACGCCGACGGCGTCATGCCCACCCGTCTCACGAAGGCGCGGCCGAACGCAGCGGTGCTGGCGTAGCCGGCCGCGTGCGCCACGGACTTGGGCATCCGACCCTGGCGCAGCAGACCCTGGGCCAGGGCAATGCGGTAGGCGGTCAGGTGGTCCATCGGGGCCTGCCCCGTGACCTCGTGGAAGCGCTTCGCGAAGCGCGAGCGCGACAGCGCCGCGAGGCGCGCCATCTGCTCGAGCGTCCAGGCATTCGCGGGCGTTTCGTGCAAGGCCTGCAGCACGGACGCCTGACGGGCATCGGCCAGACCCGCCAACGCGCCCGACGCGGCCCACCCCTGCGCCATGCCATGTCGAAGCAGGCGCAGCAGCAGCACCTCGCACAGCCGGTCCACGGCCGCTTGGCGACCGCAGCGTTCCCCGAAGGCCTCGTCGAACAGCAGGCCCAGCAGCGCCTCGGACCCGGGGAGTTCCGTCAGCGGAACCTGCACGACGTCGGGCAGCGCGTCGGCCACCGGATTGCGGCCCGCGGCGCCGAACACGACGGTGCCGCACACCACGTCGGCGCCGTCGCGGTCATCGGCCACCAGTCGGTGGGCTTCCGGCCGCGGCAGCAGCACGAGCGTCGGCTGCACGATGTCGATGGGGCCCGCGCCCAGACCGATCATGCGCACCGGCCCGCGACGGACCAGGTGCAGGTGCCCGCGCCCGGTGTCGCGGTCGAAGTCGTGTACTCCGCACAGGCCACCGACGTGGAAGACGCCCGCCTGCAGCGGAAAGCGCTGCAGCAGCGTCGTCAGGCGGTCGGCCCGGAGCGGTTCAGGGCGCTCTTTCATGGCGATATCGGGCATCTGCAGACGGGGAGCTTACATCGGGTACGACGTCAGGGCTGTAATTCGCGTACGGCGCGCGTCCGGTTACGGCCCCGGTACCATCGACGTCCTTCGGGTCGGATCCAGCCGCCCCGGGTCCGCGATGCGGACCGGTGTAACCAACGGACCCCGAGCCGCGAAATGCCATTCGACGACAGCTCGAGCGACTTCGAGTCCGCCCTGAAGCCGCTGTGGCTGCGCGCGCAGTCGGGCGATGAGGCGGCCTATCGGCAGTGCCTCGGGCTGCTCGCATCTCGACTGCGCGCTTACCTGAAGCGCCGCCTTTCCGGCTTGCCCGACGAGGTGGAGGACCTGGTTCAGGAGACGCTGTTGGCCCTGCATCTGCAACGTGGCACCTACGATCCGACACTGCCCGTCAGCGCCTGGGCGGTAGCTATCGCACGCCACAAACTGGTCGATCTGTGGCGTCGGCGCGGCCGACGCGAAAGACTTCACGACGCCATCGACGACGTCGACGAGCAACTGCTGGTCGCGGAACCTCGAGACAGCGACGCGCGACGTGACCTGGAGACCCTGTTCGAGGCCTTGCCCCAGGCACAGCGGCAAGCCATCGTGCTGACCAAGCTGGAAGGACTTTCGGTCGCCGAGGCGGCAGCGCGCGCCGGCGCCTCCGAATCGGCGATCAAGGTGCAGGTGCACCGCGGGCTGAAGCGGCTCGCCGCCCTCGTGCGGCGCGACGGCTCGGGTGACTCGGTCACCGACGGACAACGGACATGAAAACCGAGACGCTCATCGACATGCTGGCCCGGAATGCGGGTCCAGCCCCTCGCGCATTGGCGGCCAGGCGCCTGTCGCCGGCAGTGGCTGCCGGGCTGCTGGCCAGTGGCGGGGCAGCCATCGCCTGGTTCGGGCTGATCCCGTGGTCGCTGTTCAGCACGCACGTACCCTGGACCAAGATGGCCTACGCCGGCGCACTGGCGGGCGCCGCCGGCTGGTGGGCCGTGCGGCTGTCGCGGCCTGCGGCGTCGGCGGCGCGCGCCCGGGTTGCCGTCATGGCCGTGGTGCTCGCGATGGTGACGATCGGTCTCGTGTCGTGGCTGTCCGAGCCGGCCGACGGTCGCATGGATGCCCTGCTGGGGTATTCGTGGTTCAGTTGCCCGCCCAGTGTGCTGGCACTGTCCCTGCCCGCGCTGGCCGCGGCACTGTGGGCGATTCACGGCCTGGCGCCGACGCGTCCCCGCACAGCCGGCTTCGCTGCCGGCCTGCTGGCCGGGTCGGTCGGCGCGCTCGGCTACGCGCTCTCGTGCCCGGAAGCGTCCGTGACCTTCGTCGCCGTCTGGTACTCGCTGGGTATCGTGCTGACCGGCGCCGTCGGTGCGGTCCTCGGGCCGCGCGTGCTGCGCTGGTGACCCTGCCGACCGTGCCTGCGGCGGCATCCGCGGCCGGCGACGTCTTCGGACGGCACCTCGATCAAGCCGACCGTCGCCGATGATCCGGACGTGGTCTTCGTGACCCTCGCGTGCGAATGCGACTCGCAAGCGCAAAGCGCGTCGGGCGCGCGGCAGCGGGCGTGGCGCGCAGGACGCGACGGGCAGTAGCCGAGGAGATCGTCAACCCAAGCAGGGCTTATGGTGCGACGCAGCCCTTCCAATGCGCTGCCGCGCCGGAATAATGGGTCACCGCGCCCCGGCGTCCGAAGCGTCCGCTCCAGTACCCATCCGTGAAGTATTCAGCGTTCACCCTCGCACGCCAGGCGACCGACGGCCATCGAGGCTGGCCGGCGGCGTGGCGGTCTCCGGATCCCAAGCCTGCCTACGAGGTCGTGATCGTCGGCGGTGGGGGCCACGGACTCGCCACGGCCTACTACCTCGCCCGTCGGCACGGCATCACCGACGTGCTCGTCCTCGAGAAGGGGTGGCTCGGGGGCGGCAATACCGGGCGGAACACGACGATCGTCCGGT
>Ga0169931_10008260_pt1 | contig 15226 bp, 14 predicted proteins | sample Kivu_15m_20L_FD_129675 | JGI IMG/M metagenome (GOLD analysis project Ga0169931, IMG submission 129675) | Freshwater microbial communities from Lake Kivu, Western Province, Rwanda to study Microbial Dark Matter (Phase II) - Kivu_15m_20L... | ecosystem: Environmental > Aquatic > Freshwater > Lake... | reverse complement strand
GAAAAGCCTTCTGGAGCCAAGGCCAAATAGGTTTCCAGCAACCGGTCAAATTTCCGGATCGGTTTTTCGTAAAAGGCCACGAAATCCAGGTCTTCATTCCGGATGCCGGCCTCCCGTAGGCAGTATTCGGCCGCCTTGACCGGGAAAGCCTCGTCGTGTTTTTTGCGGGTAAATCGCTCCTCCTGCGCCGCCGCCATGATCTTTCCATCCACCACCAGGGCGGCGGCGGAATCATGATAAAAGGCGGAGATGCCGAGGATGTTCACGACCGAGCCATATTCACGAAGCCGGCTACCGGGATCAAGGTTTTGGACTTTGCCCAGGCAGGGATTCAAGAATTTTTTGGCTAAAGATCTGCTGGGCCCGGGGGCCGGGGTGGGGGTCATGCGGAGTGTTACGCATGCCTGTTTCGTTGAGGTCAACGGAGACGTCTGCAATCCGCCCCCCCTTGGCCCGCCAGATTTGCAGCATGTGACGGGTCTGGTCATCTCTTTCAATCCCCGCCAGCAGGAAAGTTGCGCCCACGGCTTCCGCCTCTGCGGCCAGGGTTTCGATTAGCTTCGCCGAAATTTCCTCCTTCGGCACGGCGTTGGCCTCGATTTTGGCCCAGCGCTTTTCAATTGAATGGGGGATGGAAAACAGTCTCATGCCCGGGATCTCCTGGAATTTTTCCGGTGTCGGACTCACCCGCAGCCGCCCGTCCGCATCCAGCCGGGCGTTCGGCTGGGCCTGGGGCCCCAATCCTCCGTCCCGGGGCCGGATCAGTGTCTTCTGCCAACGTCGCAGCCCGGCGTTTCTCTCGTCGTGAAAGGAGGCGTAGGCCAGCACCACCACCTGGGGACGATCTCCATTTTGGAGCTTTTGGCGCATCCACAGAAGGGACTGCACGTTGTTGTAGCCGGGAACGCCGAGATTGCGGATGTGGAATCCGGGAAGGCTTTGCTGTAGCCGCCACGGAAAAGTTTCCTTATCCGGCAAAGACCAGCCATAGGTGTAGGAACAGCCAAGGATCCAAATTCCCGGTCGGCCGGTCCTGTCCTCCTCCGGGCCCGTGGTGCGCTCATGCTCCGCCAAATGGGTCGTTGTTACGGGGGTGCCGTCAGCCAGGAAAACGGCGTAGTGGCCGGGCTTTAACCGGTAACCCAGGAGGGGGTCATCCTCATAGAGTTTCCCCCCCGGCTCAACGCGAAACGGGACCAGATCCGGCTGCCATGGCGGCTCTTTCGTCAGCCGAAGGATGATTTCTAGAGTTCCCATCATGAGGAGGAATGCTGCCATGGAGAAGCCCGCCTTCAGAAAAAAACGTGAAGCCCCGCTCATCCTCGAAAAGGCATGGCTCATCGCGCTTGCAGGGCTAAAAAAAAATCAAGGACGGGGAGCCCACAAAGTGAGGGTTTCCTCTCCACGATCGGCCTGCAGGTTGGCTTGGCCGGCAACCTCCCGGGCAGAGGGCAACCTCGCCTGCGGCCACCAATCGTCCGGGTTGGCCATTCGGGATGAGGACCGGACCCAGATCCAGCTGGACCGAAGGGTGGTGAGATCCAGCCCCGCCAGGACCCGTTCCAGGTATTCGGGTTGGTCCCGAAAAAACCACGGAACCCCTGGCGATCTTCCGCCCGAGAGGTACACCCACCCGCAAAGACTGTCTACCCCCACCACCGGGGTTCCGGGCTGAAAACCTTTTTCCTGAAGAATACTCCCGATGACTTGCAGTTCCCGTCGGGTGCCGGGATCCAGCCGTAGCCTTCCAGCCTCGGGTCCTTCCCCCAGCATTTCCGTTTGATCCAAAACGGATCCCACGCGGTACATGCCCAAGAGAGAGGTGGACACCCGGCTGGCCTGCAGCAGGCAAAAGCCGATCAGGGCGATGGCCGCCACTCTCCTGACCGAGGAGGTGGGCGGCCTGCCAAACATCAGGATTCCCGCGGCGGCAAAAAAAACCGTCCCCTGGCCGGCATAGTCGGCAATCGAGGTGTTCGTGCCGATTCCACAAAGAAAAGGCGTTGCCACCAAACCCCCAAGCACCGCCGCCTGACCATTGAACCCCGGCTTGCGCCCTCCGCTTTCCGCATTTTGATTTCGCCTGATGGCCCAGATCGTCCACACGACTCCCAGCAACCAGCCCCCGGCTAACACTGACTCCTTGCCAAACTGCTCGATCCCGCCCCGCCACCACCCTCGCGCGGCGGCCAAAGCCAGCCCTGCCGCAAAAAGAATGGAGGCGATTTTTGCCGGCGGCCACTGGCCCGGCGCACGCCGGGCCAACCACCAAAAGACAAGGATGGCGGGCAGAAGCCAGACGTAAGCCCGGGCAATTCGGTACAGGTAGTAAAACAGCTCCCAGCCGTACTTCGGCCCAATGAACCATCCATGGGATCCGGTGGTCTGCGCGATCAGCATCCCGGCCTGCAGCGTGTCGCGGATGCCGGCTCCACCGGCGTAAACTGCAAAACCTGCCGTAACGGCGAGGAAGGTCAGGAGCGCTTTTTGCCAGTCCCGGAGGCCGGGTCCCGCCGCGTTTTTCCCGCCTCGCCAGAAAAGGGCCCCGAAAAGGACCAGTAGAATTAGGGCCGCACCCCACTTGCCCAACAAGGCCAGCCCCAGGCCGACCCCAAGTTCCATGGGTCCGCTGCAGGTGATTCCGCACCGCAACCATCCGGACCACGCCAACATGGCCCCCAGCAGGATCATCCAATTGTAGCACGGGGTGCGCATGCCTGCGCTATAGACGGTGAAAGCGGCCACCATCAAAACAGGGGTGGCCAAGGCCGCGGCCGCTTCCTTTCCCGGGCCCAGTCGCAGGCAATCCGCGCCCTCCATCCTCCTTGCTCCGGCCAGTAAGTCCTTTTTGCCGATCCAACGCAGCCCGACCACCGACTCTCCCCCAAGCAAATACATGGGCCTGAGAAGAAATCCGTGAAAGGTCCCGTGGCCCCAGGTTTTCCAGGGATCCAGCGCAATCAGCAGATAACTGGCCTCGTCCGTCATCTCCAGACCCCGGTTCGCCGCCCAAAAATGAAGGGATGCCACGACCAACACGGCAGCCCAACCCGCAAGCTCGGCTAACTTCATGCCCAGGCGTGCGGATTTACCCATGGTCGGCAAGGGGTCCGAGCAGTTTGGCCGGTTGGCTTCTCATCGTCGAACAGCCTCCAAAAAATGGACACGGAAAAGCTCCATGGCGAAACTTGGGTTGCAGATCCTCTGGTACTCACTGGGGACGGGTGCAGAGGGTTTTTGAAATCGCTCCAAAATCTCCCGCAGCGAATCGCTGTCCCGGTATCTCGGATGGCCTTCTCCCAGGGACTGAAGGTGAAATCGCTCCGGCGAACCTTCCCAGGTGATGACCGGTTTGCTTAGACAGGCAAATTCCGCAATGGCCAGCCCGAACGTTTCTCCGCGTTGTCGCGCGTGGATCATCCCGTCGCATGCCTGCAAAAAATCACTTTTGCATGCCGGATCGGCCGTGGGGGGAAGGAAACGGATTCTTTCGTGCCGCGGAATTCCCGGCAGGGGGTCGGTTCCCAAAAAAAGAAACCACAGGTCCGGCCGCTTTTGGACGGCCCGAAACACCTCCGCATGGGCGAAGGGGAGGTCAAAGGAGTCCGCCCCCCCATGTCTTCCCAACACCACCGCTTCGCCGGGAATCCCCAGCTCGGCGCGCAGGTTCCCGGTCGGCGGCGGAAGATCGACCATGTGTGGTACCCAAGGCGCGCGACCCAGGGTCATCGCCCGGCTTAACCAGGGGGACACGTACGCATAACGGTCCCCGTGGAAGTCCGCCTCGGGAAAAATGGCATGCACGGCGGTGGGGGTTGACCGGGCCACCACGCCGTCAAAAAATCCGTTTTTGATCGTGTAAAGCAGGTCGGCTTTCTCCCCGGCAAGGATCTCCTCGGCCTGCGCCCAGTCCCGGTATTCCACCACACGGAAACGGCGGCGGAAACGGTCCCCCCAAGCCCCCCCCTGCGTGGCTTTTTCCCCGGCCACCAAAATCACCGCCTCCGCCCCGAGAATCGTTTCCGCGTGGTGGGCATAGTCATAGAGCGCCACCTCCGTGCCCCGATAGCCCCAGTAGGCGGAGTGGAAAAAAATTTTCAACTTTGAAACTTTCGAAGGGGAAGAGGACGCCCTGCTTTGAAATGGGGGGATTGGGATATCAAAATTCGCAGTTTCAAATCCGATTTTTTCCGCTTTGAGCCCCGCCTTAGGTTATGCGCAGACGGTAGTATTCATCGTCGTGGATGAATTGATCGAGGCGGTACCCGGCCTGGGCCATGGCCCGGAAGACTTCTGGGTGGGGATCGCGGGCCTGGAGAATCACCCAACGCGGCCGGGCTCCACGGGCAATCTGGCCCATCAGGTTACGGATCGTTTCCTTGCGGCGCGCCGAAACTAATTCGACATTTAAACCTGGAACGCAGTCGCCCGGGGGAAGATTCCCGAGGGCCAGGGGCCGGTTTCTTTGCAGCAGCTCCGCGGCCACATTTCTCTCCTCACGGACCACCCCCCGCCAACCGACTTCCTCAAGCCAGACCGTGTGACTGCCGGTCACTCCGTCCCCCGCATCCCACTCCATGAATCGACCCTCTGTTTTTCCTACCCAGCGCAGCAGGAAATGTTTTTGGGTCTCCGCCACGGGTCTTTGCCCTCCCCGGGTGGCCCCGTGGTCCAAACCACGCCGCCGGGCCGGATAGAAAGCCGGGCTCCGCGCCGGCAAAAAACCATACCCCCACCTCCGCAGATTTTTGAATGCTTGCTTGGGCATCGCTATTTGCCAACCCGGGACTCCGGCCATCAACGGGCCGGTACCATACCTATGGGCGGGGGCTTTCCCCTCACCCTAGGCGGGGGGAGTCGCCAGATGCCGGTGGTACCGGCCGCCGTGATAAAAATATTTGCAGAGATACTTGAGATTGCGGCGGAGGGGCGGCCGGAAAAAGGATCGGACCAAGTCGGCACGCCAGCCCGTCACTCCCGCCGCATGGCTTTTGTCGTTGCCCTGTAGATGCAGGATGGCCAGCTGAAAATCCCCTGCGGGAAGTCGAACCCGGATCTGCCCGTCCACCGCACTTCTCCAAATTTTTGGAAGGGCCTTTTTTTTCTGCAGAAAGGCGCCTCCGTAGGCTCCACTGTCGACGAGCCAGCGGCCGCAGGGCTCCCGCAGGTCCCGTAGGCGTAGGCCCTGTTCGTTTTCAAATTCGGTGATCAGGGCCATGTCATGAACGACCAGGCCGCCGGGTTCCCCCCGGCGGAATTTTTCAAACCGCTTGGCCCAAAGGCGGAGCCGCCCAGGATTTTCGTACTGTTCCAGAATCCAATCCGCGAGCCGCAACACCACTCCTGCGTCCGGGCAGAAACAGGTTCCGTACAAGTGGGGCAGCCCGGCGAGCCTACCCCCGAGATCCCTGGCCAGATGCCCCAGGTCGCACAGGGGAAAGGCGTCGCTGTCGAGAAACCAAAAGGGCCCGGGGGGGGCGGGTTCGAAAAAATCGGCGAGGCAAAGCCACCGCTCAATGCAACGTCGTTCGTCTTCAAGGTTGGAAGTGTTGAGGTGGACAAAGGCTCGGTGAAAGCGAAGCCGCCGCGCCGAGTTCTCCGGGCAGCAATGATGTTCGTAGTCGATCCCGCGGATCCGGTTCGTCCAGTCACCCAAAAGGACGATTCGGGCCCGGGGATTCGAGAGCCGAGCCTGTTCTAGGGCGAAGGGGAGGTATGGGGAAAAGCCCTGGTGAAAGTAAAGCAGAAGGGGCGGGCTACTCTCCATGCACCCGGTCCCGTTTGACCAATCGCCAGCGTGTCAGCGGCCAAAACCAACGCCGCCGGGCGACCGGCACCCCTGGGCGCTCGATTTCCCTGACGAGAAACTCCAACAGGCGGGCCGGGTCATAAATTTCCGGAACCCGGTTATCGCGCAGGGGCGGCTCGCGGAGCATCCTGCCGTAGGCCTCCCGGTCGTTTTCCAGGTGCAGAATGTGGTCGCAGCATTCGGAAAAATCCCGGAAGGTGGAGACGTTGATGAAGGCCTTCGGATTGAACCATTGCAGGGCTTTTTCATCTCCCCAGTAGATCGGGATGGAGTAGGCCTCAAACGCGTCGGTGAACTTCTCCGTGGTCCATCCCGGCGTCAGCCGGTTTTCGAAGGCGATATGAAAGCGGTAGCGGGACAAAAACTCCATTTTGGCCCGGCCGGCGGTTCCGGGAACCTCGTAGCCCAGGTTGTTGCAGGCCCGTCCCCCCGCATCCACTTTTTTCCTCCGATTTAATTCGTGGAAGAAACGCGTACGATTGGCCACGGTCCGGTCGGCGTACTTGTGCAGGAAGGAGCAAAACCCCCGGGGCTCGTCCAGGATCCGATCCCAGTCGGTGTGCGGGGAACGCACCAGGTTCTCGCCCCGGCGGTGGGCCGCAAAGTAGGGAAACCAGAAGGCGCGGGGGTGGTCAAAAAAAGACGATGTTACCGCCGCATCGCACTGCTTCCAGTCGGGGCCATATCTTTCCTGGGAATAAAAAATCTTTTTGCAGGAATAGAGCCGGTTGCGGTGACCGTAGTGGGTGAAAATCAGGACATCGGGATCGTCCACGATCTGCACGTTGTAGTGCCGGGCCAGCAAGTTGTGCAGGAAGTTATCCGTCTTGCTTTGGCGGCCCAGGGCATCGGCAAAATCCATGCGGAGGATGGGTTTTTTCCCGTTTTCCATGGTGGTTTTTAAGCCGGTTTCTTCAGGGCTTCCAGCACTTCCCGGACAACCGCCTTGGGGGATAAATCGTGCAGGCAAAGAGCTCGTTCGTACTTGCATTCCCAATGGCATTGGAAGCATGCCATCGGATGGGTCACCACCCGGGCCTGGCCATAAGGGAAAAATCTTCCGTAATCCCCTCCCCCTAAAACCACGACCGTGGGCTTTTGGAGCGCCAAGGCCAGGTGGGCTGGCCCCGTGTCGACTCCCAAAAAAAGATCGGCGGAGGCGATCACCCGGGCCAGTTCCTCCAACGAGGTCTTGCCCCGGAGATCCCGGGTTTTGGCCAATGGGGTTTGCAGAAGATCGGAGGACGTTTTCTCCGCTGGGCCCCCGATCAACACCCACTCGGGGTTGATTTGTTTGTTCAAAGCCTTAACGACATCCGGCCAATGGGGGTACTCCTTGATGGCATTCACCGTGCCCACGGCCATCACAATGCGGGGCCCCACAGAGGGCTGCCGCATCGGAGATTCGGTAGGGTCCCGCTCCGCCGCACCCAAACTCTGTAAGGAAGTTCCTTGCGAGTCCGCCAACGAGATGCAAGGCCCATCGATTTCAGATTTTAAACCGAGATGCACAAGCATCCGCTGATACTTCTGCAGCTCGTGCAAATCCGCATCCGGCACTGGCACGCGTTCGCCGGGTACGGCTTCGTATTTCGCCCGGTGTCGGGCCTGAACCCCGCGAAACTCGCCGGCAAAGGCCACTTTTCGGCGGGCGTGGATTTTTTTGGCCAGCTTATAGCTCGCCTTGTCCCCGTTGTAAGCCGGCAGGAGCACCCAGTCGAACGATCCAGGCAGTGGTTGAAGGATTCTGCGCCGATAACCGCCGCCGCGGTGAGCCTCCTCCCGCCGGAATGTGTGGAGTCGGTCAACCTCTCCCCACCGCCGGTAGATCGGGGCCACGTCTTCCGGCACGGCCAGATGAATCTGGGTAGCCGGCAATTGCTTTCGCAGGCTGGCGAGGAAAGGCAGAAACAGGATTTGATCCCCGATCCGGTCGGCCCGGATCAGAAGAACGGTGGCAGGCTGCCCATCCCGGGCTTCATCAAAAACGAATCGAACGTCACCACGAACATCCGCTTGGGCGATGGGGAGGACGCCGGAGGTTCGCGCATGCCCCGCCCGGGCTCCCGGTTGGAAAGCCTCGGTGATTCTTTTCCAAAAAGTGCGAGGGGTCCGCGCCGTGCCGATTTCCTTGTCGCGGATATGGGAAAAAAGCCGCCGGACCCGCGGCTCGGACCGACCTGCCCGTTCCAGGCGGTCGAGCCCGGCCACCAGCCCGCGGTGTCCATAATAAACCTCTTTAAACTCCATCTGTGCCCGGTCTGCCATCGCGTAATGCTGAAACTTCCATCCCCTCGCCCGGGTTTCTTCTTGAAGCAATGGCTTGATTCGCCCGACATCCTTTTTCCGATTTTCGCTTTCCGAATTTCGAATTAACCGCGGCGGCTCGTGGCTCTCCCACCGGTCCCCCTTGCGATAACGCCAAACCCTCAGCCACTCGAAGGCGCGAAAATTGCCGAAATGTCCGGGCCGGGAGGAACAACGGTCCCAGCCGAAAAAGTAGTCGCAGTCGAACCAGGCGGCGGTCAGGTCGGGTCGCTCGCGGAATTCCTGGACGAGTTCGCGGACCTGTTGCGGACGCCAAAACTCGTCCACATCCAGCTGCCAAAGAAGTGAGCCATCGGGTACAAGATGCATGAAGGAGCCGATCATGGCTTTTTTGCCGGCCCATGGCTCTGCCTTTGGCGGACGATGGAGGATCAGCCGGCCCCCAAACTCGCTGCCCAGACCGTCCAAAAACGCACTCGTCCCGTCCGTGCTTAAGCTTCGGTTTCTTGATTCTGAATTTTTTTCACTTTGCGCGTTTTGCGTTTTGCTTTCGGGTAGCCGTCCGCCGGCTTCGCGGCACCAAGCCGTGTCCTGGACGTGCGCGGCCAGTCCCTCCACGACATGCCACCGCCATTCCACGCCCTGCAGGAGCCGAAAGAATTGTGCTTGGCCCCGGATCCACGGCTGGCCGTTGTAGACGATTGTGAAAAACTCGACTTTCAGGACTCCTGCTCCCCGGAAAACAGCCGAGAAATCAAATTGGGGACGCTCCCTCTGGGATTACCCGCATGAATGTCCGAAAGCGTCGGGTTGAATATACCGGCAGTCCATGCATTGCCCTCTTGGTGGCTTGCGAGCCACGGCCTTGAGACGGTCGTAGGGCTAAAAAAGCGGGGCAAAGAACAGTTTCGCTGCCCACGCAGGATGCCTTGGGGATTTTTCGGGCCTTTTTGGACGCCGCCGGGCGGATCGGCGTGGGGCACGGATTGAAAGATCTCTTTCCTGTTCAAAGGTCCAGGGAATCCTCTGTTTTGCCATAATTTTTGCAGCCAACCTTTTAATCGCGGGTTTCTTGGCATTGGTTCCAATCTTCGTCGCGGGTGGTGTAACGTTCCCATTTTCGGATCCAGGGACGGAAGACAGCGCGCAAACCCTGAATCCACCGCCCCAACCTGGGACGGCGTAGCCGCAAGAGCTCAAGCTCCCTTTGCCGGAAGGCCATGCCGGTTCGGCGCACCATCCGGCCGTCGGCGGCGAACTCGTGATCGCAATGCCCCATGTGGAATTTTTTTTCATCTCCGTCCAAAAGCTCGTGATTAATCCGGTTGAGATGGGCGTGGGGGCGCAGAGGATCCGGGTTTTTTTTCACGTACGAGTAGTCATGGTCGCAATGGAAGGGTCGCAGCTGCCGGGAAAGATCGATGGCCGGGATCCCGTGCCAACGGGCCTGATAGATCATCCAGTTGTCCCAGGCGGCCTGCCCGATTCGAAATTCGGGCATGGTCTTCACCGGAAAGCCCCGGAAAAGAAAAATATCCAGGGCACAGGCCGGCCCCCAACGGACGGGGTGCCTTCGCTCGGCAAGAAAGTTGTCCAGCTCGTCACTGGCCAGTTCCGGCCCGGTCCAGGTCGGCAGGCACCGGCGCCGGGCCGTCGCCAAAAAAGGGCTCGGCAGTTGATGCAACTGATCCACGGCAAATTGGGCCGAGGCATCCAAAAGAATGTCCGAATTGACAAAAATAAAGATTGCCTCCGGATCCAGCCGGCTGGCGGCCAGAAAAATTTTGGAAATGATCTTGAAACCACTTTCGTCCGTTTCCGCCGGACCGCCGTACTCGATTCCCTCACCTTGGCAGATTTCGGGTAGGCCGGACTCACTACCGTAGAGGATCCAGCGGGCCCCCGGCAGGGCACGTTTCCAGCTACGGATAGCGGTGAGCTGAACCGGCCGTGTTTCGGCGGTAAAGGGTTTGGGTGAGGAAAAAAGGATCACTTCGCTTGCCGCAATCGTCGTTTGCTGGTTCTGACCAAGGTACGGACGCATTCCCATCCGGCCCGCAAACTCACCCCAAGGTCTTCCCCGGGGCACGGGCGGGGAGCCCTTCCTGCCGCTGAGGAAAAGGTTTCTGCTGCGATTTTCCCGAAAGCCTCCCAACTGAATTTCTTCGCCTGGCTCAATCCTCGGGAAACATGTTTATTTCTCGCCGTTGGAATCAACAACTCTTCCATGGCCGATTTCATTTCCATGGGGGAGTCTGGGTGAATATACAGGGGGGCTTCCCCGCCCACCTCAGGCAAACTCGCCAGTGCCGTGGTGATCACCGGGCAACCGCAGGCCATGGCCTCCAATATCGGCAGCCCAAATCCCTCATAACGGGAAGGGTATGCGAGCGCAACTGCTCCGGAATAGGCCAAAGCCAACTCTTCTTCCGAAAGCTCCGGCAACCACCGGATACTTTCGGGATTTAGGGCTGCCACCAGCTCCGCCTCCGGAGGAGTTCGACCGACTAAAACCAGCTCATAGAGATCCCTCTTTTTCCAGGATCGGTAGGCTGCAAAGAAGAGTTTTGTGTTTTTGTAGCCACGGGCCCCGGTGGTTGATCCGCACATGCCGATTCGCTCTCCTACCAAAAGAAAGTACGGCTTCCTAATGCCCTTCCCTCGGCGAAAGGCCTCAATCTTCTCATTTTTACGGGGGGAAAAATGGGCCTCTACACCGAGGTAAGCCACGCGGATCCGGTCCTCGGGAATCGCCGGAAAGAAATGCTTTAGGTCCCGGGCGGTGTTTTCCGAGACGCAAAGATGGGTTGAGGCCTGGCGGATGCAGGCGGCTTTGGCCCGCCAGGCCTCTCCAAGGGTGGGCTCGCCCATGCGTTGGGGAATAAAGTCGTGGTGCAGGAAAGCCGACGCCGTTCCACAAGGCCCGGAGATCCAGGTAGAGACAAAAACATCGGCTCCATGTTTGCGACAGGCCTGCCCAAGCCTGATTCGGTCCAGAAAAGGCTCTTTGGGGCTTCGGGGCGTCATCCGTTCCCTTGCCAACCCAATGAAATCAGGGAAAGTTTCTCCGCGATCCAGCACTTTTACGTGACGAATAAAGCCTGTTCGTGCCCACTCCTGGAGCAGGGAATTCCACACTCGGTACACTCCGTAATGGCAGCCTTCTTGGTAGGCGACCCCATCTACTAAGATAAGAGGCTGCATGGGTTTATCTCTGCCACTCCCGCTTTCTTTCCGGGAAGTTGGTTTGATTGAAGTTTCGGAAATCAGAAATGAGTCTTTTTTGCTGGCGGTTTCTAATCCCTACCTGGCTTTACCTAAAAGGAATAAGTTATTTCGAGGCTGACAGTCTTTTTTTAACCACCCAGCTGTGAAGAAGAAATAAATATTGGCAGCACCAGCCCGAGAAGAAGCCGTATTTGCAAAAATGCGAGCCTGGAATGTTTATTTTGTTTGGCTTGCTTAAGCAACTAGACGTCCCGTTTCAAATAACCCATACCGAAGTGAGCCCTTGCCGCGTTATTCAATGGTTTGGTGAAGCCACGGCCGGCCACAAATCCATTGGCCTGATTCGTGCCACCTTGAGGCTGTGCGTTGCGCCGCTTTCCGGATAATGAATGATTGATTGCTATGGGTCCTGCTCCGTTGGCATAGAAGGTCCTTCCTTCACCGGTTTTGGGAGTGGTCCTCTTTCCCACAGCATTCAAAACCACCCTTGTCAGCGTAGCTTTATTCACTATCGCGACTTAGGACAAGCCCTTCGCTCCACACAACCTTTTGGTAATGGTCAAGGCGATGGCAAATACCTGATTGGGCGGGGCGAATAGGATCATTCGCTGGAAGTTTGGGAAACGAACCATAAAGCCGTCTCAGGCATTACAGCCCCCAGTCGTTAATGATCTTTTCGACCAAGTTGGCCGAGGCCGTAATAGGCGCACTTGGCCGATTGTGGTCCAAGTTCAAGCGCCAATCTTCTCCGTTGCCAATGACCGCCGCATGGCAGAGATCTGCCGCCACGCACAAATCACGGTAACAGGGATTCACGTATTCCGGTCCAAACAACTCCAGTACCCGGGTACCCGGACGGCAAAACGCCAGGTTGCTGGCGGCGGCTCCGTGGGCCACCACCACCACGGAGGCTGAGGCAAACCGCTCGGCTTGCTGCCGGACGGACAAGTCGGAACATTCGACGCTCTCAAACCCCCGCCGCTCCAGGGTCCTCCGGATTTCTCTTTCCTGAATCAGCTCCCGATGCCCCACCCTCCCTCGGCCGAGAAATAGCCTTTTTTCATCTGGAGATCCTGGGCGGACAAAAAGCTCGCGGAGAAAACGGATCGTTTCCGGGGGCACCACCCCGGAAATCCCGGGCAGGCTCGGTACCACAGCCTCCTCGCAGAGGTAAACGGTCTCGTTTCGTGGAAAGGTGCGACAAAGGGATAAGGGCAGCCCCAACATCTCCAGCGTCTCCTTTTGAAACGGCTTGTCCGTGCCATTGACCAAAACGTGGTGGAAGGCGGCGGCCTCGAAGCCTGCCTCCCGGATCAGACGGAGCCGCGGCAGAACGTCCGTCATCCAGTGGAAATAGGTGTCGCCTCCCGTGCTGGCCAAAACCAGCGTCTTACCGGCGAGCTTTTCTGCTTTGGGCAGACAGAACCGCCGAAAGGTCCAGCTCTCCTCCGCCTTTCGCCCCCATTCGACCGAGACGTCGGCCAACAGGCGGTTTCCCTTTTCCACCACTGCCACCGTTGGCCCATACACTTTTAAATCTTTCAACTTTTCTACCCAAGTTTCCCGATACTCGATTTCTGGGATGGCAAGAAGGGGATGGGCGTTCGGCTCCACCGGTCGCGACGGCATTGCTTCCCTCAATCTTTTCGGGTCGATTGTCTTCGCCCCCTCCGGCTTTCCATATTTTACCCCGACCGGCCCGTTTGTTGGCATGCCCAAGCCCTTGGCTGCCATGCGAACAGTACAACCCACCCTTGCCCGAATTACTTTAAAGTTCAAATTTTTCGTCTTGTGCCCTTTTTTTGCCCGAAAAACATCCGGCAATCGGGAAGGGTTTTTGCTGGCCGTGAAAATTGGTGTGTTAGTTTTGCCTGTGCCCGGTCAAAAAATCAACAAACTTCAGGGTTCGATGAGTTTTCTTTTTTTCCAGTCGGCCCAGACAGACGGGTCCACTTGGGTCTGGGGATCGGTCCCGGAGGGAAGCGCCACCAATGTGCTGGTTCGGTGTAGCTTGAGACGCGGGCGCGGCGGGGCCTGCGGGATGTTTTCAAACGCCATTTTATCCCGGATGAAAAAAATCCGGTTTGATGGGTAATCCGGCATGTAGACACTCAATGACTTTGGCAGGGTTTTTAGATAGGCGAGCTGGCTTTCCAGGGTCCTCTGCGTCTGGATGCAACCGGACACGTAGAAGGCCAAAATCAGGATGCTGTTCAGCAGGCCGGCAAAAAGGGCGAGCAGGGGCAACATCCATTTTTTGGCGGGAGGTTGACCCCGGAGGGAGCAGATGACGGGCAGGAGAAATCCGAAAGGAATCAGCCATGCCTGGGGGGTCCACCTTGCCCACCAAAGTTGGCTGAAATAGACCGTGGTGACGGAGCTGATCAAGGGCAGCCAGGAAGCCGGCGGTGGCCTGGATCGCAGAAGGAGCAAGGAAAGGGCGGAGAGGATAAAAAATGCCCCATAAAGAGGACCAAATCCCCCTACGTAGGGCTGCGGAGAAAGATCCTCAAAAATGGCAAGCTCTGGGCGGCTAAACCAAAACGGAAACTTTATGGAAACCTTTTTTTCCGCCAAGACTGCCGTGGGTGCAAAGTGGGACCGGAAAAACACCTGGATTCGGTTGGGTTCGCCGTCACCTGCCAAACCCGGAGCCCATTTCCGGAAGGAATGATCGTTTCTGCCGTCATCAAAGGTGCTACCTGTGCGGATATATTCGATGGAAATCTTGGTAAAACGTCCTTGCTCCCTCAAAAAAAACAGCAACACGACGGTGATGGACAAGGAGGCGGTGATAACACCCAAGGCCAGAATTTTGTTAGGATGATTGAGTAGCCAAAGGATGGCAATCAAACAAAAAAGAATTCCCCCGTAAAAGATCCCTGATGTTTTGGCGGCGGCCAGCAACACGAGGGATGGAAAAAAAACTGTCAGTCCCCCTAATTCCTCCCGCCGGACCAGGAAACGGATCCCCGCAAATAAGGCCGCCGTGAACAGGGCGGCCACATGCCCGTCGATATAATAAGAGGAACTCTGGTAAATCATGACGGGATTCATCGCTGCAAGGATCGCCAAGGCCACTGCCCACCCGGTGGGCAGGACCAAACCCGACAGCCCACCAAAGGCGATTCCAAATGCGGCCAGTCCGAGGATCGGGGTGATGGCTTTGCCGGCGTTCACCTCCCCGGTCAAGCAGGCCAGATAGCCGGCCAAGATTGTCCCCGCGGAGGGTTGATAGTTGTTTCCTCCTTTCAATAAAGGATGCTTTTCTTCCAGCGTGGACCGCTCGCTGAATTCGGGATCTTTAATTGGGTTCCAGCCTGCCATCAGGTTGATGACTGGTTCGATCCTAACCCGCATTCCGTCGACCGAGAGTTCATCCAGCCGGCTGGCGATTCCGGCGAGCAAACCACAAAGAACTAGTTGGATGAGAAGAATCATGACGGCTTTTTTGAACCTCTGGATCCGTTGACCCTCCACGGTTGCAAAAGCGGAAAGCAGGGCCGCCACCACAAAAGTTAGTCCGTGCCAGGGTGTGATGGATCCCCCCCCAAAAAAAAGCACGACGGTGGAAAGATACAGGCCAAAACAACCATGAAGCAGGGAGACTCCGAATGTCCAAAAGTAACCTGAAATTTGGAACTGGGTTGCTTTGGAATTCAAAGTGGGGGGAATGTAATGTGTAATTAGGTTGAGGAAATTTTATGGTACACGCCTTGGCTTAACTTAGCCGAGCCAAGGCGTGTACTCCGGCACTAGCTCCTTCAGCTTTTGCTTCGCCCCCGCCGTGTTCCCCCTCGCCGCCTCCTCAATGACTGCGTGGATCGACTGCTCCAACTGCTCCGCCCCGATCTCAGGCCCATTCTGGGGCTTGAGCCTCCAGATCTTGGGATGCTCCGTTTTCTCGGTCACCTCCTCGCT
>Ga0169931_10008259_pt1 | contig 15227 bp, 7 predicted proteins | sample Kivu_15m_20L_FD_129675 | JGI IMG/M metagenome (GOLD analysis project Ga0169931, IMG submission 129675) | Freshwater microbial communities from Lake Kivu, Western Province, Rwanda to study Microbial Dark Matter (Phase II) - Kivu_15m_20L... | ecosystem: Environmental > Aquatic > Freshwater > Lake ... | reverse complement strand
TTTCAAAAAAGCTTAAAAAATTTCAAAAAAGCTTAAAAAATTTCAAAAAAGCTTAAAAAAGCTTAATTTTTAAAATTTTCAATTTGTCTATATATTAACTTTTTATATTTTTATTGTAAAATTTACAGAATTTCTAAAAACTTGTGTGTGTTGGACTGTAAAAAACCCTTTCAAAAAATGAAAAATATTTTTCTTTACTTTTATATAAAATTAAAAAAATATAAACCATATATAGAATAATATGAATTACATTGAGCCTATTAAAAATAATGTTGCAAATTATCTTTGGAACAAAGATTTTAATGAAACCAATATTTTATCTAACAAAGAAATATTAAAAGTAGCATCTATACTTAATTCTTCTTATATTGATAATCATTTAGTAGATTTACCAAAATTAGTTGTTGTTGGTACTCAATCAAGTGGTAAAAGTTCTCTATTAAATTCACTAATTGGTTTAGATATATTACCGGTTGGTAAATCTATGACAACACGAACTCCATTACATCTTGAATTGATTCAATCTATAAACGAAAATAGAATTGAATTTGGTAATTATAATAATTATTTATGGATTACTGAAAAAAAAATACCCATTACCTATCCAAATTTAACAACAGAATGTAAAGAGCAAATAAGAATAGAAATAGAAAGTCAAACAATAAATAAAGCAGGTCCAGGATTAAATATTAGCATTGCTCCAATATATGTAAAAATTTATGCTAGTAATGTTCCAAATTTAAGTTTAATTGATTTACCGGGTTTAACTAGTGTTGCTATAACAGATAAAGGACAGCCAAAAGATATTAAGGAACAAATTATATCTCTAGTTTTAAACTATATTAAACAGCAAAATACCATAATATTAGCAATCATAACAGCACGTCCAGATATTGAAGCAGATATGGCAATGGAACTAGTTAAACAAGCAGATCCTAAAGGTGATAGAACTATTGGTATTCTTACTAAATTAGATTTAATGAATGAAGATGCAGATGTTTCAATATATTTAGATAATAATGTTTGTTCTGATCTTAAATTAAAATATGGTTATTTCGGTATTAGAAATAGAAGTAATCAATCACAAACAATACAAGAAGCATTAGCAATAGAAAGAACATATTTTCAAAATCATTCTGTTTATAGAAATGAAAAATACAAATCTAGATTAGGAATTCCAATCGTATCATCTAGCTTAAGTCATATATTAGTTAATAATATAAAACAATGCTTACCTAAAGTATTACAAGATATTAACAAAAAATTAGAAGAAACTACTAATAACTTGGAAGAATTAGGAACAAGTGTGCCACAAAATAAAGAAATTAAAATTAATATAATTAATGGATTATTATCTCAATATATAAAAGTATTTATACATGCTATTGAATATAGAGGTTCTACATATCAAACAGGTAGAAAAATAAAAGATAGTTTTGATAATTTTAGAAGATATATAGATTCATATAATCCATTTATAGAATACGATGATGAATATATAGTTAGTTTATTAAAAAGTTATGATGGTATGCATATGAGTTTTCCATATTTACCAATAGAAGTATTAGAAAATACATTAAAAGATAAAAAAATAAGACCAATTTACAAATTATACGAACCAAGTCAAAAATGCTTACAAGAAATATTAGAAATAATGAATAATCAAAATCAAATTATATTAGCAGGAACTTGCGGTGAAGATAGACAAATATCAAAATATCCAAATTTAATTAAAACGATAAATAATTTAATTCTTAACGATGTATTATTACCAAGATTACATAAAACAGAACAGAAAATAAAAGAACTTATAGAACAAGAAGAATCATATATTTGGACTGATGATAAAACATTTTTACAATTGATAGCTAGTGATTTTTCTAAAATAATACAAAATGATTCTTTTGATATAGTAAAATTTAAAAAAATATTGTATGAATATTATAAAACTATTATTAAAAATGTTAGAGAAAATATACCAAAATGTATTGTATATCATCTAATTAAAAATACTACTGATAATTTATCTAGCTTTTTGTATGATAAAATATTAGCCTGTGATATTAATACTCTACTTGAAGAATATCCTGAAATAGAAGAAAAAAGAAAATATCTTGAAAAAAATAAAAAAGATTTGCAGGAAATTAAAAAACTAATTGAAAATATTTTTTAGTAATTTTTATTTTAATTTATTCTTTATTAAATTTATTTTTTAATTCACTTAATACATCACCCATTTTAAGTTTATTAGTATCTATATTTACTTTTTTCTTTTCTAATATTTTTGGTTCAATATCTTCAATTTTAAGTGTATCTTTAATATCTGGTTCAATAACTTTTGGCATTTCAGTACAATTTACCGTCTGGTTTAAAAATGGTTTATTTATATTTGTATTGTTAAATAAAATTAAATTTTTTAAAAATTCAAGCTGATTCTTTAAATTTTTATTTTCTTCCTCTAATGTCTTATTTTTATTTTTATACACCTTTTTTTTAATATAATTTTTATTTAGATCCTCTTTTAATTTTTTTATATCTTCTTCTTTTAATTTTTTTATTTCTTCATCTTTATTTTTTATTTCTTGTTCTTTATATTTTAATTCTAAATTTTTGTAATTATTTTCATGTTGAGTATTTAGCACATATTGTTTTTGTGTTGTTATTAGTAATTTGAATTCATTTATATTTTTAATAATTGTTTCATTATCAAATTCTTCCATACCTACATTTATTTTAGAAATTTATTATTATTTTTAACTCTAAATTATTATTTTTTCTAATACCTCTTTTATATGTTTAACAAAATATATTTCAGCTGTTATATCAAAATTATTCTTATTTTTAATTTTGTCATAATCTTCTCTATTCTCTTCTGGCACTAGTATATGTTTTACACCAGCTTTTATAGCACCTATAATTTTATATTCTAATCCTCCTATAGCTTTAACATTTCCTACTAAATCTACTTCACCTGTCATGGCATAATCATTCTTTATATATTTATTTGATAATACACTATATATGGCTGTTGTTATAGCTATACCTGCACTTGGTCCATCTTTTGGTGTTGCTGTCTCCGGACAATGAATATGTAATCCAAATGTTTTATGTAATCCAAATGCTTTATTTTTAAAATTATCATCAAAATTAATCTTCTCATTTTCATCTAATAGATTTATTGCTAATGTTTTAGCACATAACATACTTTCTTTCATAACATCGCCCTGTTGTCCTGTCAGCTCTAATTCTATTTTAGAACTGCTAGAAAGAGTTTTTTGAACCTGAATTACAATTAAACCACCTAAACCGTCAGTTGTAGCATATAAACCATTAACCATACCTATAGCAGGATTTTCATGAATCTTGTTTTGTCTAAATTTAGGATGTCTATACAATATTTCATCAATTAACTCTATAGTAATATTTATAGATTCAGATTTTTCTAAATATCGTAAATTAATCTCTCTAAATAATTCTGTTATCTTTTCATTTAGTTTTCTTACACCAGCTTCATGAGTATAATTCTCTATTATATAACTAATTAAATTATCATCTAAATTACATTCAAAATTTAGTTCTTCTGATAAATCTTTTAAAGTATAATTTTGTGTTATAATTATTTTTTCTTTTAATTTTAAAGATGGAACCTTAATTTCAGTTATTCTATCTCTTAATATTCTATCTACTTTACTTGCATCATTGTAGGAAAATATAAATATACATTTTGAAAAATCTAATTCAACACCTGAAAAAAATCTATCATAAATTTCCTTATTTTGTGATTTGTCAATTAGATGAATCAATATATTTACTATTTCTTTACCCTTTTCTGATTGTGATATTTTATCTAATTCATCAAAATATATTATTGGATTCATACACTTACTCTCCATCAAAAATTCAACTAATCTACCACATTTAGCCCCTAAATATGTATAATTATGTCCCTCTAATATGTGTCCGTCGCTTGCTCCACCTAACTGCATAAAACAAAATGGTCTATGATTTCCATACTGATCTACCAAACATTTAGATATACCTTTCTTAGCAAAACATGTTTTACCTACACCAGGTGGTCCATAAAATCCTAAAACAGAACCATCTACTTTACCATTCATCCATTGTGCTATGATTCTTTCAACTTCTCTTTTGGTTTCCTCTTGGCCGTAAGTAGCTTCATTTAGAGTTTTTTTTACATATGACAAATAATTTTTCTTTTCAATATTGATTAACTTAACTTCATTATATAAATTATTAATTTTATTTTTTAACTGACTATCAAGTGCATTTATATTTAGTAAATTTATTAAATTATTAGTATCAAATGGATTTCTAATAATATTATTATAATCAATTAAATTATCATTAATATCGTTTTTGTATTTATTTATAATATTATAACTATTTTCACATTTTGTAAATATATCTTCTTTTATATAGATGTTAAACGGTATCTTAAAAAAACCATCCACATAGTTTTCTGCCTTGGAACTTGATTCCTTATTACCTGCAATTTCTTTAATTTTTTCTAAAACTTTGCTTTTTATTTTATCGGATATATTTAATAATGCTAATCTAGTATTGTAATCTATCTTTAATTCAGGAACTAGCTTATTCTTTTTTTCTTCTAATTCAACATTACTATCTATTAACTTTTTTCTCAAAGAGTAATGAATTGAATTTTTAATTCTATCATCATTTTCTCTAATAATTAAACCAATACCATTATTATATGATTCTAACAATGTGCTAGCAACAAGATAATTATTCGTTGATAATAATAAATTAATTATTATAGAGCGTCTTTCATAAATATCTTTAAAAATAAAATTTTTAACTAGATCTGGTAATACTTTATTTTCTAAATTTTTAGTTTCAAAATATGTGTTTTCAATATCACTCTGAATAGAATCATTTGATTTAACTAGGAAATCTTTAACAGATAATTGATTTATATAATTTTGTCTAAATTTTGATGGTATATCTACTAATGATTTTAAATTAACTAAACTACAGTATTTATCTAAAAATAATTCTTCCTTGTATATATCATTTAGCGGATCATCTATAAAATAACCATCAAGTGTAATTAGTATATCATCAATTTCTAATTCACATGTTGCTTTATTTAATTCAAAAAATATATTCTTTTTTATAATATTATCTATATCGGTATAGGTTGTTAATTCTTTATTTGATAATACTTTAATTTTTACATTGTTAAAGCCTGTTATAGTTTTTTTAACTGCTTTTATGATTATAAAATATTTATTTAGGAAAGTAAATTTTCTTTTTATTTGTTTGTTAAAATCTTCAAAATAATCTTGTGGTATAAAATATTGTAAAATTTTTTCAGTTGAATTATAACCAAAATTATTTATTATTTCTAATAAATCTTTATAAATATTATTAACATCATTTTGTATCTTTAGAAAATATTCTATATTATAACTATTTTCTAAATAAATTCTACTTTTACTAACATCTATTTCTGTATAAATATCATCAAGCTTATCAATATTAGTATTATATATTTTATCGTTAATAATATTATTTTTATATAAATAATATAAATGTTTTAACAAATTATTGTAAATTTCATAATTGCGTTCAATTTCTATATTAATAATTGTTCTAAAATTATTTAATATACTACTATTATCTTCCATACTAAATTATATAAATATATATATTTTTTATTGGTTGATATTTTTTTAGAAATTTATCAAATATATTTATTTTATACTATCCTACTTGATTTTTTTATATATGTATTATAATATAAAAATATGACTGATAGTTTAAAAATGAAAAAATTAATTCAACAACAAATTAATTCTGGTGCGTTAAATTCTTTTTTTAATAAAGGCCAAATTAATAATTTAAATGTTGGGAGAGCAGGTCAAAACTCACTAAATGTTATTGGTAATGAGAATGTAGATGGTCTTTTTATAGCAGATAAAATAGGTATTAATACATCCAATCCTACTAAACCATTTGAAGTAAATAGTTGTACTGTTTATGAAGGAAAAATATCTGTATCAGCTTCTACAGGAACTGCTCCATATACTGCTACTGTAACAGGAACTAATACAAAATTTAAAAAATTATTTAATCTAAATGATCTTATAATCTTTCCTAATCCAAGTAATATAGAAATTTATGGTATTATAAATGCAGCTGTTGTTAGTAATACTTCACTTTCTATAACACTTGCTAGTCAACTTGCTAGCGCTATAAGTAGTGTTAATTATCAAGGATTTTATGTAAATCCTGGCACTATATCTATAAATTCAGAACCACTTAATCTTAAAAAAGTTGTTGGCACTAATACTCTATTTAACTCTTTTTACAAAAATGGAGATAAATTTGCAACTATAAATAATAATAAATTAGAAATTCAAACAGTTAATAATATAATTAGCGATACTGAGTTATATGTAAGTGGTAATTTTTCAACTACAACCTCTGCTACAGGTCTTGCTAATTACTGTGCTGTGCTTTATGATATAATTGATGATTATGGAAATATGGGTCTTGGTACTTATAATCCAACACAAAAGCTAGATGTAGATGGTAATATTAATCTTTCAGGACATATTTACAATAATGGTGTAATTGTAGAAGTTTCACCTTGGCTTAATTCTACTGTGCCTGCTACACCTCCTTATACTCAAAACATTTATTATGATTTAGGTTATGTTGGTATTGGTGATGTTAGTAGCAATCCTGCATATTTATTAGATGTTTATGGTTCTGCTAGATTTCAAGATACTATAATTGATTCAACTACTGATTCAACTGATATTACAACTGGTGCACTTACTACACCTGGTGGAGTTGGTATTACTAAAAATTTAAATGTTGGTGGAACTTTAACTACTACAGGTTTATTAACTGCAGATGGTGGTATTACTGTGCCAACCGGTCAAGCTGTTGCAATTGATGGTGATACAACACTTACAGTTGGAACTGGTGCAACTACTCTTGGTGGAACTCTTACTGCTACCGGTTTAATAACTGCTGATGGCGGTATAACTGTTCCAACCGGACAAGCTGTAGCAATTGATGGAAATAGTACTCTCACAGTTGGAACTGGTGCAACTACTCTAGGCGGTTCTCTTACAGTTGCTGGTTTAACATCAGCAGATGGTGGTATAACTGTGCCAACAGGACAAACTGTAGCACTTAATGGAACTACTTCTCTTACTGTTGGAGGAACTATTACTATATCTGGTCTTACTTCAGCAAATGGTGGTTTAACAGTTCCAACAGGACAAGCTGTAGCAATTAATGGAACAAGCACACTAACTGTTGGAACTGGAGCAACTACTCTAGGTGGTAGTTTAACTGTGTCTGGTTTAACATCTACTAATGGTGGTATTTCAGTTCCTACAGCACAATCTGTAGTGATAAACGGAACAAGCACACTTACTGTTGGAACTGGTGCAACTACCCTTGGTGGATCTCTTACAACAACTGGATTAACATCAGCTAATGGTGGTATTACGGTGCCAACCGGTCAAGCAGTCGCTATTAATGGCACAAGTACTCTAACGGTTGACACAGGTGCTACAACTCTTGGTGGAACTTTAACTACAACTGGTTTAACATCAGCAGATGGTGGTTTAACTGTTACAGGATTAACAACTAGTAATGGCGGTATAACTGTGCCAACCGGTCAAGCAGTAGCAATCAATGGCACAAGCACGTTAACAGTTGGAACTGGTGCAACTACTCTAGGTGGAACCTTAACTACAACTGGTTTAACTTCAGCAAATGGTGGTTTGACTGTTACAGGATTAACAACTACAAACGGTGGTATAACTGTGCCAAATGGAACTGCTGTTGCTATTAACGGTAGTAGTACTCTAACAGTTGGAACTGGAGCAACTATACTAGGTGGAACTCTTACTACAACTGGTTTAACTACAGCAAATGGTGGTTTAACTGTTAGCGGTTTAACAACAGCAAACGGTGGTATTACTGTGCCAACAGGTCAAGCTGTAGCAATTGATGGCACAAGCACATTTACAGTTGGAACTGGAGCAACAAATCTTGGAGGGGTACTTAATGTTACAAGTGCTTTAACAACTTTGTCTAATGGGTTAACAGTATCTGGAACAAATGGTGTAAGCTTAAATTCTACAACTAATACTATAAATATAGGTGATGGAGCTAATAATAATAATATTAATATAGGAACAGCAGGAGTTAGAACTTTGACTGTTGGCAATAATACAGCTGGAACCAAATTAAATATCACATCAGGAACTACAAATGCCACTGATGGTGTAGTTATTACTGGTAATTCATATTTTAATAATAAGTTTGTAAATTATATTGATATAACCTCAACACCTGATGCTGATTATACTCCTCCTTCAGCTATTTTATTTGTTAATGGTTATTTTTTTCAAAGTGTAGCCTTAACGGCTGGAAGAAATTTTACTACCCCAACAGCAGCAAATATTGTAGCAGCAATTAAAAACTGCATTGTTGGTTCATGTTTTACATTTACTATTAATAATAAAACAGGTGCAACCTTTGATAGAACTATCATTACTGGTGCCGGTGTTACTAGCAAATTAATATCTCTTGTTATATTAGATGGAGCATCATCAGTATTTATATGTAGAATAACAAATATTGGGACTGGAACTGAAGCAGCAGAATTATATGATACATCAGTCTAATTAATTATATAAATTGGTTAAGAATATATACATATATATAAATATATAATGAATAACAATAAAGAACATATTTTTGCATGTCTACATTGTGGTGGAAAATTTGTAATTAGAGAGGATGAATTTAATTGTAGAATTCTACGACATGCTGTATATAAGAATACATTAAACCATATAAATCCACATTCATCAAAAGAAGAATGTGAAAGATTAGTAAATGAAGATCTTGTGTATGGATGTGCAAAACCATTACGAATTAAAGAAGAAAGAAATTATAATGGAAATTATGAAATAGAAATATGTGATTATCTATAGTTAGATAATTAAATCATATTTCTGTTTATTAACATATTTTTTATAATTATCATTCATAAGATTAAATATATATGAATAGTAATCATCAAAACATTTAAATTTATTAGGTTTTACAGGTTTAAATATTTTAACAACCATTTTTTTATTAAGATTAATATTGTAATTAAAAATAAACTTTGTTCTTTTTTTTAATAATATCAGTGTTGGAACAATAGTTATATTATTTTCGTAAGCTAAATAAAATAAACCTTTTTTAAAAGGAAGTAAACTATCTACATTACAAAATTCTCCTTCTGGAAATATACCTATATTAATATTACTACGAGTGCATTCTAATATTTTCTTTTTAACTTCAATACCGCTATTAATTTTATTTTTTGGATCTATATCATAATATATACAATCAGGATGATTTTTATAAAATAGTTTAGCTATAATACCATTCGCAACTATAAATTTAATATTTTTAAAAATTTTATAAATAAAAAATCCATCCTCAAATGATATATGATTAGAAATAACTATAAAACCATTCTTTTTTGGAATATTAATTGTTCCTTTAACTATAAGTTTATTTTTAAAATATGTATTAAACCATTCATTTTTATAATTCAATTTATTTTTAATTGTTAATTTTAGTACAATAAATAAAGAAAATATTATCTTTAATACAATACCAAATAAAAGTAAAAAAATATTAAACATAGACATCATATATTTAATATTAATAAAATATTTAGTTAGTTGTAGGGAAATTTTTTATAAATTATGTAAAAAATCGTAAAAGAAATCTTTACAGTTTAGAATATTATCAAATTTTTGATTATCAAATATCATATTATAAACAAGATTAACTCTTGAATCAAAATCACTAAAAATTATTTTTTCATTTTTAGGATAGTTTAATTTAGGTTGCAATGATAAATTATAAAATACATTTAAGTATGGTAATATTATTTTTTCATAATAATATTCATTATTAACCCAGCCTGATATTCTTGCATTACATTCCATAATATATATATCATCTTTTTCTCTAATAAATTCAAATTCAATAAAACCATTATATTTTAATTCTTTTAATATTATCTCAGCAAATTTTAATAAATCTTTTTTATAACATACTTCACCAGTTATTCCTTTTATATAAGAAAAAACAGTTCTATTTGCTAATTTAGTTTTTATACAAATACTAGATATTATTTTACCATTTTTACATACACAACTTAATTCATAACCACAATCATTATTAATGATATCTTGTATTTGATGATCTGGAAATTCGTTAATTAAATTATATACATAATCTTCTCTATATATTATTCCCTTACTGCCAAAACCATTATTAGGCTTTATAATAAAATTTTTTTTTATATTTTCGCCATTATTTTTTATATATTTATTATCATATGTTTTAATTAATTTAATATTGGTTTTGTTAATTTTATTTATGAATTTATAAAAATTGCTTTTATTATCCAACATTCTATAAATTTTTGATTTAAATAATAATTCTTGTTGCTCTACACCAAAAGGTATAATTATTTTATTTTTTTCATTTTTAATATCAGTTCTAAAAATGATATTTATATTATTTTGGGTTAAATACCAAGCTATAAATATTGTAAAAAAATAAAATATACCATCCTTACGAACATAAATAATTATTTCAGTCATTCTCTTACCTTATATTTATATAATAATTTAATTATGGTGTATACTATGAGTTTTATATAAATAATATAATTTTTTATATTTTTTTTTCAACATTAATTTTATATATTAATTAATGAAGAAAGTAATTATTGATTGTGATATTACTAAGAATACAGTTTTAAATTGTAATACAGTTTACATAATTAAGACACAAATAAATGTTTTTAGTTGTGTTGAAGTAGAGAATAACTGTATTATTTTATTATTATCAAATCATGGAAGCTTAATTTTTCAAAATGGCTCAAGTTTGATTGGTAAAAATATTAAAATATATAGTTGTAATTCTAATTATGAAATAATTACTGAAGAAACTAGAACATCCTATGAAAATAATAAAATTGAATTTTACGGTCATAACACCTGTATTAAAGCTACATTTTTAAATTTAAATTTTATTGGTTCTATTAAATTAAATTCTATAAATAAAAATAATTTTGAAGTAGATAAATTTGCATCATTATTCTCTGGTAAAGATGGTATAAAAATTATTAACTCCGAAATAAATTTTAAAAAAGTTTATGTTAAAAATCCTAAAAGAAATGGTATATATGTAGATAATTCTATTATAGAAATAAAAAAAACTATTAAAATGGTCGTTGAAAGTCCATTTGTTAATGGTACAGGTTATGGTTTATTTAATTTTGTAAATAGTCAAACTGATGAATATATTAAAATTAGTTCTGGATGTAAAGTATATTTAAATGGTTCAAGATTTTATCCAATTATTAATAATGAATATACAAAATTAAGTGTAATATCTGAAGATCTACCAGAACCCTTTAATAATATGCCATACTTTTTTGAAGGTGTTTTAAATGGTAAAATTAATATTATTACTTTAAATAATCATAATGATTTTAAAGGTCCAACCGGTGTTGTTATTTATTTTAATGGTGATGGTTTTACAGGTTCAAAATTATTAACATTTGATCCGTCATATGGACCAAGTGGTGCTTTTAATATTGCTGGTAAATTAAATGTTGATGGTATTATAGATCCTATTGCTTTAGAATTAACTCGTCAAGTTGGAGTCACTGGTGGTATTACTGGTATATGGCTTGATACTAACTCAAATATAAGATTAAATAATCAATATTTTGTAGTTAATTCTGATGGTTCTGGTGTATTTGGTCCAACTGGTGCTACTGGTTTTACAGGTCCTAAAGGCAATGATGGTGATAAATATTCAACTACTACTACAACAGCTGTAGCTATAAATCCAAATTCAGCACCTCTTACATTAATTGTTGGAACTAAACTAGCATATGTTTCAGGTAATAGTGTAATAGTAAACGACCAAAGTAATCCTAGTGTAAATAATTTTGAAGCTGTAGTAAGTGCATATAATTCTTTAACCGGTGCTATAGTTCTAAATCCTATTTTAAATATTAAAGGAAATTATGGAAGTGTAAATTTTTATAATATAAATTTAGATGGTATTGATGGTCCAACCGGTGCTGCAGGTTCTACGGGACCAACCGGTGCACCTGGTATAACAGGTACTACTGGTCCTACTGGTTCTATTGGTGCTACAGGAGCACAGGGAACTCCAGGTACAGCAAGTGGAACTGGTGCTACTGGTCCTATAGGTCCAACTGGCGCTCAAGGTATTCAAGGTGTTGTTGGCAGTACTGGAGCTCAAGGTGTGGCAGGCCCTCAAGGCGCAGTAGGTGCTACAGGTTCCCAGGGTATTCAAGGTCCTACTGGTGCTGTTGGTTCTACAGGTAGTATTGGAGCGGTTGGTGCTACAGGTGCTACAGGAGCTCAAGGTACCCCAGGCACAGCAAGTGGCACTGGTGCAACGGGTCCACAAGGTCCTACAGGTGTAGCAGGTAGTACTGGTACTACAGGCCCCAAAGGGGAAACAGGTGCATTAGGTCAACAAGGTTTAACAGGTCATACAGGTCCTACAGGTATTGCTGGTGATAGATATTCATCATCAACTGTAGCTGCTATTGCAATTAATCCTAATTCTCCACCCTTGACCCTAACAGTTGGAACTAATTTAGCATATATTGCAGGTAATAGTATTGTTGTAGTAGATCAAACTAATTCAAGTAATAGTTTTGAAGGTTCTGTTTCATCTTATTCATCTTCTACTGGAACATTAGTAATTAATCAAATTTTTAATATTAAAGGTACTTATGGTTCAACTGTTAAATACAATGTTAATTTAGACGGTATTGATGGTCCTACTGGTGCTGTTGGTTCTACAGGTGCTACAGGTCTACAGGGAGCAACTGGCTTTACAGGCCCACAGGGGGCTACTGGTGCTACGGGTTTTACAGGTGCTACAGGTATAATAGGTCAAACAGGTCCTACTGGTATTGCAGGAGATAGATATTCATCAGCAACAACTACTGTTGTTTCCATTAATCCAAGTTCAGCGCCATTAACATTAACTATTGGTTCAGGATTAGCATATATAATAGGTAATAGTGTTGTTGTAGCAGACCAAACAAATCCTACAGTAAATACATTTGAAGGTATAGTACAGTCTTATGCAGCATCCTCAGGAACTCTTGTAATCAATCCAATTTTTAATATAAAAGGTACTTATGGTTCATCTGTTAAATATAATGTAAACTTGGATGGTATTGATGGTCCTACAGGTTCTACAGGTTCTCAAGGTTCAACAGGTTTTACTGGTGCAACAGGCTTTACTGGTCCTACTGGTGCAACCGGTTCTACTGGTGCTAACGGAGCAACTGGTGCTACAGGTTTTACTGGATCTACTGGTTTTACTGGTGTTATTGGTGTAACTGGAGCGACCGGTGCAACTGGTGCAACTGGTGCAACTGGTGCAACTGGATCTACTGGTTCAACTGGTTTTACAGGACCAACTGGTGCTACTGGAGCTACCGGTGCAACTGGTGCAACTGGTGCAACTGGTGCTACTGGTTTTACAGGACCAACTGGCACTACTGGAGCAACTGGTGCAACTGGATCAACTGGTGCAACTGGTTTTACAGGTTCCAAAGGTGATACTGGTTCTATTGGTATAACAGGACAGACAGGTCCTACTGGTATTGCTGGTGATAAATATACATCGTCAACTACAACATCTGTAACTATTAGTCCAGTTGCTGGTGGTTCTTTACCGTTAACAATAGGCAAAAATTTAGCTTACATTGCTGGTAATAGTATCGTTGTTGTGGATCAAAGTAATTCAAGTAATAGCTTTGAAGGTACTGTTTCTTCTTATACATCTTCAACAGGTGCGATTGGTATAAGTTCAATTACTAATATTAAAGGAACGTTTGGTTCATCAACAATATATAATGTAAATTTAGATGGTATTGATGGACCTACTGGTGCTGTTGGTCCAACTGGTTCAACAGGTCAAACAGGTCCTACAGGTATAGCAGGTGATAAATATTCATCTGCTACAACAGCAGCAGTTGCTATTAATCCTAATTCAGCACCGTTAACCTTAACAATTAGTTCTGGATTATCATATATAACAGGTAATAGTGTTGTTGTAGCAGATCAAACTAATCCCACTGTAAATACTTTTGAAGGTTTAGTTCAAACTTATACATCTTCTTCTGGAACACTTGTTATTAATCCAATTTACAATATTAAAGGTACTTATGGTTCAACTGTTAAATATAATGTAAACTTGGATGGTATTGATGGTCCTACAGGTTCTACAGGTTCTCAAGGTGCAACAGGTTTTACAGGTCCACAAGGTAATACTGGTTCTACAGGAGCTACTGGTCCGACTGGTTCTGTAGGTGCAACTGGTTTTACCGGTCAACAAGGTACAACTGGTTCCACAGGACAACAAGGTGCAACTGGTTTTACAGGCCCAACAGGACAGCAAGGTTCTACAGGTGCTACTGGTTTTACAGGTCAACAAGGTGCTACTGGTTCTACTGGTTCTACAGGTTCTCAAGGTACAACTGGTTTTACTGGTTCTCAAGGTGCTACAGGAGCTACTGGTTTTACAGGAACCCAAGGTGCAACTGGTTTTACAGGAGCCCAAGGTGCAACTGGTTTTACAGGAGCTCAAGGTGCAACTGGTTTTACTGGTGCAACTGGTTTTACTGGTTCCAAAGGGGAAACTGGTGCTACTGGTCCTACAGGACAAGCTGGTGATAAATATGCAACTTCAACTGTGTCTGCTATAGCAATTAATCCCAATTCTCCACCCTTAACTCTAACAGTTGGAACTAATTTAGCATATATTGCAGGTAATAGCGTTGTTGTAGTAGATCAAACTAGTTCAAGTAATAGTTTTGAAGGTTCTGTTTCATCTTATACATCCTCTTCAGGAACATTAGTAATTAATCAAATTTTTAATATTAAAGGCACTTATGGTTCAACTGTAATATACAATGTTAATTTAGACGGTATTGATGGTCCTACTGGTGCGGTTGGTCCTACTGGTGCGACAGGTCTACAAGGAGCAACTGGCTTTACAGGTCCACAGGGTGCTACTGGTGCTACGGGTTTTACAGGTGCTACAGGTATAATAGGTCAAACAGGTCCTACTGGTAT
>Ga0169931_10008257_pt1 | contig 15227 bp, 4 predicted proteins | sample Kivu_15m_20L_FD_129675 | JGI IMG/M metagenome (GOLD analysis project Ga0169931, IMG submission 129675) | Freshwater microbial communities from Lake Kivu, Western Province, Rwanda to study Microbial Dark Matter (Phase II) - Kivu_15m_20L... | ecosystem: Environmental > Aquatic > Freshwater > Lake ... | reverse complement strand
ATTAAGAATAATAGTCAGAATAATAGGTGCAATATGTCATAAATTTTGTCGATGAATCATAACATCCTTTTTTGAAAAGAGACGAAGATATCGAATCTATCCCTTAGTAATAAATCTCAGACTCGGTTCGTGTCAAAAGACGAAGTAAGTTCACTATTACGGATAACAAATCAAGAGAGCAGTTATAAAGCGATTACAAATTCAGAAGTAGAAGCTGTGTAGACTCACCTATTAGACGACAAAAAAGCTTGGGCAGTGGACTTTTACAAGAGAACAATCGAATTTAACTAAGATAAACTAATCAATCTCAGGATCCTTTTTAAAATGTCAGAAATATGCAAATAGGTAAAACTAACAGTTCTGCTGCTTTTGATAATCTTAGGCAAACATAAATCAGAAAGACTAACCAGTCTGATCCGTTTTTAAATGTGAGACGTATAGCTAAAGATCTATAAGAAGAACAATAAAATAATGATTAATATGCAGATTTTTGCTAAGCTCCGCTCTCACCTGCAATTCAATAGTCTTCTAATAACTTTTTGCAATCAAGATATACTTAAATTAAAGCTCCAAACTAGAGTCTCAAAAGCACAATTTTAAGAAAAGAAATAGGTGTTCAGACAAATTCCATGGGATTAAGTATGGATTAGGCATTGTTTTAAATACAAAACTTGAATACTGATAACTAACGACTAAAAAATGAAAACGATGAGCTCAAATAGCTTATAGAACTTAAAGAAAAATAACTAATGGCAAGTCAAAGTCTGCTAAAAATCAAGGAAAATGACCTGACTATTCTAACTCATAGTACAAGCAATAGAAGAAAAAACTCTTAGTAACTAAAAAAAATGTAGTAAAAATCAAAAGGACTCGAAAAACAAAATAAACAGCTAGAAGAGATTGTCAGTCTTCAAAAATAAGCTTTGCTTTAGTACCAACAAAAAAATATAAATCTTTAAACAAAACTTCAAAAAAGTGTCAGTTTCAGGTAAGAATAACCTCAAATAGTCACACATAATTCAAATTATGGTATTTTACCCAAAAAAGGAGCTATGAAAAGCTCCACAATTTCAAAATAAGATCTAAAAAACTCAAACATCGAAGCATGCCGTAGATAAATCTAGCGACTTCAGTAGTACATTTTCGACATATAACAAAAACTTACAGGAATCGATCTATAAGTATAAAAACGAGTCAGAAACATATAGAAAAGCATGTAAGCTTAAATCTATCAACGATGCCAACTTTAATCCAAAAAAACTATTGATCTGTTAATCCATTAAAACTCAACTCTTAAAAGATAATGTCATATGTTCGTCCAATAAAATCATCAACTTCTCTAATAGAAAATCAAAATGGAAAGATAGCTTGAAAATGTAAAATATCAATTTTTATAATAAAAAATGAAATTTTAAAAAGAACTAGAAAAGGAAAAGTATAAGAGTCAAAAATAACTAACAACTAGTTGGCGAAATAGTTAAAGATAATAAAAAAATCAACGAAATTCTTATCCTTTAAATATAAATTAAACCATACCTTTTGTATCTTCAGTCAAATCTATTGTTAACAACAATTATACTCAAAAAACATTGCCTAACTAAAATCCACGCATAACTATAAACGCAGAAAGAAACTATAACCATAGTCGTTTCAACACAAACACCGATCTCTCAAGACTATATTACTAAAGTCATGTATAGCCTGTAAGATAAAAAAGTCCTTTGCGACAAAGAAGTCCTCTTAGAGGTATAAAGTAACGATAATCTTTAGAATCTATCTATGATTAAAAGAACAGATTGATGGCCAGTAGTACTTTTTTACACAACGAAAGACGAAAATCTGATAATAGACCGGTGAATCGTAGTATTGGAAGGACCAAGACTGAGTAGTAAAGAGCAAGAGGCTCAGAAAATATGTAGTTGATATCGATTAACAATAAAATTCATAAATTAAGGCAAGAAATCAACAGATAGCTAGATAACATGCACTGAAACAAACTGATATCTTTTCATTATTTATATATTTTTCTATATAGATTATCTTATTTTGACTATCATTTCTGCTTCTTGCGAAGGACTATCGTAGAAACTTTTTAAAGTTACATTTAAACTCCTTTGCTCCACTATCCCTCAAACTAAGCTTTGCCAATTTTAAACCTACCCACACCATCCAACTGACCACTTTGAAAAGTCCCACTATACTCAGAAAAGTTTTCTCCCCACTTATACGTCCCTTCTCCGTCTTTAAGTCCTCTCTTAAAACCACCAGAATACTCCGAATTCGTTACTTCTTGACCTTCACCAATACCGAAACTTATTTGTTTTCCATGCCCTTATAAGTATCCCTGACGCCACTACCCCTACCATCTATGAGCTTTTGTCTGGTAAACTCCTTTACCTTATATTTGATTGTCTTTGAACATACCTTTATAAGTGCTATTGTCTCGATAGGTCATAAATCCTTCACCGTTTTTCTTACCATTAAAGAATTGTCCTTTATATGTAATACTGCTATCGATTACTTCCTTTCCTGTTCCATGAGGTTTTCCTTCTTTCCATTAGCCACTATATTAAAAAAGTACATCATTTGTATCAAAGTTCATTTTAGTAAGTTTTCCTCTCCCCTAAAATTTTCCATCGGTAATTTGTCCTTAATAAAAAGTTCCATCTTTAAATATGTATGTAGCTTTTTGATCGTTCGCTTTGTCAGAAACTATTTTTCCATAGTAAAGATTTTGATTACTTAGCTCAATCAGTACAGGTTTATCTATTGAGCTAAATTCACTAAGATTAGCTTAAGAAAGGCTGGAAAAATCTACAATATTGGAAGATAAATCAGTAGGTATAATCTTTTCTTTTTGAAGATATGCAAGTGCCTGCTTGATCATTATGAATATTTTATCAATTTATTTAGTATAGCTTAAACACATATTGATAGCAAATAATACCCTACATTGTTAGATATCAAAACCTAATTATAATTTTATGCAGTTTAATTAACCTCGCTCGCTATCGTCCACAAAACCAACACGACTTCCCATCAATTACAGCATGATACAAACCACTGGCATAAATTCAGTAAACAATTTAGCAACTGGATTAAGATCTCTTCAAGGCAGTCGAGTATCTTACACGCAATAATTCAATCAATATATGAAAACCAATGTGCAACCTATCACAACTCCGCTTACTTTTAATCATAATACGCCTATGAAAATCAAAAAAACTACTAAAAATGCACAGAATTAGAGCTCTTTCAAAATAGATAGCTTTCCACCATACGCAACCGATAAATTTATCCAATATTCTTCTTCCACTATCCAAAAAAATTAAAACAACAGTAATACTAAAATAGATCTGAACAAATCCACTTCCTTTTTGCCAAGTTTTTCATAAAAAAAACAAAGTTATCAATCTAGCAACAATAACTACTTTCAAAATTTCATGGAAAGCAATAGTCAGTTCAGCTTAGCTAAAAGCAGTTTTATTGATAAATAACCTTCTCTTTTTACAAATTTAGAATTAAAAGATCCTAGTGAATAAATACCTGGTCAAAAAAAGAGATCTTTTGAGGAAAATAGACCCAGTTTTTCAATAGGATACACATATACTCAACAACATTTCTAATCACCAAAATAGATAGAAAACAAAGAATTGCGGTAAAGCAAAAGAAGAATATAAAGAAATTAAAATTTTCAACTAAAAATGCAGCAATAACAAAATGAAAAACTACTGGCAACCATCGAATCTATGTAAAAAAATTTGACAGAACTGAAATAAAGATTGAAGTAAACAGACAATAAGTTACAACATAGTTTTTTGAAAAATATCGAGCTTTAACAACTTTTAACCTCATAAAAACTTAAATATTAAATGGCTAATAGTAATTTCGAAAAAAAGATCAAATCTTTTTAAATGTAAGCCCATGAGCTTAAAGATGTTAAGTAGTAAAATCAATATTTGAAAAAGGTGATAGAAACACAAGTTACTAAAATATAGTAGCTTTCAAAAAGTAGATAAATTGATCAAAATGAAATAACAGTACTTTTTATGAGACTTTAAAACTTTCAAAAAAAGTCAGAGCAGAATACTTCATCATACAGTTAGCTCGAAACACAACTGAAAATCAAAACAAATGAGTTATAATAAGCGAAAAGAAAACTGGCAGATTATTAATAAATGAAAATACGATTCAGTTTGATATAAGATAAGCAATTTAAAGAGGCAAAAGAGTGGGCTCAGCGTTAAACTGTATTGTGGCGATAAAAATAACAAGCATAAAGAAAAAACGGTGATCTTTTGAGACAAATGAAAAAAGATAATGATTAAAAAACAGCAGATATAAAACAACTCAGAAATAAAATTGTATAACTTGAATAAAATTCAAATAAAAGTTTTACTTCTTCAGCTTACTATCAGCAGCAAATCAATATTATAAAAAATGAAAAAATATAACTTTAATAGACTGTAAGAGGACTAAAAAGAACTATCTAACAAAGATAATAACTTTTTAGTGAACTTAATAATGCATATTTAAAGAATATGCCCGAAATTTAGACTTTAAAGAAAAAATGTAGTTCTCTATAAGAATAGAATATTGAGTTAAAACAAAAAAAATCTTCATAAATTTACTAAATGAAATCAAAGTAGATATAGCTTAATAGACAGTTGAAACTTCAATAGGAGCTATACACAAAAATGAATTCAGATTCAAAAAATTAATATTCTGAGTATTAGAATAATCAACGTAAATTTAAATAATAAATTGAAGTTTTGATCAAAAATAATATAGCTTTACGTACAAATTTAGAAACAGCTCAGTTTAATCAAAATGCTCTTTCAAGTGACTATTATAAAATGTAGCAAAAATGCAAATAAACGTAAGCTTTTGTCAGTCAAAAATAGGTATAGCTATCAATAATAAAAAATTCTTACCAAAAAATATTAACATAGTTGTCTGCTAAATAAAAGTAAATGGTTCAAATGATTGAAAATTAGCAAAAATTGATAATACAAGTTAAAAATACGTAATCTTAAATAAACGATCTTTTATCTGAAAATCAAAGATTATCGTTAGATATTAAAAACAAAAATAATTAACTGAGTGATGTTCAGATAAATTCTCAAAAATCTATCAAATAAGTATCCAAAAGTCAATAATAACTTGCAGATGTTCAAGCTAGTAATTTACTTTAATAAATCAGATAAAAATAGCATCAACTTCATCATATTTTAAAATAAACCTAAAATCTCAAATTATAGATCTTATATAAAAGTAAAAAGATCGATAACTTATAATCAGAAAACTCGAAATTATTTGTTTAAGCTAAATATAAAAACTAATAACTTTAAGCTTGTAAATTGTAAAACTAAAAACTTTTGATCCAAACAAATCAAAACAAAAATGATCTATTGACTAAAATATCTGCAAAGAAATAGCTTTAATCCTTAGTGCAATCAAAAAATATTTAATTAACAAATATATAAATAATAAACTAAAATTTGCTGATCTAGCTTAAACAAACACAATAACAAGTAAAAAGAATACAAAATTAAGAATAAAAACTAAAAGTATAGATCGAATAAAAAAATAATCAGTTCTAAAAGATTCAAGAAGCTAACCGAAATCTCTAATAAGTATTTAAACAAAAAAGAGAAGAATTAAAAGACATTTAAAAAGCTAAATAATAGCTTCAATCTGCAGTTCATCTAAAAAATAATAAGTTTTAAAATTTATAGACAAATTATCAGAAAATACTTGCATAAAATAAATAAAAAGATTTATTGATTATAAATCTTCATGCAGTAAAAATTAAACTGTAGACAGATATGCTTTAAAAAGACAGAGAAATCATCAATAGTTAAACATAAATTAAAAAATTGCTAATAAAGCTCAAGGAAAAATAATAATAAGTGATTCTTATCAAAAGTTCTAACAAAAACCATTTTAATTAGATCTAGTAGCAACTAAAATAATCAAAAAAATAACTTTTAAGATTAAATTAATTCATAGAAAATCTAAAATAAAGCCATCTTTAAGATATTAATAATCAATAGAATCGTAATGCCGATTTCTTTAAAATAAAATAATAATAGTCAAGATAAAAACTAAAATAGCTTAGAAACTAAATAGATTTTGTCATGAAAATTTTATAAAATAACTAATAAAAACATAAATAATAATTATCTAGAATCGTCTAATCTCATAAACGATAGAAAAATAAAGTCAAATAAACTCATCAACAAGAAATAGCTAAAATTAATGAGTCGAATCAAGTAAAAATATCAGAACTTTAATCTTATATCAAAAATTTAAAAGAAAAGATCAATACGCTTTCAGAAATATCTAAAGATTTTTAGTCTAAATAAAATATATTTTAAGAAATTACTAAAGAAGCTGATTAAACAGCTAGAAAATCAGAAAGTCTCCAAGACGTATCAAAAGCTTAATAAAAATAGCTCGAAATTCAATATTTCTATTCAAATCCTGATCTAGGATAGCTAAAAATAAATTACATATAAGTCGACGAAGAAGGACTTCTTTATCTTTGCAGTGTACTTAGAATATAGCCCCAAAAAGATAACATACTTAATCGAATTATCTAAGAAACTTAAATAATTATGTAACAACATAGTCACTCAAATAAACTAGCAAACTATTATCTATAATTGCTATAACTTTTTGGCATTCAACAGACGAGAAATTGCCAAGAAAATCTTATGTAAGAAATCAGTAACATCAAACAATGTCTCGAAACACTCATTCATCAGAATAGAAATTAGTATGAAAATATTTAAAATATTGATCATGAGGCTTTATATAAGTAAATACGGCATTTAAAGAAGTAGATCAATCTACTTAGCCAATAAAAAAATGTAATAATTTATCTCAACTAACAACTCAATCTTACTGTCTCATAATTGACAGCCAAGCTCTGCAATCATCGTTATCAGCTTCGTTAGGCCATGCAACTAACAAAAAAATAATAAAATTCGAAAGAATATGCTAACGCAGATGTCTTAGAATTAAAAAAATAAATGATAAAGAAGCGCGACGATAATTAAGATTGTGATTTAATTGATTGATATGATATAAATTGCTTAATAACCGAATAGAAGTTTAGTTCGTTGTAATAGATTATGTCCGTGCTTTGTATCGAGGAGCCGATCTGTCCCTGTTCACCACCTCAGCGGTAATATATTCCTTACGCAGTCCTTGTCGGTTCCTCCTTCACGATCACTTCTCCTTCGAGGATCAGCTTCCATGCCCAATATAGTGTGAATCATGTGCATCTGCGACCGAGCTAACCCAACCCAAAAAATAGAGTGTCTATGCATCAAAAGCAGTCAAAATATCAGTGATGTCATTTTTACGCAACAAATCTCAAAAACACACACAATCAAAAATAATTTGAATGAATTCATGATCGAATTCCATTCATTTAAAGCGAACTAAATATTAACGATATAAATCTAAGCTCCAGACTAAAATATTTATTCTTCTTAACTATTATATAACCTACTTAGGTATTATAATAATAAATGATAGCGTTTGATATACTATCACATGGCTAGAAAGGTAAGAATGTAATCATTTTTGTATGACTGATTCTTATTTGTCTCGTTTGGAGTGGCTTACTTTGTGGTATTATTTTTTTTAGTTGAAGCCTGGATCTGTGCTTTTTTCGGCTGCTTGTTTTGATGGGGAAGAGTGTTTTGCCCAACGTTAGGCTGACTAAGCCCGAACTTTACTCAATTTTTTTGTGACTTATACTTTCTTATCAGGTGGATTTTAACGCTTGCTTCCTGGATGTCGAGGCACTATCAAGCCAGCTAAAGCTTGCTTGCTTTTCCCACGGACAGCAGATTTCATATCACTAAGACAACGACCACGATCTCTTGATAAAGTGTCAACTCTTAGTCGATCAGTAGGGTTTTTATTCATTCTAAAATAATTATAATTGATGATCACTACATCACTCAAAATCATATATTTATAACTGCAATGCACAGATAAGAGGCATTACTCAAAGACCAATAAGCCAAAAAATATATCGAAAAAAATAAACTAAGAGCGCTGTTTGCAGAACTAACAAAAGAACTCCTCTTGAAACGACCAGAACAACCCCTAGCATACTTGACATAATACCTCTAAAAACGCAATCGAAGACAACTCATCTGCATTCAAGGCTACGATGAATAAAAAAGAACTAGTATTGCTAAATCTTTGTCTAATAAGTTCAATTTCGCTCTGATTAATGTTAGTGCTCTTCTCGGGTAGAACTATCATCAAGCCAGCAACAAAATCATCAATCAAAAGGTGCTGTAATAACTAAAAAAAGTTTAAAAAGTTTACAAAGGTGTTGTTATCTCAGGATATCCTAATAATGCTGTTCAGATCGATGCTCTTCAAAAATCAGGAGAGCTTCCTGAGCGATATTTTGTGCTATAAAATGATTAATAGACCATAACTGAAACTTATCTGAAAAATAATTCTGAATAAGACGTCTCTTTGATGCTCGAAAGAAATCGTTTGGAGCTCAAGGAAGTTCACGAGCTTCTAGGAGCTAGAATCGATGCTTTGCCTCTTACTCTTTAGAGAGCTATGGAAAAAGTTAACAGTACTGTTTCGATTCGGTTTAAAAAAATAGCGCCTTTATAGGCTCCGAGAATAGTTGTTTTGCATCCTCCTTTTTTGATCCCTCCGACTCTACAGGCACTCATTAACAAATATTCTCTTTATCCCATCTCTGTTTAATCATCTTTCGCAAAACTATCTCACAAATAAGGGTTCAAAAACTACGTCTAAACCCATATAAGACAACACAAATCCCTCTCCAAAGAAACTGAACTGGCTTTGATTGAAACATAATGTAAATCAGCGATTGCCAAAGCTAAAGGGTAGACCTTTTTTTATACAGATTCGTGTTGAGAGGCTGGCCTTGTCGTAAATAACTTACCGGATTTCTTAAACAGCATTTTCTTAATCCTCATATGATACTTGTTTTTAGCTGTATCACAGAAAAGGCTGTTGATTTTTTTAACAATCTCGATGCTCAAGATCCAGTTTTCTCAAGTAAAAAATATTTAATATAGTTTCCGATAAGCCTTCTGTCGAACAATATAAAGTCCTATACAAATAATTCACTGAGTTGACCGAAGAAGTCAAATCCAAAAATTACTGCAATCTATTAAGTCTCACAGACACATAAGCCCAAGTATTCAAAACTTTTGAAAGTTTGATAGAAAACCCCAAAATCTACAGCTGATATGTATGCTGTCATATTTAAAATATTGCTTATTTGAATTGTGTGACTAAATTGAGTATTATAATACCTTAATGTCAAAAAGCGTACATCGCTTCAAAGACCCTAAAAAAACAACCAAATTATAGAGTAAAGATGCCAAAAAGAAACAAAATTACGCTTCTCAAATGGTCGATACTTTACCTTCTCGTTTCTAAAACAAAAAATAAAGCTAATACATTTACTACTCGATAGATTAGCCAGTTCATCTCAATCAAAATAATCACTTATCTTAGGAATTTACAATACGATAGAAGCTTTAATAGAGCAAAAACAAACCTCTGGAGGCTCTATCATTTTTACTTGAATACTATCGTAAGCAGCCATAGGCATTCTATCGACAAGGCTCTGGCCATAGAAAAAACATACCGAGGTTTATTTTTGAACTAATCGGCTCTTTAGTTGATCACAAATAAAGCTCAAATTTACTTAAGTTCGGGGATGTAGAAAATCTTTTTGGCGGTACATTATAGTGGATTCGAGAATAAAAAGCTTTTCTTTTACCGTGCTAGTAAAAATTTATCTTCAGCTTAACGGAAAAAGTATGGAATATGCTTAATCAAACTAACAAAATACTCTAAAAAACTTTAATTTTCATTCTTAAAATTCCTATATTGCTGATACAAGTTCGATAAAATTAAATTTTCGCTTATTAGCTACTCAAAACACACATGAATAAATTGGTAATTTTTGCAAGATAAAAAAAAAGATTCAGAAATTTACTTTAAAACAGTTTTTAGAAATTTTATGAATAGACTTTGATTGAGCTGACTCGAGCAACATCACAGATTCAAGACATTATTCCGCTATTATAATTCGCAGCTTTGTCTTTTGGTGCTAATTAGACATCTCTTTTTGTAAAAATTATGTAAAAAACATTTATTTGCCTATAAACTCTCATTATGCAGTCTACAGCCGCTGGTGGAATCAGTAATATTCAACCTCAATAATCACTAGTAGGAATATCTTTGATTTGTTGCTCTTTGTTTAAATTTGGTCAATAATAAAACCCAAACATCTAAAAATACTCCGACGATGTAATTTTAATGATCATGCTTACATATCGATCAAATTTTATCAAAATAATCGATTTAATCTAAAAAATAGATAAACATTTAGTCAAAGATGATGTGGTAAGAGGCATGTTTTTGATGGCTCAAAGAGGGTCTCATCTCAATAGCGAGAGAAATCTTATTCCCATAAGTAAATTTATGTATATTTAGTCTCAAGAATTCTTAAAAATTCAAGAATGAAAGAACTAATTTCAAAGGATTTCACTGCGATTTTAAATCTTCAGTCTGAATAAAAAATTTCAATGTAAATTTTGCAAACGATCTCGAAAATTATCTAAAAAAGTTTGTTTTAAATACTGTATCGGATCTAAAAGACACTTACTGCCTACAACCTCTAGATTTTTGTCGATCTTTACACAAAAAATCCAACCGTTCTCAGAAGCTAGTACTTCATAAAAGGTATTTTTCAAAAACAAAATCATTAAGTAATATTAAAGTTCATGATAAAACTAACTTCGACTCATCTCGTAAACGATTTACAAATGTTTAACTACAGCTACTATTTATTCCAACTTTTAAGCAAATGTATTTTATAATAAAAAATATATATAATCGGTCGATTTTTAAAAGGACTCACGCCAAATTAACTACTAAAAGTCAATGACATCATCTTCAAACTATCGTTTAATTGCAATTCTAAAGTCAGTACTGTTTGTTGCTCTTCACTAACATACAACATAGCGCAGCTAACCTCAGCAGGATACTCACAACAATCTATACTTATCAATCAAATAATGCCGACTTTCAGCTAACAATTACAATCAAGCTGTCTTTTACCAGTAGTCGGATTAGATCATAGTTATCTCTATGTGAAAGCCTTCTATCATGTGATCACTCATTAATTTATTCTTACAAAAGATATATAACCGCTTCTCGAACAAGTTATCAAAAAATTCAATCAAAATATTTAAGAAATGATGATGGAATAAACTTTTTCATCGTTTCAACTACTTTTTTGCCTATTATGTGTTTAAGATTCCTGCCATAATTTTATCGATAAACCTTTCAAACAAAAAATGTAAAAAATAATTCTAAAAATAATATTACAACGCTACCAACGCATAACTACAATGTACTAGACTGTTATAAATCAAAGAAGTAGTGCACTTAGTCAACTCGCTTTTAATGATGATATTATCAGCACAAACATGAAATCTTTCGCTCGAAGTCGTCTCATGAACTAATACTTTCTTAAAATTCTTTACTTATGGATAGATAACCTTAGAGATATTCAAGATATTATCCCTAATAAAATGGGTAGCTAGAAAGTTTTATAAATAATCATGGCTCTAAGCACGAATATGTAAGGTAAGCCTTGCCATTCCATAAGATGTCTTTCATCTTTCGGTGGCAATAAAGTTTTTTATAATCTCATCTCATTAAAATCTTATAACAAAGATCGTAAAGAAAAAGTTTCTTTGACGAATGTCTGCTATCTAAAATAGTTAATCCTTGCTTAGACTGGAATTTACTATCCTTAGATGATTTCTGATTAATTTACTTTATCTTAGAATCAAATTTTAGAGTATTTTCACGATATACTTTGGATTTAAGTTTAAGCGGGTCTTTAAAAATAATTGCTTAAAACAAAAATTATTGTTTTGGATTGTTTTTCTACGCTTATCAGATTTCATAGTAGTAATTTAGCAAATTCGAACTAAAATTTTTTGTATTTTTACAAGGAAAAGTTGAAACAAATCATTCTCGAGCTCACATATCAGAACCCGAAATATATATCAAAATATTAAAAAGATTATATTTTACAAATAAGACTCATATGCATTCAAATAATTTTATCATACTACGGCACACCTTTTTAGATTTTAAGCCGAGATTAGTTGTTTTTATTAGTTTTTGAACTGTCTTTGGATAGATTTTATTAAATAAGGCTTTGTGTATTGAGTTTTATGACTTCAGCAATCAAAAAAACTAATATTCAAAAAGAAAAACGATTAATACTTGCAATCTTGACTTTTATTTCTGCCTTTTAACCTCAACTTTCAATGAAAATCATTGCAAATAATATATTATAGCCATTAAAATAATCTAAAAATAGGCAAGTCATAGCCATAAGCACTTTACTGACATGTTTTCAGCTCATTCTTGGCATCATCAAAAAGAACATTTCTAGAAACGATTCAGGAGGAATCTTAGTCGATTGCTTTATAAACCATTTTTAAAAAATATGGCTTCAAAATAAATAATCGTAATGCTTGGTTTTCGCTCTAAGTAAAAAACTTAATGAAAACTTTAGTTGGGTTCTCAATATTCCCTAAAGTAGTCACAATATACAAAGTTACATCGAACGTATATTTATAAATGCAGAACGCAGTGACTACAGACTATAAAAATAAATAAAAGATTAACTTAGAAAATAATTAGATTTTTCATTTTAAGCATATGTAAAAGGATAACCAGCTCAAGATAAAGTATTCAGATCATTAGGACTCAGAATGTTTTCAAAAATACAAAAACTTATCTTGTAAAAATACCCATATCATCGTAAAAAATTAAGTTGTAAAAAACATATGCAAATAATACTTTAGAAATTGTTATAGCTTAATATCTTAAAACTGCAGGAATAGCTAAAAAATTAGAGAAATATAACATTTACTGTATGATTTTGTATCTTTTGATTTTAAACATATATAATCACAAAGCTATATATAAAGTTATTAGTTTAAAGATATCATATCTATGACTCAAAATGTCTCTCTCTTAGAAATCGAATATTTTGATTTCATCATAGCACCCTATGAACTTTCTTTCAAAGACAATCGAAAAGGATAGTTTTTCCTTGAGCTTTGCAAAGGTATTTTTTCTCATATCTTAGGACCTCAGATCTGGAAACAGTTTAATACACCTTTGGTAACACCGATCTTATCTTCAACGATAAAAATAAACGAAAAAGCACGAATAAAAATTCCAAGCAAAACGAATAATTAATGCCAGTGGATCATATACTAGAAAAACAGTTAAGATAAAAGACAATTTTTGATAACGCTTTCTTTTGAACTGTCAAAATAATTTTAAAGATACAAAGAAAAATTAGCCAAACAAATCTAAATATACAGTAATCTATTAGGGGTTTCTTAACTTTCGTAAAAAGAACAAAAGGAAAAATAAAAAAATTGGTAAAATTTAAAGTAAAGATTGCCTTTTTTGTGTCCCTCGATATAGGTCAAAAGTCAAGATGGAAAAATATGTCTAAAATATTCAGTTTAAATATGTTCTAAGCTAGATAAGAACAGAATTCAAAATATTAATTCTATTGTATACAAGCATGACTCGAGTTCTCAACAATAAAATACTAAAAAAATCTTTTTTAAAAGTTAAATTTAATAACCAAATGATTTTCTACCCCAGAACTCAATCATAGCTATCGATCAATAAGAATAGTCCAAAAGTGAAAGTGTGATTCCAAGCATAGTCCTCAGCAACGCCTAAGATCCCCCTAATAATACGTAAATTTAATAAATCCGTCTTTTTGCTAAACCAACTCACTCATCATAAATTCTATATTCATATCAAAACTATCATTCTTCACAAACTAACGACAACCTCAGTGATATAGTCTAAGATAGCAAATAAAGTTAAAGTGTCAGAAACTACGGAGAAGGATAGAATAATCCACGTCTTAACTAAGTATAACAAATTCCTTAGGAGGAGAACTAAATCTAATCTCCGCTTCTTCCAAGAACAAAAACATATTTCAGGTCTGCTGATAGAATAAGTTTCAAAAGACATAAAAGAACAAACACCTATGATTCGAATCAACCTAGCAAAACTGAAAGAAAGGAGTATCAGTCAGTTCGAAATTCTAGCGCAGACTAATCTTAGGAGATTAAATAGAACAGAATAGGAATATAAACAGCTCCTCAAAGCTCAATTACCTCAAGAAAAAGTGAAGAAAATGCTTAACAATAAGTTTCAAGTTAAGGAGTTAAATCTAAGTTCCAGGGTCTTCCACTAAAAATCACAATAGGCGCACTTTTTTTGATCCTTTTGATCGCTATCATCGGAGCACAGTTCAGCAAAAAATCTAAATCAACTTCAGCTAAGGCCAAACCAACTAAAGCTAAATAGATTCCTTTAAAAAAGACAAAAGTATCAAGCGAAAGTACCAAATCTCGAAAAAAATGATAAAAGTATCATCCTTTAAATATTTAATACTAAAAATAAAATGATTCATAATCATTATTGATCATCAAAGAATGATTCCTGTCTTACAGGATTTTTTTGAACCGTTTGTTGTTGTTTTAATAAACAGTACTCGTAATATTGAAGAATTTTTCTGCATTACTTCACTTTCTCGCTTTTTTATTTTGCTTATTTTATACAGGTTATATATCTATTCGAGTATTTGTCACAATTCGCTAACATTTAAGGATTTTTTTACATCTGAAATCTTAAGTCAACTATCGATATAGTATTAATTATAACATAGAAACAACAAAATTATTATCATCTATCTAAAAAGTCATATATATTTTGTCGTACTTAATCCATATTTTGTTATTCTATCTTTGTCAATATTTGAATTAGTCTTAGTATTATTAAAAATGCTTGAATAATGGCCCGAAACCTACGCAAAATCAATTCTCCATAGAAAACACAAAAGCACATCAACAACATAAAGCTACTATCAACTATTTATTGATGTTATCTCGCCTATTAGAACCACTCCCAAAACAAAATAGTACATTCAAATATCCACAATATTATACGATCCGTTTTCAAATAATCCCTTGGGAAATACATATTTTTCGTAGTTATTTTAGATTGATAAAAACAAATGCGAAATCAAAAAAGATATATTTTTTTACACTTACCAAGAATAACTTATTCTT
>Ga0169931_10008256_pt1 | contig 15227 bp, 9 predicted proteins | sample Kivu_15m_20L_FD_129675 | JGI IMG/M metagenome (GOLD analysis project Ga0169931, IMG submission 129675) | Freshwater microbial communities from Lake Kivu, Western Province, Rwanda to study Microbial Dark Matter (Phase II) - Kivu_15m_20L... | ecosystem: Environmental > Aquatic > Freshwater > Lake ... | reverse complement strand
GTGTCAGGAACCGTTTTTCTTTTTCGGGCGTCCTTGGGGGCGGATGGTGCTCTCTAATTGGAGTTTTTTGCAGGTGAAGAAAAGGTGTCAGCAGGTGAAGGGTGAAGAAAAGGTGTCAGAGGGTGAAGAAAAGGTGTCAGGAACCGTTTTTCTTTTTCGGGCGTCCTTGGGGGCGGATGGTGCTCTCTAATTGGAGTTTTTTGACCATCTGGTTTGACCAGCGCTCTTCGCCAAAGGGACAGCCACGAGTCACACTGCGGCGGAGCGCCGAAAGTTCGGCTTCTGTCTGGGGTGCGTTGACGTGCTGCAGCCAATTGGATGATCGCCGCACCGGCCAGACAGACAAGAGACGCCTCTGAGCGACGGTTCCCTCGTGCCAGCGCCAGAGACTGCTCCAGCGCCACTGTTCGGCTCGGGAGACGAGGTTCGCGCGGAGTGGGTTGCGTTCGACGTAACGGCACACGGTCAGGAAGTGCTCCTCTTCCTGCACGGGAAACGATTTGAATCTGCCTTGATACAGGTGGCCGCTGCCCGGATTGTGGTAGTGGGCGTGCCAGCGCTGGGTATGTGTCAGACTCAGCCAGCCGACAAACCGCGACAGTTCCCCATCCTCGTGCGGTTTGACGACAAGATGCCAGTGATTGGGCATCAGGCACCAAGCCAGAATCTCGGTCCCATAGCGATCGACGGCTTGTTCGAGAATGCTTTCAAACGCTTCGTAGTCGCCAGCTTTCTCGAAGATGGTCATGCGGGCATTGCCGCGATTGAGCACATGGTAAATCAGGCCACCATCAGCCGCACGTTTGGCTCTTCCCATGCAACCAAAGTAATGAATCTCTCACCGAAAATCAAGAAACGGTTCCTGACACCTTTTCTTCGTCCACCTTTTCTTCGTCAAACCCCAATCACGGCTTTTGACGGCGCCGAGCGAGTCTGGGAGTTCTTCCAAGACAAGCAACGCGAGCGGCGCTAGAGCGATCGCATTTCTGACTTCCCAACCAATAGTAGCCAAGACCACCGCGTTTGGTCCTAACCCCTACCTGTACCCAAAACCTCCTCTCTCATTTTCTCTAAAATTAGCGATCGCCTGGGGTTCCCTGCGTTTCGACCGTCAGAGAGAAATTCCCACCATGGATTTCTTCCCCACCCTGCGCCAAGTTGACGTAGCGATTGCATTCTTTTGATCAAATTCTTCGGCCAAAAGCGAGGCTCGAAACGGCGACTAACGGGTTGCTCCCGCCCATGTCAGTGAAATCGATGTTTAATTGCCCGTCAGTGACTTGCACGGTATAGATCCGAGTAATGACCTGCCCCGCTGCAGTGCTGACCAAAGGTCTATGCGTTCCCTCGAGGCTGATTCGCATGTTGTCACGGGCGAACGCGGGGTCGCCCCAAGTTACCTGTAATTGGATAAATCCATTCGGCACGTCAATCGCAAAGGATGCTTGACTGGTTAAAGCGACATCGCGCAAGGCCGCAGTACCAAGACGACGGTCAACAATCTCTACGTTCGACATGTTGTCGCTCCAGCCCAATTTGTCGAATGGGTTGTAGGGCAGAAGGCCGACCCCGACCGCCGTACCGGCGACGGGTGAGATGTCCGTGCCAAAGTCAATCGTTGCGTTGTAATTCCACTCATCATTATCGATGATCACGCATTCATGCCGGTCGCGCACGGGGTTTGCATTGGAGCTGACATTGAAAATCTCCAGTGCAAAGGACTCTTCGAGTTCGACGACGCGATTACCTCGTACTTGGATCACAATTTCCTTGGAAGTTTCCCCCGGGAGAAAAATCAAACTACCGGAAACCGGCAAAAAGTCGGCTCCTTCAGTCGCAGGATTGAAGAATCCTGCGTCCGACGTTCGGTAATCCAGCGTAATCGGTTCTGTCGTGGGATCGCAATTCACGGTGAAAGTCCAGGACTGGAGACCTGAATCGCCTTCCATCACCGAGCTTGGCCCATCGGGAGCAACCGTCGGTAGGGCGATTGCATCGACCCACAAAGACCAAGAGTCGAGAGTCCCGATGTCTCCCGCGGTATCGTCGGTGATCTCCAATGTCCAAGTGCCAGTGAGCGAAAGTCCTGCTAATATTTCCAAGCTTGCCTCAGGGCGGAACGTTCCCATGAAAGGAGCCATTCCATCGACAATCGATGTTTCTGCGGCATCGTCGAGAAACGTTTTTCTGAAGTTATCTCCTGCGCCACCTACATTCGAGAAAAGCTCAATTCGAGTCCCGTCAGGTGCGATCAGAAAGACATCTAAATCAGAGTCCCAGGAGTGGGTCAAGTCGAGCGAAACCTCCAAATCGGCAATCGTCCCCCGATTCGAGATCTCAATTGTCGAGAAAACCGTATCGAGGTCAGGAATCCCGACGGGAATATCGCTGGAGGCGAACTCTTCTCGTTTGCTAATCTTTGCTGTTTTGGTCAACTCAGCACTGCCACCAGAACCATTGTCTTGGTCCAGATAACGAACCGTAAACTGCTGGCCATGGGCGACATCTAATTGTCCATTGTCAGCGCTCGGGAGTCCGCTCGAGGTTGGAATCCAGGCGACATAGTTTCCGGGACTACTCTCTCTGAGTTCGACCGTCTCGGTGTCTCCACCACTCGTGCTGATTGAAACGGTCATCGGTCCGGTGTGATTCCCGTCCAAAACCGTGATCTCGACCATATTTCCAATGTTGTACAACTCTTGGCTGAGATTCAGAATCCCCTCACCAACGGCACCCACGTCAATCAACAGTGACCAAGCGTTCAGGGTTCCATTGTCGGCGAAAGGCCACCAATCGTGAATTTCCAGCGTCCAAGTTCCGGTGATCGATTTTCCATCGAATAAACTTAGCGAGCCTCGAGGGCGATATCGACCGGTGAAGGGTGCGTTACCCTCGCTGAGTGCCTTAGCGGCTTCATCGTCGAATCGGGTTTGTTCAAAATTGTCACCATCCCCGCCGTCGTGAGTGACCAAGTCAATTGGAGTCCCGTCGGGAGCTCTCAAGGTGATGATCAAGTCCGACACGTAGTTGTGCGACACGTCGATTAGAACGTCGAGGTCTCGAATGACCCCCGGGTCCGTGATCTCTAGCGTCGACGTATATGGGCCCCCGACAATCTCAACCGGCACGTCGGCCGATGGATATTCAATGCGATTATTGACGATTGCTGTCTGGACCTCCCGGCCGGAACTGCCATCTCCGATATTTTGATCGTCGTAAGTCACGGTGATGCCATGGCCAGCCTTCACGTCAAGTTGACTATTGCCACTGACGGGCACACCCGGACCCGTGTTTATTGAGCCCGTGAAAATAAACGGCGCGCTTTGCGTCAAAACGACCGTCTCGGAGTCCCCGCCGGAAGTAGTCACAATGACGGACATTGGGCCGGTGTGATTGCGGTCGCGAACTGTAATTGCTACCGCATCGTTAAGGGTATACTCTTGGCGGTCAAGCGAGAGCGACCCGCGGTCAGGCGAGCGAGCCTCAAGAAATAACGACCACTCATCAATCTTCCCGATATCTCCCAACCAATCGTCGTAAACCTCCAGCGTCCATTGACCGGTTATCGACTTGAGGTCAAAAGTCGAAAGTGAATCTTGGGGGCGATAGACTCCCCGAATTGGAGGTCGAGCGTTACGAATTGATGTCCCTGCCTCGTCATCGAGAAGCGTACCCGTAAGGTTTGAATTGGTATCGAGGTACTCCAACAGCGAAATTCGGGTTCCCTCCGGCGACTTCAAGAAAACCTTGAGGTCTCCGACGAAGCTATGCGTGATGTTTAACTCGACATTCAAGTCATTCACCAGACCTTGGTCGGCAACGGAGATAGTGGAAGTGACGGTCTCCAAGTCAACAATATCGACTGGCGTATCAGTCGATTTGTACTGGATCGTATTGGCGATCTTCGCCGTTTCCGTGACCTGAGCCTGATGACCTGTTCCATCGTCCGAGTCGAAATAGGTGATGGTGACGGTTTGGTCGAGTGCGACCTCCAGTAGACCGTTGCCCGCGGTTGCGTTTCCTTTGACCGAATTGATCGCTCCTGACCAGGTTAAATTCCCGTTGTTTGTCAGCGTAACGGTTTCACGGTCGCCGCCCGATGTCGTCAAGAGGACTGAGACGGGATCATTTGCATTCCCGTCGCCGACCATAAATTTGATCAGGTCAGTCGGCTTGTACAAAATCTTGTCGAGTTGGACCCAGCCGTTGAGGCTGGGCTTGAGAGTGAATTCTGAATTGAAATCGCCCCCGGCCAAGCCGTTGTTATCTCCGTCGAGGTCGGTGCCAAAAGGGTTTTCCACACCGCCCGAGCGGATGGTCAAGCGGTATTTGCCATATGGCAGATAACCATCGCTGATCCGGAACTTCAGCAGGTTGGTTCCGATCCGGTAAGTCTCTGCGGTAAGGCTGTAAACCAGATCGTCAGCCGTATTGAATTGGTCATCTGGACCGGCACTCCGCAGTGAGAAATTATCGGGATTGTTCATCGCTGCGGGGCTCATGATTTGGTCGAACCCGAGATCGAAGTTATCGATTTTGCGGTTGTCGATGGTCTGGCCGTTTGCCGGCAAGTTGTTTACGATGCGAACTTTTGGAACTCCAATGGTCTCCGTCAATGCCCGGAAGCTGTTGACCCGGCCGCCACCCAGTAAGCCTTGCAAACCGGGATTCAAACTGTCGATATTGTCCGCAGTAGCGAAGAGTTGGGCCACAACTTGCTCGCGGCTCCAGGTCGGGTGAGCTGACCAGATCAGGGCCGCAGTCCCCGCTACAGCCGGCGCCGACATGCTCGTCCCGCTGTAAGTGGCGTAGCCATTGCCGGGAATCGTCGAAAGAATCTGCTCTCCCGGGGCACAGAGGTCGATTCCGGTGCCGTAATCGCTAAAGGCGCTCTTGATGTCATCCTGGTCGGTGCTGGCAACCAGAATTGTGTGCGTCAACCGCTGACGCTGCGGATTCAATTCGCTGTTATTTCCTGCCGAATTGAAATGCAGGACCCCTCCATTGTAGAGATACTGCATTGACGCGATGAACGTGGGGTCGTTGATGAATTTGTCGATCTTGTAGCTCGTGCTTACGATTTTCGCCCCGTTATCCGTCGCATATTTAAACGCGCCGCTCACCATGGTCGAGGTCCAGCCGTTGGGGCCATAGAATTGAATCGGCATGATCGTTGCCCCGCCCGCGACTCCGGTACCCCCAACAAAATTGTTGATCCCGGCCGCGGCGATCCCAGCGCAGTGGGTGCCATGCGACCAATTGTTCCCTTCAGGACTGGGACTGTTGTTGTTGTTATTGAAATCCCAGCCGTTGAAATCGTCGATATAGCCGTTGCCATCGTCGTCAATGCCATCCGGAAAGTCGTCGTTTACCCAAATCCTTGATCGCAGGTCAGCGTGCATCAAATCCACACCGTCATCGGTCACGGCAACAATAATGGAGGAATTGCCGCGCGTGATGTCCCAAGCGAGATTGTTCTGCATCTTGTCGTGATGCCACTGCTCAGGATAAAGCGGATCATTCGGAGAGAACTCACGCGGGTCGCCCTCGTAAGTGAAATTTGGCGCGCTCCACATGACTTCCGCGCGATGATCCAAAGTCCGCATCACATTGAATATTTCGCTGTTCCTCGAGAGCTTCAGATGAACCAGCGTCACGCGTTCGCCCTTTCCGCGTTGCACGTGAGCTAGCGTTTGGATTACGCGAACTCCACTATCCCCGGTCATTGCCGTCCAATTCAGTTTTTGCAGACCAGCTTCGGCTATCGCGTCAGAAGTCTTGATCGCGACGACTAACTCCTGTTTCACAAATGTGGTCTTGCCCGCTTTGGCAACCATCTGCTCAACCGTCACTGCATCTTGTGCAAACGGGTCTTCAATCGGTTTGGACGCGAAACTCGGGTCGGGGCCGGCAAACATCCGCTTCGCTTCGAGTGTCTCATAAACCAAATGGTTGCGCGACTTGACCGCACGGGTTCGCTGATTTTTTGGCTGGAAAAGGGTAATCATGACCGTCCTTTCGAGGGGGGCGAGTAAGTTCAATTCCGTCTTTTTCGACCCTCAACGGCTGGTCCATTGTCGGTTTGGCCGCAGCTCACGGGCTTGCGACAAACGGAGGCAAGTTCGGAGGAACAGCCGGTCTATTCGATGCAATCAGAAAAGACGTTACTGACAGTGAGAGTCGTATCGAGTGAGACAAGCCGCCAGGAAATTTACGCGCGGAGCCAAAAAAGTATCCCGACCAACTCCTGGGTTTGACTTGGTCTCAACGCGCGTGGCCCTTGGAGGGGGCGAATGGCGGCAGTGCCACCGCGGTGAGAGAAATCAGGGCTGAGATCAGGAGAACTGCTGGAAAGGCAGATTAAAAAAACTGGGCGGATTCCCCGGGCACTCTTTTGCGATGGGGCGGATAGACCAAATTGGCAAGTTTACTAGGGTTTCCTTTGACAAGTCGCGGTAACATCCGGCATCAAAAGTTTTACTGACGTTGACCCATGGCTCTCCCCGAGTTCATCGTTTCGCGGTTCTGGCGGGCTTGATGCATGGTTACGACTCTCACTTTTCGAAGGGAGTGAGCGGTCTGAGCGAAACCAACTATAAGCTCAACCTGTGCCGTATAGCCAACCCCGACGTTCGTCGTTGGGTTGGAAGCTGATCAGGTGACCGGCGAAACGGCTCTTCGCTTCATATGCCGCGCGGTTGAATGCGGTTTTCTTGAGCACCAGAAAATCTGGAAAGCGAGTATGGAACGCTGTTAGGCGAACAGCATTAGTCCTTTGCACCTGCGGTGTGTTCGAGAGGTCCGCAGCAGGTCAATTCCGTGGCTGTCAGTCATTTTTCTCCAAGCGAGTCAAGCATGATAGATTCAATCAAACAGAACCGTTGCCACGCGGGGGTGAAGGGGGCGAAAACTCGAGCCGCATTTACGCTGATCGAATTGCTGGTCGTCTTTTCAATAGTTGGGGCCCTGCTCGGGCTTTTGCTTCCCGCAGTGCAGTCGCTTCGGGAGACGGCCCGAAGAAGTAGTTGCCAAAACAATCTTCGGCAACTGGGCTTGGGATTGAGCGGCTATGAATCGATGTTTCGGACGTTGCCGCTGGGAAGTGAATTTGGCACGGCGCATTCCTGGTCAAGCAGAATCCTGCCGCAGCTTGAGCAGTCGAACCTCCATACGGGGTTTGACTTTCGGGCGGCTTGGAATGACGAATCCAATCGACCTGCGGTTTTCAACTCAATCCCTGTCTATTCCTGTCCCAGCTCATCCAAAAGCTATCTAGGTTCGACGGATTATTGCGGAATCGCGGGCAGCTATGATGCCTCCGGACAAGCCGGCGATGTTGGCCGCAACGGCGTACTCTATCCGGCCGAGTCAACTGCTGAAAAGCCTGTCCGTCTAAAAGATATTCGCGATGGTTTATCGAATACGATTGCGGTCGGTGAAGCTATCGGTGTGACCGAGATTAATTTTGGCTACTGGGGATGTGGCCTGCACTGCTTTACGCACGAGGATGGGGGGGTCAGCGACGACGAGGGCGGATACAACGAAATCGCGAGTCTGCATCCGGGTGGAGCGAATGTGGTCCTTTGTGACGGCTCAGTTCATTTCTTGAGAGCAAGTCTTTCCGAAAATACCATCAGTGCGCTCTGTACCCGCGCGGGTGCCGAACTGGTGGAAGCGTTTTGATCAAGATTCCCAGATTAGCTGGGGATAGGGTTATTCAGGAGATTGGTAATGAAGAACATCGTGCTTGGTTTACTTGTTTTGATGGTGACAACACTGGGGCTCTCAGAGCAGGCTTTTGCCGGCGGTGGGAAAAAGACGGGACGGCTTGAAATTGCCAACCAAAACGCTCCGGCCGGGCGGAGCATTACAATTTGGGTTTTACCAGAGGGTACCAGTTTACCGGCGACAGTTGGCGCTGCCCGTAAACTAAAGCCCCAACGCATATTACCTGCCCAAAAAACGGAGTCGGTGAAGGTGCCCATAGGTCGATACGTGGTAGTTGCCGTTGACACTTTGGTCTATCAAGGGGCAGTCGATTCGACTCCCATCAATGCACAACTCGTTGCGACCAAGAAACCGGTGGTCATTGGGAGTTCAACGGTCAAGCTAACCACTCGAACGGTCGGAACCGCAAGCCCGTTTCTTCCAGAGATAAAACCGTAAAGCTGGTTGCGATAACGGCGAGTTTTTCAGACCCGTTGGCGATCGATGGTTCTTCGGGTGGTAAGGGTGCCAACATGAACTCTCCTGGCTTCAAGTACCATCCGTTGCGAGCCTCTGAGCAGCGGGTGAAATCCCACGGAGTGCCAGGATGTTCAAAGAATCTTCGTGAACAGAAGCAGCAGACATGGCCTGGATGGAAACAGATTGTGTCTGTTTCATTTGCTCCGAGTCTCGCTGGGATCATGATCGGCGGCGGCTGGTGCTCCGCATCACTGGGCTGGATCGGTGTTTCAGGGTTCGCCCTGTTTTTCTGGTTGCAAGTGCAGCAGCAAACCCTCCGCGGCGCGATCTGGCAGTCCTACCTAACTGGGTTTTTTGCTTTTGCGATTGCCTGTTCGTGGTTGCCCTCGACGGCGAGATATTTGTCCGAAATTGGAGTCGTTGCATCCTGTGTTTGTGCTCTGGCTTACTATTCGTTTCAGAGTTTAAGTCTCGTCCTCTTTGCAGTGCTTTGGCGAGCAATGCGGTCGTCGAGCCAGCGGGCTTGGCTGATAGTACCGTTTCTCTGGGTGACGATTGAACATTTGCTGCCAACCCTGTTTCCATGGCCGCCGGCGGTGCTCCTAACCGGCGACCTGCCGATTTTGCAAATAGCGGAACTGGGCGGAGTCGATCTCGTCTCGGTTCTTGTCCTCTCCATTTCCGTGTTTCTTGCGTGGAGCTTGGAGCTTGCTCGTCAGTCCTGCTCTGGAGCGGAAACTCCGCGCGGAACTTTTTGTGTTTGGTCGATGATTCTGCTCAGCTTGGTCGGAGTTCGACTTGCGGGGAGCGCAAGGTTGCAGCAAATCGAAGCGGAAATGAAGGCTTGGGCTGACACCCAACTGCGAGTAGGTCTCATTCAAGCCGCTCCCGGATTCACCGATAGCAATCGGCGAATGGTTGAAGCCACTCGGGCCATGAACGGTCTTATTGACCTGGCGGTCTGGCCAGAATCGGCCTTGGGGAATTACAGCCGCGAGCTGAGGGATTTCAATGATCCAAACAGCGTTGAGAATTTTTCGATCGGGGCCGGGAGCGGACTCGTCCCTTTTCCCCAGCTACACTGTCCGCTCTTGGCTGGAGCAGACCGGTGGGACGACATCAAGGCGGATGGCCAACCTGATCGCCATTATGTTTCTGCTTTATTGATTGATCAAAAGCAACATCTGGTCGGCGCTCGAGACAAAATACGGTTGATGCCTTACGGGGAATACATACCGGGCGAGTCATTCCTCCCTTTTCTGCGCACCTGGTGGGGAGACAAGAGAATGATCTCTGCAGGTGACTCGCCAACCACAATTGGTCGGATTGGAGGTTATCAGGTCGGAGCGTTGCTATGTTGCGAGGATATGCATCCGGATTTCGTACGCAAAGTCGTGAATCAAGGTGCGGATCTCCTCGTCACGTTGGGAAACGGATCGGCATTTGACTCCGAGATCGCCTTGAGTCAGCATTTTCGGATTTCCCTGTTACGAGCCATTGAACACCGACTTTATTTTCTTCGCTGCACGAGTGCGGGAGTATCCGGTCTGGTTGGCCCCTCGGGGCGTGTTCTCCATCAATTACCCGCCGGGCAGGAGGTTGCCGCAGTGCTTTCGATCCCTCGGTTACCACCGTCAATGGGCGTCACGTTTTTCACGCGAAAGGGCGGGTTGTTGTCCACGGCGTGTGGTGTTTTCGCGATCTTAATTTGGCTGCGTTGGCGGACCCGAGACAGATCTGAAACGGGATTCCGGCGGCCCGCTCGGAGGTTTGCCGTCAATTAGGGTTCGTTTTAGGCAACGTTTTATTCAGGGTTCAAACCGCAGGCTGTGCCAAGCGGCTGATGAAGCGGCTGATGAAGCGGTTGATGAAGCGAGTTGATGAAGCGGCTTCGCCGCATTGCCCGCGCAGCATCCCGCCCAACCCGGCGCAGCCACCGGTTTTCGGTTGAGGCTTTGGGTGAGCTTTTGGTCTCCGATGAGTCTTTCTATCCCGTGCGTTTTCTGACGACCGGTTTCCCGTCTAAAGAACGGTTGCACCAAGTCCCTTCGGACGACTCAGAGTTTTGAAAGAATAACCGGTTTTCACCCATTAGAATTTAGTTTCGGGCCCCGCTCGTCGTTACCGTCGTGGTGAAGGTAGCGAGTGCTTCTCTTTCTCACCCGCAGACGGCCGAGAAAATTCATTTCAGCTGCGCTTTCGTCGCATCAGGCACAAGCCAGTAAGAGCAGCGCTGATCATCCCCAAAGAACTCGGTTCGGGCACGGCGTTGGCGATTTGAAAATTTGCGTTGTTTGCTCCATTGAAAGCAATCAAAGTTGAGAAGAGCAGAGAACCATCGGGGATATCGCTCGCCGATGTGCCACTCCAAGTCACGAAATCACCGACAAAGTTTGGGATCCAGCCATTCGTAGCAATATTGATGGAGTCGATAAAAGTCGGACCGTTGTGCCCCCCGGCTGAACTGGAAAAATTCAGGTCTGGGTTGGGAAAGGTCTCGCCGAGCAAAACAAAATCACTCAGCGGGCTAGTGCCGCTCGGAACATCGCCAAAGACAATCCAGTTCCAGCCTTGGCCAGGAGCGTAGCTGTTGTCTTCGTTCGTCAGAGTCAGCTTGAGGTCGTACTGATGGCCGCCGCTGCCTAAGTTGGTCTTCACATATTCCAAACTAATCAGGTCGGCGTTGGCTGCGTTGCAAAGGGTAATCAGGGCGAGCAAAAGTCCGAAAAGTAGTTTGGTCATGATGGTTGAACGCTTTTCGAAAAATCGGTTCAGAAAACCTACGCAAAACGGATTGATGAAATGATTTGCGGCGAAGCTTGCCGCAGAGGAGAGAAGATTCGAAAGCGTAATTGCTCGGGTGATGAACATCAATTGAGCGGGGAAAACCGTTCCGTTTCATCGAATTGGGATATCCAATCGCTCCGGCTCGTAACTTTCGCTTCAGCCCAGTTCGCGTTGGATTTCAGAAAAAGGATCGCTGAAATGTGGTGGATCGGTAGCTCGTCTTCATGTTTTCCTGAGCAGTACGGCGGTGGCGGCTTGTGGAACCGGGACAGCGAGCGCAATTTACAAGCGGACGGGGAGTTCCAACAAGGAAATTTCGAAGCAAAGCTGGAATGCGCTGCGACCGACGCCAAGCGCCGACCCGCTGGGGGCCCCGCAGCGTTTTCCTCTCTCGACGGCGATTTTGCTGTTGGTAGGTCTCGGGGAAAGGTTTGCAGCGGGCTGGCTTTTCGGCCGCGGTTTTCAGATCGCCGCCCCAAGTTGCGGTCAAAAGAGCTGCGGTCTTTTTCTCGTTTTTCCGCTGGTGGACTTGAGCAATTTCTTTGATAAACTTGACCTCCCGAAGGGGAGTAAAATGTCCTCGCCCGATGGGCCAGCACCCGTCCCCGTGATCAGCCCCGAGAAATTCCGCTCGTGGGCAAGCGGGCCAGCCGCGAACCGGAAACGGCGGAGAGGCTTGCGACCACGCCGCCGCCTTAATCGCGAATCGAAATCGGGCGGGAAATCCACCCGCTGCGGGGGCTTATGCTCTCGTCAGTCTTTTTGTCTTTCCACGGGTAACACTTGTTTGAGGGGAACATGAAAACGTCCATGATTATCGCGCTTTTGCTGGGCGGAATTTTTACCGTAGTTGCTTGCATGGACATGGCGAAGCAGGCGCGGCTGGAAAAGGGCGGTGTTACGACTGACGGAGAAATCATGTCGGGCGAATCGAGACGGAGCCGACGTTCCACCAATTACAAGTTCGATATCCGCTATGTACCCGAAGGCAAATCCCCGATTACCAAATCCTTTTCAGTGACTTCTTCATTCTTCAACCAACACACCGCTGGTGATTCGATTTCCAACGAGATGTGCCAGATCCGCTACATGCCCGACAATCCGGAGGACGCCATCGTGGTGGGTGGCACTTCTGACATGTCCTGGATGCTTTGGCCTGCAGCGGGTGTCGCCTTGGTGGGACTCGTTGGCTCGGGAATCTGCTTAACGCGAAAAGCGACTCCAGTCGCTTGACAGAAACCGCCTCGTCCGAAGTAATCAAGTGAGCCATCAGGGCAGACCAGTCGCGCCGGGCGAAAAAATTCCAAATCACTGACTGCGTGAACCGTCACGCAGACCTGAGCCTCGACGGGAACCGTGGGTTACGCAGGTCGGCTCGCCGCAATCTCCAGATCATACCAAATCGAGCGGCAATTCTGGCCTTTTCAGGGTCCGAAAACCTCGTTCCAAATACCCCGCGAAACGGGAATTGTGCTCGTTTGCAGTCATTTGAATCTAGCCGCGTCGATTGTTCATTTATCAACCAAAAACGATTGAAGCAGACAATTTTTTCTTGTAAAACAACAATCGACATGCCGAATTTGGAGGGCAGAATTCCAGTCCGCCACTCATAACACCAGCAATCAAGCATAACACCAGCAATCAAGCTTTAAGTCTCAAAGGTGCGATTGTGAAAACACTTCCGGTTCTAGTGCCTCAAGCTGTCCGGCTTTTGTTGTTGGGCCTTCTGCTCTTGAGTCAAGGCTCCGAGGTTCGCGCTCAGGAGTCGGCCAACACTTTTAAAGTCAGCGATTCCCCTTCGCGTACTTGGAGCACCCCCGACGGAAAATTTAAACGTGAGGGAAGGCTCGTTGAAATCTTTTCCGACCGGGTTCGTCTGGAATTACCGGACGGCAAGACGCCCGTCGTAGAGACAGCTCGCCTTTGCGACGCGGACCTGAAATTTCTTGACGGCGAAAGGAGACGTCTTAGTGAAGCTCAGAGCGCAAGCGGCGAGGAACTTGCGCCGTTGCCTTCCGCGTTCGAGTTTAAATCGCCGTACAGCTCTGGGCAGTACATGGTAGGTGCCAGCATTGGAAGGTTTTATCGAAGATTCATCGGACCTGGAGAACCAAGTGACGGACTTCCGCCCTCGAATGAATCAATGCATATCGTGACCTTCGAGACCATTGACACAGCTCAGATCACTCCTTCGGAATGGCGACCGAAGACGCTGCGCAAGTTTTCGCCTTTGAAAGTCACAAGTTTCAGAACGGACATTGGGGTGGTGCAGTTGACGGGATTTGCCGCCAGCCCGAACAGCCGTTTTTTTGCGATGTCGTTTGAGTCAGCTCAAGGATTTAAGCCAGACAGCACTGAAACCGTTAAACCAAAAGAAAATGTAAAGGGATTAACCAATTCGTGGGTTGAAGTATACGACCTTCTCGCCCGCAAAATGCTTAGCCGCCATTTTCTTGAGGGAACCAAAAAGCAGGTAGTAGCGATCGATGACACAGGCTCGGTCATGTTCATCTTCGGGGAAATCCTCGTCCTCAGGGAAGAGGTTGCCATAGCTGATCAAAAGAGGACTGTAGAGTTACTTGAAGAGGAAATTGTACGGCTACGTGGACAGCTCAACACAATCATCGCGGCGGGTGACTCCCAAGAGGAAAAAAGGCTGACTAACTTAATTGACGGGCTTCGCCAGCATATCGACTCCCAAATGAAAGCAAACAATTCGGCAACCGAACCTGGTGCTCCGCCCAAACCGGAATTACCGAAGACAGAGCTCGTCAACGCAGTCACCGTCTACTCGATTGAAAAGGACCGGCTGGTCCCAAGAGAAAATCAGTCCATCTTCTCGATTAGGGGTATCGGTTACGAGTTTCTCGGCGAAGGAAGATTTTTAAGGTATGGCACAGATGGTGAATTCAGTGTTTGGCAACTTGACCCTCTGAGACTACTGTACGTCGGAAAAAGTGAGCGAATTCAGCTTTCCCAAGATAGAAGTCAAATACTTGCCAGTCTTAAATTTTCCAAAGATTACCTGATTGATACGAAATCAGGTGAATTGCTGGGTGAAGTCAACGGAACCCTCGTCTCGTCGGGAAAGCTCTCACCGGATGGAACTCGCATCGCTCGCTGGGAATTGGCAAAACTTGTCATCACAGACCCAGAAGGCGAACAGCTCGATGAGTTTTACTGTCCGATTTCCTCATTAGGCGTGGAGTTGAGCTGGTATGACGACCGGACGGTTTGCCTCGAATATGGCAGCAATCGTCTTTACGTCGACTTGACAAGTCGCATCACGATGCTCGGAATAACCGACCGAAGCCGCTCTCAACGGAGCCTGATGACCATGCAGGCCAGATCACTCGCAAACAAAAAAGGCTCGAGTAATGTGTTCGAGATTTTTCAAATGCCCGGCGCTGTTGAGATTGCCGATTTGATTGAGCAATGCCGAAGCAACCTACCGAAAGATTTGGATCGGGGCGTCCTGCTTAAATCAGGCGATAAAGTGAAGCTGACTGTTGATTTCAAAGCGAATGAATCCGAAAAACAGGCAGCGGTTAAACATGTCACCCAATTACTGGAAGAGAGGGGAATCATCATTGACCCAACTGCGTCTGATGAGTTCCAGATCAACCTCGAAGTCGAGAAGACTGAACTTGGTTTCCGGTCAATCGGAGGCTTGCCCGGAGCCCGAGGAAATGGCGAAACGGCTGTCGAAACAAAAATCTACAGGACATTGGCACTGCTCCGGCAAGGTGTTGTCTGCTGGGCTGTACAGCAAATTTCTGGAGAAGCGATGCCCCTGGTTTTTCGCCGCGATGGAGAGTCTCTTCAACAGGCAATTGACCGGCAGACTATTCCCGTCGAGGAAACTTGGTCCGTCTTCAATTTGCCGAAAAATATCCTGATGCATCCGAATAACTTACCGGCATACTGGGTCGAACTCACACCGAACGGTTTTAGATCGCTCAAGTGAGACAACCGTACTGAAAGTTTAGCCGGCAATTGGCTCCCCTCGAGACGAGGCGCGAATATGAAGCGAATCGCCCAAAACGGCTCTGTTATGTACCGGTGGAGTGCTCCCCAAAAACTAGTCCAGATGTTATGAGAGTCTAGAGCCCGAAGCCGGGCAAGGAGACTCTGAAATGAAGAAGAAACGAAAACGGCATGCACCGGAGCAGATTGTGAAGAAGCTTCGGGATGCAGATGTGATGCTGAACACGGGCAAGAGCCTGGAAGAAGTTCTGAAAGTACTGGAGGTC
>Ga0169931_10008254_pt1 | contig 15228 bp, 8 predicted proteins | sample Kivu_15m_20L_FD_129675 | JGI IMG/M metagenome (GOLD analysis project Ga0169931, IMG submission 129675) | Freshwater microbial communities from Lake Kivu, Western Province, Rwanda to study Microbial Dark Matter (Phase II) - Kivu_15m_20L... | ecosystem: Environmental > Aquatic > Freshwater > Lake ... | reverse complement strand
CCCAACCCCAACCCCAACCCCAACCCCAACCCCAACCCCTTTTATAATTTTTAATTTCTTTTAATTTTTGTTTACTAATATTTATTGATATGATTTAACATAACATATGTTGGATCAGAGTGTCTCTCCATTGATGAGATTATTGATCATCTTATATCCTCCCTCATAGTTCCACTGAGGTGCCATATGTCCAACTCCCTTGAATCTAACTAGTTTGAGCTTGTTGCCTAAACCCCATACGCTACCACTGTTCTGTCTTCCGTTTTCCATCACAGTGAACCAAGGTCGCCAGTATTCTTCAGTAGTCAATCTCAACTCATGCTTGATCTTGTTGATCCAAGCAATAGTTCCAGAGTAGGGTACTGCTGGGTCACTGTCTCCAGAATAAATCGTAATTTTATATTTATTTAGAGGGACTAATTTTTGATAGACCCAGTAGGAACCAGTAGTGCTTCGATCGTAGCCAAATTCTTCGTCTGCGTTGCACATCGAGTATTCAGCTACTTTTTAAGGAATATTCAAAGCTTTTCTGTTCGAGGGATTTTTGAGGAAATTGTCGATTCCGACTGCGTCGACACAAGGAGGAGCCCAGGTAAGCTTTTCAGTAGGGTAGTTGCGTTTTCTAAGCGCAAGTCTTCTCATTTCTTTGAATGAAATTTTTCCGTTGCTGTCCAAAAAGTTGCTCTGGTAGCATGGCCTATAAGCATCATAGATATTGTATCCGTCAACTAATCCATCAATCTAAGTTTTAAAATATTTACCTTATCAATAACCGCTTTGCAGTCGTCAGGTAGCTCTTAACCTTGATTGGCACATCTAGCCTCTACTTCCTTGTATTCATCAGCTGTTATGTATCCGAAATCTCTGAAAAGTTCCATCAGGTAAGGTGAGTAATCGTTGAGGAACTCACACTATTTTGGGTCAGTGCAGCCGTTTCCAACCGCAAAACCTGCCAGATTGACCTTTACACTAGAATCGTTGTTGGTCGAATGAAGTCTGCATAAAATCTTTTTTACTAATAGAAAGCTGTGGGGACGTAGATTCCTGCATAGCTCTAGCCGGAAAGATAGGTGGGTCTGGATTGATATTCACTCCATACAGTAAGGAACTCTCTGATAGCTCTGCCATTTAATTTGGCAACCATATCATCATTCCAGGTAGGCGCCTTGCCATCCATATATGAAAAGCCGACTTGAGCTGGAGACTCGATGTAGACGACACTAGCTTTCTGATTCCAAGAATATTTGTTGTAGATAATCGATCCAAAGGCATCAATGACCAAGAAAGGACCATGTTCGTACATGGCTCCAAGCAAAGACGAGCACCCGGGTCCTCCGTTGAACCAGAAGACAAGTGGATCATTGGCTGGGTCTCGTTGTGAAGGGAAAAAGAAGTAGTGCATATGAGTTGAGTTGTTATCGATGTCCAGATACCCACTGTACCATGGCTTGGGGTAGACTCTAGTGATCTAATCAATGGCTACTGGGTCGGGTTTAACTGAAGAGAAGGCCAGGCAGACCAACAAGGCTAAGGTAAGGAACTTTATCATAAAATCTTTGTGATTAATCTATTAAGCAAAGTTTTAGATATAGTAAAAGAGGCTATTGATAATTGAAAAATAAGCGGAAATTTAATCGAATAAGCTATTTTTTATTAAATTTTATGCCTTCTAAGCTTCGCTGTTAATTTGAAGTCATTCTTTATTACAATCTCGGCTGCTATAAAATTAATTATTTTGCTAGGCATGAACCCTCAGCCAACCAACGAAATTTAAGGCTATATTTTAAAACGTTTCACCATACTAAAGAAGCTGGGCTCAGGTGCCTATGGCCATGTATGGAAAGTATAGGAAAAAGCAACTCATAAAGTATATGCACTCAAAAAGATTTTCGATGCTTTTCAGCATGACACCGACGCACAAAGAACTTATCGTTAGGTTTAGATTCTCAAACAGCTCGAACACCCCAACATAATCAAACTGGTCAGTACTATCAGAGCCTACAATAACAAAGACGTGTATCTGATTTTCGACTATATGGAGGCAGATTTACATAACGTCATCTCTTAGGGAATTCTCAAGGACATTCATATAAGATTCATAGTCTATCAGATGGCAAAAGCACTCAAATATCTACACAGTGGCCAGATCATTCATAGGGATCTTAAGCCTTCCAACATACTTGTAAATTCGAACTGTTTGATCAAACTGTGCGATTTCGGGCTCGTCCGTTCACTTAAGAAAAGAGAACTTGGAGTTGTATTGACTTAAGGAGTTGCTACTCGATGGTACAGATCGCCAGAGGTGCTATTAGGCTCTAAAAGTTATTCAACACCTGCCGATATTTGGAGTTTTGCTTGTATAATATACTAAATTCTTACAGGAAAGCCTTTATTTGCAGGCAGTTCTACTCGTGATCAGCTCTAGAAGATATGTTCATTTACAGGCTACCCCAGCGACGAAGACATCAATTCTCTTTAATCATAGATATCAAAATCATTGATAAATGAAGTGAAAATACCGATGAATAGTCGACCATTAAACTACCTCAAAGACCTCGATTCTGTCTATATCGATCTGCTAACTAGAATGCTAACTTTTAATCCAAAGAAACGCATAACAGTTGATTAAATATTACGACATTAGATTGTAAAATAATTTTGGAAACCCTAATAAGAACTGGTATGCTTGAAATAGATCATTACTTCTTTGGATGATAATAAAAAAGTAAGCGTAGATGAGTACCGTAGAATGATATATGGAGTTAACACTTTGTAACCTAAACCTAAGGTTTTGTCTTCATCTCTAGGGGCTGGTAGTGTTTCACCGAAGTATGTGGTCGCACCCACGCATTCTACGCAGAAAATGACAGTTACGTATGCGACTAAAGTAGACGGGAAGATAGATTTTAGTAAGAAACAAGTTTTATAAAAAAATTGGAAGCCAAATACTCAGAATGTGGTCTAAGACAATTCTAACAAAGCGATTGTCAAAAATGTGAGATCAGCAACCAATATGCCAAAAAATGGTGGATTTCCGATGCCATCTAAGAAATAGATAGATGTTCCTAACGCTTAATAGATAGATAAGAAGCAAACTCATTACACTGAGCCTGCAGTAAATCCTGTACCGTATACTAAATACACGCCTGTTTTTCAGCATTTTAATCCTCAAAGCCCTAAATTCAATCAAAGTCAAGCAATGAACTACAATATACCTTCACATCAAGTCAGCCATGTGATAAATCAGCCTCCTCAAGGCATACAGACACAGAATGTAGCATGGAAATTTGCAAAACAAAGTCAGTTTGTAGGCAATCCTGGACCAGTATACGTGCCGGATGCCAAAGGCCAGGGACAAGGGTTGCAGTTTAGAGCTCAAAAATACCCTGGACTAGCCAAACAATCGTTTTTGGAGGTTCATAACAGACCGAACTCTTCGATCAGCTTTGTGGAAGCTCCCAAAAATCACTTATGATAATTTTAACTCTTGCTTTACTCATCATTTATCTAAAACTAATATTTAATAGACTAAAATATACGAGAATTATTTTTCTTGATAAACGACAATTGATAGAGACTAGATTAATAACTAAAAATTTAAAAATAAACAAAAAAATATCATTTTTTACAGCATTCACACTAAAAAATCGTCTTTATTGATCTAAGCGCAATAAAGCAGCTGATTCTATACAATTATTCCTATTAAAAAAGATTAATTGCCAAAACTTCGTTGTTCGTTCATGTTATGCTTGATACGCCCTGACATCTAATCTTCCCAGGTAAAATTTATCTACCAGTTTCCATAGTGTCCTCGAGGGTACTGAGGCAGTTTTCCGTATATTTTTTTACTGAACATCATCACGCTGAAAGAAGTTGTAAGTGTTGAAGGCATGCCAATCTTTTATATAAATGTTTTCATATTGACATTTTTTGCAAAGAAAATGCTTCCATTGAGAATCAACATGGGTACTGAGACCACACATGCTTCACCATCTTCAAAGTGCAGCGCTCCTGAGAACTTAAATCGACCATCTTGTGCTATAAAAGTGCTTTTAAGTGGAGAATTCAGGTAAAGTCTTAATAGATCTATGTGGCTGATCTAAAGTCCAGTAGTTTAGTAGTTATCAAATTCTTATTTGGTAAGTATCGCATTAACTTGTTGAAAATTCATGAGCTGTTTGTTGACTTTTACAAGAGTTTGAACTGATTCGGGTAAGCTTGTATGATTGATATTGCTCAAAGCTGGGTGCATGTATGAATTATTCGATGTAAATGCTTAGATATCTTAGGAATACAAAGCAACTTCTTGTCCTATTTGAGGATACTTTATATTTGAGCATTATATGTACAGAAAAGGCTTGAATTATTTTTCGATTTTTGGCAGAGGAGTAGATCTTGACTTTTAGTAAAGGTTCTATTTTTTCATAGTGAAGCCGGCTGCTTGTATTTCGGGAAAAATAGGACCAGAATATAGTATTTTAGCAACTGTTGTTGTTTTTTATATTAATTAAATGTACTTTACAAACAGACTTTGTGAGATTTTAAGGTCGATGTGGGGTTGAATAGGAGCCCAGAATTTCAAAGCCATTCCTATGTTTGGAATATAAGAGCACATCCCTACCGCTCCTAGCTGATTATTTACATGAAATTATGTCAGATAGGTCTGGCTTACTTGGATCCATGCTTATAGCTTGGGTAAGTCAAAATATTTTTTATATTATGGTGCAAAATTAGCTGTTTTTAGTAGAGAAATCACTTCTAAAAGCGTAGATTTGCCGTTTATCATTTTCAACTGATTTTTATAGCTAGTAAGGCTTGAGGAAGAAACTGATAGATCTCTTGGCACAGATGGATTAACTTACAATGGTCTGTTTGAACTTTGTGGTTGTAGAGAATTTTAATTGACATGTTCCGATTGTATATTTTTGATTTACTGAGGCTTTTTATCGATTTTTTGTGTATTCTGATACTGATTAGGACTTTAATTAGTTTTCATAATACTATTTAATTTTTAAATAGGACTGTTTTGAGACTAATAGATAACATTTTGAGGCTTATAAGAGCTGTTTAGTGTCTTAGGTGCATTGTTTGTATCATTTTTTAAGGAAGCTTTCGTGTTATTAGAGCCATTTCGTTGCTCAATAGCGTAATTCTAAGCATTTGGAACTACTTTTGCATTTGTATTTGTATTTGGAACTGACCTGTTTTGAGACTGAAAGGAGCTTACTTGATTAGGATACATAATTTTATCCTGAGGTTGAGTGCTTTCCTGATTTTGGTAAGAGTTTCTTTGAGGCACAAAAGAACTTTTTTGAATAGAATTAGAAGTTATGACCTGAGGTTGTACAAATGTTTTCTAACCTTACTTCGTAAACTGGCTCCATTTAATAAATGGTCGACTATTATATATAGGATTTTGAAAGTTATTGATTTAGTTGTTTGTATAATCTAATTTTTAAACATAGAGTGTCGCTTCTTTGCTATCTTTAGCTTTGTTGTCGTTTTTTATCTAATATTCTTGACGAGTCAACATGTTATTCTAAGGAGAAGTTTGAATAGCTTAGCTAGCTACTTATTTTTTAATATTTTTTTGAAATTTATTATTATCTTTACTTTATTATATATTTTTATCTTTATATTTTTAAGGTTCATCTTTGCTTAGCTTTTCTGACTGGATTTTATGTTAGTGTGAGGGTCTGGCTACAAGTTGCTTTAAAAATGTCTGTAGCCTGCCACCTGTTTTTTAAATAGGTAACTCATCTACAAGTCCTTCTTATAATGGTTTTGTGAGGTTATGATTGCTGATTTTTCCTGGACTTCTTTTTTCATTTTTTTATTTTTCTTGCATAAACTAATGATTGAAAGTATATTTGCTTGTAGTTAATTTCTTTTTGCTTTTTAGATAGTTTTGTTTAGTTACTGGATTGTAGTTTATTATCTCATATGATTATTAGTCATTTGCCTTGTGATCGGTAACTGTTTTTATTCTCTTGTAAACGATTTCTGTATCGCTTTATTTTTGCTTATTGTTATTTTTTGGCTGAGTAATAGGAATAAGCTTTATTGGTCTAGAAACTTAACCTAAATTATTTTTATTTAACGAATTAATTGCGTGTGGCTAACTTGCTCTGCGAAAATATTTAACCTAAGGACTAAATTCTTGTTTTTATTATCTGGGCTAAGTTTCATAATATTTTGGCTTTTACAAAGGCAAATAAGCGATAGAATACTTTTTGCGATTAGGAGCTTCAGTATACTGATTCGCTTATTTTATAATCTATGGCGATTTGTTGTCAAATAGATAGTAACTTTTTCTGAGTCTAGTAGTTCCTATATTGTATGCTCTTACAGGAATTATTTTTTGAGGACTGGTTAATGCCTCTGAAACTTACGAACGACTGTTTTAGAATGAAGATCTTTATATTGCTGCGTCTCTGGCTCCTACGCCCTATATAGTTGAGCTGTCAAGTCGAGCCTAAGTATACTCTAAATCTCTTCTTTCTTAATCTATTTCCTATCGTGCGACTGGTTTAGAATTCACTTAAAGAATCATGTTTTTCACTCGCATCAGCCTATATGCGTAGCTTATATTAATGCTAAAAAGATTTTTGATAGGTTAAGGCTGATTTTTTCTTTCTCTGTGAAATTTTTAGTAATGATTCATAAGGAAAGGATCGTAGCCTTAGCTAAAAGATATGTATTTATTCAGAACACTCCTCTTTAAAAAAGCCATATCTTTATCAAGTTTATTGAAAATGTACTGATAATAGCGGATTTGAGTATTAAGATTATTTTTGTCTTGACATTGAAACATGTTGTACATTTTTAAAGTAATCTAAGCGGTCTAGAGATTATTTTAGCGAAGAATAGAAAGTAAAGAACATATTTAGGTAAGGGACTATTACTTGTAGTTTTGGATTAGAAATTACAATTTTTTCAACACCGTTTTTCTAGAAATATTAAGTGTTTGTAGCTGAAAAAACGGACTTTTCTGTTGGATAGTTTGTTTGATTTAAAATGCGATCCTTTGCTAAAGTTACTAACGAGGCAGTTCATCAAGATACGATGTGACAATATTTTGATAATATTCTGACACATTGTATTGCCTCCAAGTGTTGAATAGATTCATCTGAAGATTAATATCAGCTGGAGTCTATCTTGTTGGTTTTTGTCTATTACGTATTCTCGTATATTTACTTTCGTCCATGATTAAAATTTATTGAGATAGATTTCTTATCAGAAATAATTATGCCAGCTTAATTATATTTCAACTTTTTTTCTTTTTTCTAAAAATTAAATCAAAACATGGCATACGATAATGATCTATATTGTGGTATTACAGAGCATCCATATTATAGAAAAAAATAATAGAATAGAATTCATAATGACAACAGTCCAATCAAAGCTAATGCTGCAATTAGCCAAATAGCAACGCAACCAACAACGTTCTTTCTTCAATTAGTAACATATCGAAGATATCTACAATACTATATGCAAGCTTGAGCCCAAAAACTTAATGCTTCTATAGTTCTTATGTTTTGTAGTTGAGAAAGATTTCATCAGAAACTCACACAAAATTGTACATTTTGTCGAAATGTATGATTAGGTTGCTGGGAAGATTGTGGAGAGAGATCAGAGTAGTCAACAGAATGAGATCGAGATCGAGGAACAAAAATTTAATAAGAAAAAGTTTATCAAGTTGTTGAAGTAGATTTCGAAAAAAGTTTATCCGGGGTACCACAATGCATACGAAACCATTCTTTACTAAAAAATAACGAAACCTATGGACAACGATTAACATCGAATCAAAATCGATGATGCGGTCAAAAAAATACTGACTCGTTAGGTCATAGTAGATATAAACTAGTACAATACTGAGCTTCAGGGGCTTTTTCAGATATTTATGCCTGAAAATTACAATCAAGGATTGGATTTCAGTTGGTAAGAAATAAAATTGTTATAGAAAAGACTACCAATCATATGTCTTTTGCGGATTCTTCACGAAGCCGAACTAGTGCCTCAATTCATGACTCCTGGTCACTTCATGTAGTTGATCGTCAAGCTAAAACCTCCCTCCCTGCCTAATTCTAGCAACAGCAACAGTAAATAAGTTATGTTTTATACCTCATAAACGATGAATGGTTACATCAGAGACTACGCAAGCCAACAAAATATCAGATTGAGTGAAGGAGATGTCGGACTTACTTTCTTCGAGTTTCAACTTGCACTTGTCAAAATAGCTAATGAATTTTGTAAAGATTCCAAGACCGATATAGTGCAGAATATAAAAAAACTTTTTACTTTTATGAAAATTAGAGAAGCTTTTGATTTGGGAGCCATGTCTAGTAGCAGATTGATGTAATCAGTAAGAAGGCATCTGACAAATCAGAATCAAAAGACTGAAAAAATACATGTTCCTAAGGCCGAAAGTACGACCAATATTTAGGAGCTTTACGATGGAAGAGAAGAATAAGTCAAAGATAGCTAAAGTATTAACAGTGTGATTGTTACAGGAAGAGATTTAGATTTGATCAAAAAAGACTTAGACAATGATTTGGGAGAACTGAGCCTTAAGAAAAAAATTGACAAATAAAACGACGGTATGTTTGATGTCGATAAGAAACACATCGTTATCGGCGAGCAACTCCCAAAAATGTAAAATATTGTTAATTTAGTCAATAGAAGAATAAACCTGCGCCTCCGAAATAGACGAAAAAATTAAAACTTTAAGACATGCTAATGGGCTACAAACCTTAACTATAAAAACCTAAAAACGACTAGCCTTGTGGTGGATTGATTCAGCAGCCTAAAAAACTGAGAATCAATAAAGAGTTTCCAGTCATTTTGAACGAAGTTTTCTATCCTTCACATTTGAGTGGTAAGCTGTCGATTAATGCCAAATCTGAGCTTTATCTAGAAACTTCATATATAAATCTGGGAGAAAGACTTTACTAAGATGCATATCACAACTACAACAGTGCCAAGAAGTTCATTTAGCCTAAATCTGTCTACAGTGAGTTTTATTTCAAGATGCACGCAGCTCAGATTTTTGACTCTGCAGGTCGAGATGAAATCGCCCTCGATTTCTACCACAAATCAAAAGGTATATTTATCAAAATTTAGAGCTTCTATTGAATCTACCCTCAGCTTAAGGTTTTGTCCGCGCAGCTCCTTACATAGGCATGGGCGCTTCTCTCTTTCACATGTAATAGTACTAATACGCTCTTCGATGCTTCTAGAAAGCAAAAACAGTATACGGCATAAACCTTCAAGGTGAGTCTGTTGACAACGCTATCCTGCAGAACAATATTGGCTGCTGCTTGATGATGATCAACCGTAATCAGTAGGCAATCAAATACTTCTAGATCAGTCATTGTGTGCTAGATCTAAAGGCTGGATGTTTTGATGAGCGAACTCTTGTTGTTCAGCAAAATTTGAATAAGAATAAGAAGGCGTTTTTGGAAATGCTACCTTAATTTAAGACCATGTGGAAAACTTATGTTTAAAAGAGTACAGGTAAGCTTCCAGCTGTCAAGACTGCCAACAAGAAAAAATGATAGGATATACTTGCATTTTACTGCCATTTTTATTAATATTTAGATGTTTATTTTTTGATTTTCTTGATTTTTAGATACTGACTATTGATGTTTGGTGAATTAGTTTATTAATTTATGAGTATCATCAATTCCCCTAGAAGTTCAAGAGGATCCGCAGGTTGGAAAATCTCAGAATCGAGTAGAATGTAGCAATAGAACAAAAACAGAGGCAATAGTTTTCTTCTCGCTAATCGATTCACCCCCGTGAAAAATGAAAAATCTTCATCAAAACTAGTATCAAGAGATAGAAGCAGACTAAATACTAGCATAAGTCGATTAGAAGAATCTACTTTGAATATAAAAAATAATCAAATGTCGTAATCTTTTGTGCAAGTGACATAGAGGCCAAATCCAGTGTAAAATATCGTCACTCCTGTAAAGATAATATAGAGAAATCAAAAAGATGTACCTTTGATAAACTATTCGCATGAATATAATCTAGTTTCGTAAATAAAAATAGCCGTTCACAGCTAAAAAATAAACAATAATGTTGTATAGATAATCAAATAGGATTGGCATAGATTCAAAAGCTAAGTACTAAAAGATCTCAATGGCAAAGAGAAATAAATATAAGCATTTTTTTAAAATCTACTTTAAATTATTGAAAAACTCAAAATGTAGCAAACAAACATATAAAAAATTGAACAAATATAATAAAAAGCATAGCCCAAAATACAATAACCCGTGAGTGCTTTAAAACAAGTTAAAAAGACTGAATATTAGATTAAAACAGCATCCGAAGCTGTGAACTCGCCTTTGAAACAAGTTAAAAAGATTGATAGCTAGATAAAGACTGTGCCTGAAACTGTGAATTCTCCTTTGAAAGCATCACAACAAGTAGCTCAAACAACAAAGACTAATAATAATCAACCGACAGTAAAAAAGATTTTAAGTTTCAATCAGGAAATATGCTAGCAATTTGTATTTTAATTTTTTTAGCCGAAAGCTAACAAAAATGGACAATTGCCTTCACAATCTTTTCTTTCGGAGCAGTATAATGAAATAATTCTGCCAACTTAGGTAAGCATATAGCCTGTGCCTAACAAAAATTCATTATCAGTTCTATCGATATAATCTCCAAGAAAGTCACAAATAATTAGCTCAGAACCTACCATTGAAACAAGATAAGGTCGATTGAGTCGAGTAAAATCCAGTATTTAATAATTTTCAGTCGAATAGTGCAAAAGAAAGTTATTAGCTGTTTCTAAAAGCAACTAAAAGCTTTTACCAGACAGCTACAAATCAAGATTTATGAGAGATTAACAAATCATTCTCAAAGGGACGCATCAGTTAGGAAAATTCTATAACGCTATTGAAAAACTAAGAACAGAAGTAAATTAAATTAAACAGATAAATGATGTCAAGCAAAACAACAATAAAATCTACAGGAAAGGCAAATGATACATATATAACTATTTTTGTAAATATAAATATCATAGAATCAGTATATGGAGTTAAATTATGTAAGCTAGACGATTGATTGAGTTTGATCTGGTTGCTGGACCAACCATTGACTAGCACAGGTGAAGAAATAATACAGAAAAATAGGTAAAATTTATACTAAAAAGACAACGAAAAACTATCCTATTGAATTTCTGCTATCTTCAAGATTCCAAAGAAAAAAGTAGCTTATCCAGATAGTCGCTGTCATAGCTATACAAAAACTTCGTCTTAAGTATAGATGATACTTGACTTATGACGATAATATTCTATGCTAATATTATTTTCTCGAATCTAAAAGCTATACTTAAAGTTCTTGACGCTTAATTAATCTCTAAGATTATATTTTCTGAGCCTATTAGTGAGTAAGAAGCTAGTTGATAAAAAAACATTGATGTATCGAAGATAATGTGATGCTCAAACAGATAAGAAGAAGAGAAAATCGAATAGGTATCAAATTACTGAAAAAAATAGATAGAGCAAAGTATAACCCACATACTAGTATGCTCGATAGAAATATTTTGATTGATTATTATCTTCTAAAAACGAATCTTAAAAACATTAGATAGAGCATAAAACTCCAAACCAATTTAGTCACTAAAGAAATTTGTGATATCCCTAGTGCATAGATAAGTGCCGAACAGATATCAATGAATAGATTCAAACCAGATATAACGAACATGGCGACATCCATGCGATCATAGATAGATTTATCGAGTTTAAGTAGTTCTCTGATGTAAAGATAAAGCAAGTATCCTTAGATTAGAAGAAGGGGCACTATTCTGAGACATAGTTGACAGAGTTAAAATGATTGTATGTCTGTTTTTAGACCTAGTTGTTGGGGGTTTGTATCTTGGCTCATAAAATATTATTCTTTGATTTTCAATAAAATGCTGTTTGTAAAGTGATTGGGATCGAAAAAAATGATTTTTTGATAAATTTTTTATGTCAAAAAAAGTCTTATGCTTTTTGCTTGTACGAATCCAATATAAATACCCCATATTCTACTTTCGTATTAGTAATCGAAATGAAGAAGAATGTAAAGATGTTCTAAGGTCTCTCTGTCATCATGAAAAACAACAAACAATGGGCCTAAGATATGGTGCATAAGAATGAAAATGTCTTTCAGAGTTTGGTCGAAACACAGAGCCCACAATACTTGTGGATCGGATGTGCGGATTCGCGAGTGCCAGCTAATTAGATCATGGGACTCAAGCCTGGAGAAGTTTTTGTGCATAGGAATATTGCAAATGTGGTCTGTCCTTCTGACATTAACGTCCTTTCGGTTATTCAATACGCAGTACAAGTGCTGAAGGTCAAAGACATCATCGTTACAGGACACTATGGATGTGGAGGTATCAGAGCTTGCTTCAAAAAACACGATTTCGGACCACTTGAAGCATGGCTTTCCAACATCAGAGAAATCAGAGCTCGCTACAGAGATATTTTGATCAACCGAAGAAGCGAAGAGACCTAAAATTTAATGGTGGAACTCAATGTAAGGCAGGGAGTCATAAACGTAGCCCGTATTCCGATAGTCCAGCAAGCGTGGAAATAAGGCCACAAGGTCAATATTCATGGACTTGTTTACGATCTCGGCAATGGATTACTAAAAGACTTAGGTTTGAGTATTTCAGAGGTATCCGAGCTACCAGAATAATACAGGATCGTTGAGTGATAGATTTCCTTACCCATCTACAATATTCTGATATAAAAAAACCATAAAGATGCATATTTTGTATATTTTTAATAGTAAGTTGTATGTTTTCTGGTAGATTTTATTGCACAAATGGATAAGAATATTATTTTTGATAATATCTTGATTATTGTGTTGAGCTATGGAAGCTGATCCGAACTACGGACCCATTACCATCCATCCCAAATCGTATCTCTTCTTCCCCACTCGTACTCATATGTCAAATCAGCAAAGGAAGAAAAGTCATAGTAGGGCAAGAAGGGCAGCAGGTTCTTCTTTTACGGACAGATCGCTCACGACGAGTACGAGAAGAAAAAAATTGGTTAATTTTACGACTACGTGGCCAAAAATAAAATCCAGTACGATCGTGAGTACTTTCACGACCAGAGATTGTTACTGTTCTTGCAAGGAAACGGCTACAAACCCAAATAAACTCTCTAGGCCATGAACAATAACCTCACTTTTTTGAAAGAAGTACTACCCATTCCTTTCTAAAAAGTTGAAAAGCTTGTAGTAAGCAAATTTTCATGTAGAGACAAGGCGTTCTTTACCCTTGCGGGAGAGATAAAAATTTTAGACCCATTCTCGTATTCAACGCTACTCTAGTCGATTCGAAAGACATCTAACCTGGTTTTTTGGCATGTTGTTATGTGCAATAACTTATCATCAAGAATACTTTCTTACCGGGTCAGGTCGAAAATTGGATCGTCATATATGATCTCGGCAAAATGGGTGTGTCTTAGGTCCCAGTTTCTGCTCTTAAAAGCTCAGCACAAAGATCATCGCTGCATTATGGAGGGAAATTATGTAAGATGTTTACAGTCAATGCTCCAGGAACTATATATTTTACCTGGAAAATCATTTCTGCATTTTTGGATCCAGTTACCGTATAGAAAATCAAGATTTCAAAGACAAATACTGAAAAAACATTATTCGATAACGTTGACCCTAGTCAAGTTTAGCAAAAATTCGGAGGAGCTCAACCCAACAGAACCTAATTTTGGTAATTTTTATACTATATAGGCCTTTTAAAATTCCCGATGCAGTCTATGACTAAAAGCGATTGATAAGTCTCGAAGAGTACGAGGCTAGGTTGAAAAGGGGAGATTTGAAGAGAAATACAATTAATCCTATTTTTACGGAGAAGAAAGAAGAGCAAGCTTGATCTTCATGCAATACATCATCTCTAATTTTGCAACCTACCAATATTAAATATGCTATATATATAATTCAGTAAAGGATCAGTGTATAGAGATCATTGATTGTTGGGGTTCCATCCTCCCAGCCAGCCATAGGTGTTTGCTACAAATGGAGCAAATGGACCAAAATTAGGGACTACAGATTGAAATTCTGTCGGCATTTGTTGAGAGGCAAGATGCTGATATGGCATCTGAGGCACTTGAAGCATCTGAGGCATTTGTGGGAACATTAACTGAGGTTGTGGCGGAGCTGGAGGGTGCATTAACACCGTCTGAGGGTTAACCATCACGAACTGAACGTTTATTCCCTTGATGTCAGTTTGAATGGCGACTTAGTTCGAAACGATGCTGTCGCTGGAATCTTTGGCTTCGGAGATACGAGGTGCTTGGAGTGTTAAAAGATGAAGTTTTTAGGTGGTTTCTTGATAGAGATCGTTATCGAAATGCGGTTTGAAAAAGTTGATAATTTTAATGAACTGTATATACTTTTCTTCTAATTTTTGATGATGACTGCGGCACTGAAGGGAATTTCTGGTCTAGACAAAGCGAGACATCTCCTTGAAGAACATATTGCTCCTCCTTACCTCCCTCTCTCTTTTTTTGTTGTAGTCGATGAAGACAATATACTTGAGATGTTCCTAGTCAGTCCATTTGCCAGTCTGAGCGCCTGGAATATAAGCTGAGGTTTTCTTGGACGGTATTTTCTATTAAGGAGGCGAATCGACTTTGTCTTGCAAGTTGATTGAGCAGAAGTGCTAGCTCATCTTTGTATTTATTATCAAATCAACAGCCTTATTTTCTCATTTTAAAGCGGAAACATAAACCAAAGTTACGCCCACAAAATGAAGAATAAATTAATTTGAATTGTACGATTGTAAAAGTCTAGTCTCAAGGCTTCAAACTTATAAAAATTAGATGTTTCTTTTAACAACAAAGAATTTACAGTAAGTTAAAGGGCTTCAATGCATACCCAGTATAGCTAAGCTGTAAAAACGCAAACTTATAATTTTTAAACAAACGAACCATCTTCAGCTCTAGTCAACGAGATACTTAGATCGTGAATTTCGCTAGTAAGCAAGGCTATTATGCATGATGGTTTCCCACATGGAGCAAAAATTCAAAGAAAAACAAAGATCGTGTCTTCATCTGAAAACTGTATTAAAATTAACAAAATAAAAAAAAACTGTCTGACGAGCTATAATAATTTTTACACAGAAGGTTGCATTTCCTTCAATTAATCTTTAAATAATCAAAACTCTTAATCTAATATCGACTAAAATAAAACACTCAAAATTTT
>Ga0169931_10008252_pt1 | contig 15229 bp, 2 predicted proteins | sample Kivu_15m_20L_FD_129675 | JGI IMG/M metagenome (GOLD analysis project Ga0169931, IMG submission 129675) | Freshwater microbial communities from Lake Kivu, Western Province, Rwanda to study Microbial Dark Matter (Phase II) - Kivu_15m_20L... | ecosystem: Environmental > Aquatic > Freshwater > Lake ... | reverse complement strand
TATGGATCACAGGAAACTTTAAACTATGAAAGAGATCCTAAAATAACAGTTACTACTGGAAGTGGAGCAGTTATATTACCAATTGTTTCTTCTCAAGGGCAAATAGTTGATGTTGTAATCCAGAATCAAGGTAGAAATTATGTCACTTCTCCAAATTTAATTGTCAATGGTTCTGGAACAGATGCCCAATTAGTGCCAATTATTACTAATGAAAAACTTACAGGAGTGTCAATCATAAATCCAGGTGTAGGATACAGTTCTTTTGATACTTCAATATCTGTAGTCAGTGTTGGATCTTCTTTGGGGGTTTCCCTAAAACCAAAAATTCAAAAATGGTTCGTAGATAATTTTGAATTTTATAAATCAAGATACACTAATAATAATGAAGGAGCTATCATAGAAGGATTAAATGATAGTTATGGAAATAGATACGTTAACTTCACTTTAAATCGTGATTTAAGATATAAACTTGGAGATAATATCACTAATAATTTTGTAGAGAATCTTACAAATCATTCACCTATTGTTGGATGGGCCTATGATGGAAACCCAATTTATGGCCCATATGGATATAACTCTGCAACTGATGCAACTTCAACGAGAAGAATTTTAAGTAGTTACAAAAAAATCTTAAAAGAAAATAGGCCATCAACTTCACTATATCCTCTCGGATTTTTCTATGATGATTATATCTTTACTAACACAGGAGACTTAGATGAGAAAAATGGAAGATTTTGCGTAACTCCAGAGTTTCCAAATGGAACTTATGCATATTTCTGCACACTATCCAACGTAACTGGTTCTGGATCATTTAATAATTGTAAATTACCAGAGTTCCCTTATGTAATAGGCAACTCTTTTAACAATTCAGTCAATGAAGATAACTATAAAAATGATTACGATGAGGATCTATTAGACTCTCCAAACACACCATTAACTAAAAATGTATCTCCATATAATTTGTCTGATTACGAATTTTTGGATCTTGATATTATTCCAAAAGATAATTTATTTGAAATAAAAAGTATTGCAAGAAAAAATAATTCTATAGATGAAATTACCATAGTAAATTCAGGATCAAATTATAAAGTTAATGATTCTCTGAATTTTGACAACTTCAGGACGGGTGGAGATGGAACTCAAGCTTTTGTAGAATCTGTTGTTGGTAAAGGAGTCACTTCTGTTGTTCTTACAACTAAGACATTTGAAAATGTCAAATTAGACTACAATCCTCCAAGAATTGTAGGATTTACATCAATTCCACACAACTTGAATGATGGGGACATTATCAGAATTACTCAGGTAAGATCTGATGATGCGGAACCAGAAAATGACACAACTGATTCAAGATTCTTTAAAGATATACTGGGCAATAGAATTGTTTCAATCTCTTCAGTAACTTCTGGGTTGACAACAGATATTCCAAGTTATACTACAACTTCATCTGCCGGTTTTACAACTTTTATTTCATTAAATGAAAAAGCTGATCTTGTAGAAAAATATGAAGTGGGTGGAATTGTGGGAATTGGAACTGAATTCATGAAGATTTTGAACGTTGATGATCTAAACAATAGATTGAGAGTATTGAGAGGATATAATCCAGAGAATCCAAACAATCTATCTTTAAGTGGAATTGCTTATACTTCTGGAGAAATTTTAGAAGTTAAATCTAATAAATTCCAATTTAATATCCCATTAATACGACGTGATAAGTCAGTCTTAAAAAAGAGATCTTTGTTTTTCAATCCAGAAGATTCTGTCGGATTGGGAACAACAGGATCATACTTAACATATGAAGTTGGAATTGGAAGTACTTCAAATCAATTGTTAAGATTTGTAGACAGTCAAAGAATATATGTAAAGAATCATGGATTGAAGACAGGTGATAAACTTTTATATTCTCCTGGAGTTGGAATTGCATTATCTTATTCAACTAGTTATGATCTTTCAAATCCAGTTTCTTTAGGCAGTACAGTTTTCGCAGTATTTAAGGGCAGAAATTTCATCGGGCTTTCTACAAATAGAGTTGGACTTGGCGGAACTTCAAATACTGGTGTATACTTCACTGGAATTGGATCTGGCACTTCACATGAATTTACAACTAATTTTGGAGAATCACTATTATGTTCTATTATCACTCAATATGCCACTGTTTCTGTTATAGAAACTCATGGACTGTCTGAAGGTGATGAGGTATCACTTGAAGTGACTCCAAATGAGATTAAATCCAAAAAAGTCATTTATAATTCTATTTTGGGTAAATTATGTGTTGGGGTATCAACTTTAACTTCATCCAATATTGGAATTGGAACAACTGCTTCCTATTTACAAATAAAAGATCATGGGTTAAGAACTGGAGATAAAATTATATACCAATCCTCAAATCCAGCTTTACCTTTACAAAATAATGAACAATATTTTGTAATTAAAGTTAGTGAAGACAAAATTAGATTGTCTGATAATGAATATGATGTGAAATACTCATATGATTTTGTTGGATTAACTTCTTCTGGATCTGGGATTCATACAATCTCTCACATAAATCCACATATCAATGTTGTTAAGGGTAATACTTTAAGATTTGATCTTTCAGATTCTTCCCTCAACGATTTTAATTTTGAGTTATTCTATGATGCAGGATTCCAAAATAAATTTGTAGGAACGGGCACATTCTTCTCGGGTGATGGATTTGAGGCAAAAGTAAGTGGAATTCCTGGAACTTCGGGAGCTTACTTAGACTTATATACAAATTATTCTATACCGAGAAATCTATACTATTCATTATCTCTAAGAGACATAGATTCAGTATTAAATTCAAATAAGTTGAAATTTGAAATTGATCAAGAAGTTAAAAATTATTCAAAAATTAGATTGACTGATAGTAAATTTAACGTTACTGGAAGAGCCTTTGATGTTATAAATGATAACATTTACTACTTAAGAATAATCCCAACTGAAGTAAATGAAACCACATCCTATGATAGTTCCAACACATCTTCAATCAGATATTCAACTAAGTCGGAAAGTGCTTCTGGGCCTATAAACTCAATTAAAATTGAGTTTGGTGGAGTGGGATATGAAACTTTACCAACTATTCTAGATGTAAATTCTGAAGAAGGCGTTGGAGCTCAATTATTATCAGGATCCAAAAATATTGGGAAGGTGAATGGAAGTATTGTTTATAAATCTACCTATTATATTCCATCAGATTTTACAATTAAACCCAAATTAGAATTTCCAATTAGTCTAAAAATAGAAGATAACTATACTCTAAGAAGAGTCATTACTCAAAGAAGTTTTAGGGGAAAGAATTATATCGAACCACCTACAATTATAGCATTAGATTCAAACAATCAAATAATTAAAGAATTGCAATTTGAATCTATAGTCGAATCTGGACATATTTCTAGAGTAAATATCATCAGAAATGCTACTGGATTGACAAATGACATTCGTTTAGTTTCAACTAATAATTCTAATGGATACAATATTACTAATGTTACTTTCAATCCAGCATCTAAGATTGCAACTCTAACTTTAGATTCCAATCTACCGACAAGTAAATTTGTATTTTTCGAATCCCAAAATATTTTTGTTGAAGGATTAGTTTCCTACTCTGGAATATTGACAACTAGTGGATATAACTCATCAAATCATAATTACAACCTATTCTCTATTGTTGGCGTAAATACTTCTAACAGAACAGTTTCATATCAAATTAATAGTGATTCTCCTGGAAATATTGATTTGAATAATTCTTCTGGATACATAATTCCAGAATCAGATTTAGTTAAATTTACCCCAATCTATACTAGGAACAAATTTGTAAATGATGAAGATATTCGTGTAACAAAACTTGACGGATCAAGTTCGATCTTTAGAGTTGCTTCTGTAAATGGTTGGGACGGAAAAACTTTGAAACTTTTCTATAAAGATAAAAATAGTCAGTTCGTTATTGATATAAATGATAAAGTGGAAGGACTCATATCTAAACAGAAGGGAGTAATTAATGATGTAAATATATCATCAGCTGATTCTGTTGTTTCTCCTTTTTATAATGCTCCGATTGGTTGGGAGAAAGATAACGGCAAGTTGAGTGTATCAAATCAAAAGATACAAGATAGTGATTATTATCAAAAACTTTCTTATGATATTAAATCAACTTTAAGCCCAAGTGTTTGGAAAGAAACCGTAGATTCTTTAAATCATATTGCTGGGCAAAAGTCTTTTGGAAGTTCCATAATTATATCAGAACCACAATAAAAATGGCAAAACTCAGTCTAATTCCAACAGTTCCTCTGAACGACAATGGTGAAGCTTTGTCTCCAAAGTTGACTAGGAATATTTTCAATGAAAAAAGTTTTTATACTAAACCAAATTATGTTTATGTAACTGAAAAGGTTACAGACAATGGAGTGAGTTTTGCCATTAACTTTTTTGATAAGGATATTACAAATTACATTGAGTTTGATTCAAACCTAGTTTTAAGAATAAACGACATTTCATCTCAATTTACTGGAGTTACAACTTCTACTTTTGGAGACTCTGTTGTTGGATTATCTAGCTTTTTATTGAGTAGTGGATCAAATTCACTATTTAAAACCCAAATAGTATCTTCTAATATTCTATCTTCGTCATCCAATGATCTCCAAATTAGTAAAGTAAATCACGATTTTTCTACTGGTGAAAAAATATTATATGACTATGTTACAACTCCAATTCAAATTGAGTCTGTAAATATTGTTGGAATTGGAGTAACAACAATTTTACCATCTTCAGTTTATGCAATTAAAGATTCCGCCAGCGTTTTTAAGATAGCGAGAACGGAACAAGACGCTTTATCTGGAATTGCATTGACATTTTCATCCGTTGGAGCAGGAACAACTCATTTCTTCTATTCAACAAATTCAAATACGAGATCTACGATATTAATTGATGGAATAATTCAATCTCCACTTTCCAGAAAAAACAAATCAGTTGGATTTGGAACAACTTCTGTTGGAATATCTACCACTATTATTTCAATTTCAGGTATATCATCATTAAGTTCTTCAGATTTCTTATTATCAAATAATGAATATCTGCAGATAACTGGAATATCAACATCAGATTCAACTGTAACTGTAAACCGAGGTTCAATGGGAACTGTTGCAGTTGCTCACACTGATGGAGATGCAGTCAAAGTATATTCTGGTGACTATAATATTGTAAAAGATTCTATTCATTTTTCTTCACCACCACTTCAAAATTATTCTTTCCAAGGTAGAGTTTTCTATAAAAAACTTTATGATAAGAACTTCATATTTGATGATGTATCAGATCAGTTTATTGGAATTGGAAAAACTTTCACAGTAACAAGTGATTTTAATAATGTTGGACTTACAACATCAAATACCTCAGGAATTCAATATGGTGTTTTATTAGTTAATAATGTTTTTCAAAAACCTGGAGTGGATTATGACTTAACATACACTTCTGGAATAACTACTGTCACTTTTACTGGAGATACTGCGGAAAATTTACCTAGAGCCGGAAAAATTTTATCTTTTGATTTTTATAACGGTTCTGGATATCAATCTTTAGTTGCAGCTGCAGCTACAGTAAGTGTTAATGAATCAGGACAAATTAATAATGTATATCTTAATGGATCTGGATCGGGATATTTGACAAATCCAGACATTCGTATCTACTCTTCTGTTGGATCTGGAGCAACTATTACAGCTTTATTGGGCACTGGAAGTTCTGTTGGAATTATAACGGGACTGACTATAACTAATGCAGGATCTGGATATACCTCTACCAGTTTACCAATTATAACTATTGATCCTCCATATGGATATACGAATATTCAGTTAGAATATAGTGGATCATCAACTGGAATTGGCACAAAGGCTACAGTTGACTTAATAGTTGGTGTTGGGGGATCAATAAAATCTTTAGAAATCAATAATTCGGGAATAGGATATTCGACTGGAGATATATTAACTGTTTCTGGAATTGGAACAACCTCAGGATATTCTCCATTCACATTAACAGTGAAAGAAATACAAAATGATACATTTGATTTTTGGACTTTTGGAAAGATACTTCGTTTAAAAACAAATGTTACCCCAAACGGATCAATAAAAGTTTTTCCACTTCTTAATTTTGAAAATGATCTGGCTATAAATTTTCAGAACAATTCTTTAGATTCTAGATTTGATATTAAGAATAATCTTTTAGTATTTGTTAATGATGTTCTTCAATTGCCAACAAATTATTCATTAAGTGGAAATAATTTAATTCTTGATACTGCTCCTTCAAACGGAAGTAATTTATACTTTTACATTTACGTCGCTTCTGATGAGGATTCTATTGAAACTTTAGTGGAAGAAACTATCAAAGTAGGAGATTCTCTTCAACTTGATAATCAAAACTTGCGAAATGTTACTGAAATTTTAAGTAGAACTTCGGTAAGAACTCCAAATTACATCTCTGGTGGAGTAGATTCAAGTTTATCTAACTTACGACTTACTGATTGGACAAAGCAGACTAGAGATTTAACGATTAGGGGAATAGATTTTTACAAGAGTAGAAATTCTTATTCTCCATTGATTAGGCCTTCTTCAAGACTTATTGCTGGAATCGGAACAACATCACAATCAATATATGTAGAAAATACATATCTCTTTGATTATGATGGTATTGTTGAGAAAGAAACAAGTGTTCAAGTAGTAAATGATATACCTCTACTAATAGCCAGAGCTGAATCAATAGTATCAACTGCTGGAACAGTATCTTCAATTTCAATCACTGATGGAGGATCTGGATATTCCCAATTAAATCCACCGTCAGTAACAATAACTGATAAACAAGTATTGCAACAAGTTATTGGTAGAACTTGGAATCTAGTAGATGAAGAATCGGAAATTTTTTATAATAAGAGTTTATCTCAAGATAATATAACTGTTTCTGTCGGACAGTCTTTATCAGTTCGAACCTCATATAATTTAGTTGGATTTTATTCTACAACGATTGGAATTGGAACAACTTCACTGAATTCAGTTTCCTATGGAAATGGAATCTGGATAGTAACTGGAGATAACGCATTTATTTCGACTTCTACAAATTTAACCTCATGGAATGCAGTGGGATTTGCTACCGTAGTGGGAGATTCCATCCCAGAAGACATATCTACAATTTCATTTACAGAAAAATTAAATGACATTGTTTATGATGATGGGGATGGAAGATTTGTAGCTGTTTCTGATAACGGACAAATTTTAACTTACGAAAGTAAAAATACAGAATCTATTGAAAGATATCAGAATAATTTTATTCTTAGAAACTCTGGAATTTCTGAAAATTTAAATTCAGTATTATTTGATAATATCTTTGATGTGGGGGAAGGTGCTTCCAAGCCACAATATGTCTCCGTTGGAAATTCCGCAACAATTCTTGTGTCTGCAAGTTCAATTAATAATGAATTAGTTGGAACACCAGGAATCGTATGGCAAATAAGAATGTCAGATGCTATTTCGTCTACGGGACTTTCTGGAGAAACTTTAAACGATATTGTATATACTGGAATTGGCACTCTTCCATTTTTAGTGATTGGAAATAATGGACTAGTGGTTAAGTTCCCCAATAATAGATTCAATCCTGGGGATTTTTCTACAGTATCCGCATTTACTTCAGAAAACTTAAAATCAATAATTTATGATCAAGAGAACGAAAGAGCTATAGTTGTTGGATCTTCTGGAACTATTTTTGGATCATATAGAACATCTTCATTTGAAGTTTGGGAACCTATAAGTGTCGGATCAACCAACTTTAATGATATTACATATTCCGAATATAATCAAAAATATTTAATTGTTGGGGATGGAGAATCTTACACTTCTGCATATGAGACTGTAGGTGCTGCGGCTACTGCAGTAGTTTCTGCTGGGGGAACTATAAGTTCTATTGTAATATCAAACGGTGGACTTTTCTACGATACAAATTCTTCAAATTATCCATCAGTAATAATAGCTTCTCCAGATCTAGTATCTGAAAGGTTTAATTCGTGCAAAATTATAGGTGATCATGGAGTAATATCTGGAGTTTCTACAACATCAGGCATATCAACTACCACTCCAGCAATACAGTTTGAAATTCAAGTTGATTCTGGACTCGCTTTAGTTGAATCTCAAATTCAAACTGGAGACTATTTTGTTGCATATAGAACAAATATTGGATCTGGAGTAACTTCAATAGAAACTGATAGATCCATAGTTGGCATTGCTACAACATTTATTGATTGTGTGTATAGAGCAGATCAAGTAGTTAAGAGTGGAACTGGAATTGTTACTGTTACTAGTAATGTTTTATCTGTAAATGGATTATTATCAATTCCATCCAACTTTGAATATGGAATATATTCTTGGGGTAAAATTTATGATTTTGACTCCAGAACATCTCCATCAGTTTTTGAAGCGGAGACTTTAAGAGGTTCTTCTGGACTTTCAACCTCAGCAAAAGCAATGAGAATAACTTCTATAGGATCAACTACTTTACCGAGGAATGCTTAATTTTGATTATAAATAACTAAAAAACTTAGAAATGCCAGCGATTATTACTGATCAATTTAGAATATTTAATGCATCGACATTTTTAACAAACTTTGTTGGTGTTGGTGAGACTAATGTACTTTATACCTTTCTTGGATTGTCAAATTCGACAAATCCCGAAAGTGGTGGAGTATCTGATTGGGATACTAATACGCCAACACCAATTGATAATTTTGAAGAAGAGAATCAATATAGGCCTAATATATTGTCATTAAAAAGAATTAATGAATCTGATGTAATAAGAGTAGTTAAAAAGTTTAGATGGGAAGCTGGACGTACATATGAAATGTACAAACCAGACTATAGTATCAATAATAAAAGTCCAGTAACGAATTCCACAACTCTATATGATACGAGTTTTGTTGTAGTAAATTCAAATTACAGAGTTTATATTTGTTTAAATAACGGAGAAAATCCCAGTAATCCATCTGGGCAACCCTCTGTAGACGAACCTAACTTTGTAGATATCGAACCAAGGACAGCTGGAACAAGTGGTGATGGATATATCTGGAAGTATCTTTATACACTAAGCCCACAAGAAATAATCAGATTTGATTCGATCAATTATATACCAGTTCCAAATAACTGGGGTGTCGAGGGAGAATCTAAAGATATTAAGGATAATGCAGTTGATGGTGAAATTAAAATTATAACGATTAAATCATCTGGAGTTGGTTATGCACCAAATACAACATGGACAAACGTTCCAATTTTAGGTGATGGTGATGGTGGTACAGCAACAATCCTTGTTGGATCTGACGGAAAAGTATCTGGCGTAGAGGTTTCAAATGGTGGATTTGATTATACTAAAGCCAATTTAAGTTTTTATCCTGGAGGGCCTGGAACTCAAATTGGTGGGCCTTTAGAAGGATTGACAAACGTTGGTGTTGGAACCACAGCAATTGCTGATTTTGAAGTTATAATTCCACCCAAAGGTGGACATGGTTATGACATTTATAGAGAACTCGGTGCATATCGAGTTATGATATATTCTACTTTTGAAAATTCAATAGATAACCCAGATTTTCTTACTGGAAATACTTTTGCTAGAATTGGGATCATTAAGAATCCTACAACTTATAATTCTAAGACAGAAATTCAAAATCAAGCTATTTTGAGTGGAGTCGGGGCTATAAAATTCGTAGGTTCTGGGACAACAGGAACAGTTTACTCTGCAGACAGTTTAATTTCACAGTCTGTTGGAGTTGGATCAACTGCATATGGGTATGTTGTTTCATTTGATCAAACAACAGGTGTTCTTAAGTATTATCAACCAGTTGGATTAGCTACTGCTGGATATGGATTTAGAATTCATAGTTTTACATCTTCACCAGCATCGGGAGGAAGTTTAACAATTGAAGGTGCTAGTGTTGGTTCAGACTTAGACATTGCAAGCACTTTTACTGGGGTTTCTACCTCAATAAATAATGTAAATTATAATTTAGGACTTTCGTTTTCTAACGGAATTGCTCCTCCTGAAATTAATCCTCTATCTGGGGATATTATCTATGTTGATCATAGAGCAAGCATCACTAGATCATCAACCCAAACTGAAGATATCAGAATAATCGTAGAGTTCTAAAACCATGCCACAAAAGACTAACCTAAACGTTGCTCCATATTTTGACGATTTTAATCCAAATAAGAACTACAAAAGAGTTCTGTTTAAGCCTGGAACAACAGTTCAGGCTAGAGAACTAACAACCTTACAGTCTATTTTACAAAATCAGATTGAAAGTTTTGGTGAAAAATTCTTCAATAACGGTGATAAAGTAATCCCTGGAAACCTTGCATTTATTGCAAAATATGATGCGGTTTTAATTGATCCCACTTTTAGGGGATTGGATGTTTCTGATTATGGAACTAGACTCATTGGCAGAAAAATTACGGGAAAAAGATCTGGAGTAACAGCTAAGGTTAGAAACTATATTACCGCAGAAGAGTCATCTCTGGGGTTTGATACTCTCTATATTAAATATCTTTCAGCTTCAAAGATTGATAGAACGACTAGAGAATTTTTAGAGGATGAAGATTTAATTCTTTCTTCAGGAAATCCAATTAGAATTGGAAATAATACTATTAGATTAAACGCATCATTTGCAAACACTACAACTATTGATGCGAGTAGAAGTGGATCTGCTGCAACTCTTGATACTGGAGTGTATTTTATTAGGGGATTTTTTGTTAACGTTCCTAGACAAACCATTCTTTTAGATCAGTATGGCAATACTCCAACATACAGAATTGGATTGTTAATTGATGAAGAAATTGTTGGCCCATACGATGATCCATCATTATTTGACAATGCTAGGGGGTATTCAAATTTCTCAGCCCCTGGTGCTGACAGATTGAAAGTATCTACAACATTATTCAAAAAACCGATTGATGATTTTAATGATGAAAATTTTGTAGAATTGATGAGAGTTGTTGAGGGAAGAGTTCAAAATCCCAAAAACAATAAAAGAGAAAAAGATAACGAACTCAAAAAAGAACTTGCAAGAAGGACTTATGATGAATCTGGAGACTATGTAGTATCTCCTTTTAGAGTTTCTGTTAGAGACACAGTAGACGATTATGTTGGAAATAATGGATTATACGATGAAGGTGAACTTACAAGCAATGGCAACATAGCTTCGGATGAACTCTTTACTCTGAGAGTCAGCCCAGGTAAAGCATATATTAGAGGATATGAAGTTCACAAGAAAGGTGAAACTTATATTGATGCACAAAAACCAAGAACGACAAAAACTATAAACAATAGTAACTATACCTTCAAAATGGGTAATAAGTTACTTGTAAACAATGTTTATGGAACACCCATTGTTGGACTTGGAACCACAGCTTATGTAAGTCTCAGAGATACTAGAAACCATACTGTTGGAGTATCAACTGGTACTGAAATTGGACAAGCTAGAATATATGACTTCAAGATCAATATTGATCAGGGAGCTCATGCAAATCAATCAACTCAGTATGAAGCATATTTTGTAGACGTTCATACTTACACTAAACTAACAACTTCCACAAATGTCACTGTAACTGTACCTTGTCACATTGAGGGTTCCAGTAGTGGAGCAAGAGGATACTTAGCATCTAATGTATCTGCAGGAAAAACATTAACACTATCAGATGTCTCTGGAATTTTTATAAAAAATGAAAGATTGATATTTGATGAAGCTCAAACTGGAAATGTTGATGCTGATAAAGGGGCAGTAGTATCTACGGTTACAGATTATAGAATGACTGATGTGCATTCGATAGAATCTTCTGACTCTTCTGGAGTCATATTTACTGCTGATACTGTATTAAACGTATTCGCCTTACCAGATGTTTCTGGAGCAAGATATTCATTTACAGCAGCTTCATCTGGAATTTCGACAGTAAGAAGTAATAGATTTAGATTTAGTGAAGATAAAATTAGATTGGGAGATATCATTACATACGATATCGATGATGGAACTTTACCAACTTTTAATAGAGTTAAATCAATTAATGACGATGGATCTTCTATTATCGTTGAGCCTGTAAAGAGTGTACCAAATATTTGTGATGGATCTCTTCCATCTACAACATTTACTGTAAATGATATTAGAATTTTAAGATCCACAATTAGAGACAGAAAACTATCAGATCTTTTAGCACCTCTTCCAAAAAACTTTATTTCTAACGTAGATCTTTCTCAAGCAGAATTGACAGTAAGGAAACAGTATAATGTTACTGTTTCCTCTGGAACAATTTCTGTAACAGAATCAGATCCTAATTTATATTTTGAACCATTTGAAGCCCCAGAAGATTACATGTTATATGATGCAAGTTCTGGTGGCGGAATTGAAACAATAACTTCTGGAAAAGTTGCAGTTTCCCTAGATGCAAAAACCCTTACAATTTCTGGAATCACTTCTGTAACTGGAGCAGCAAGACTTTCAGCAACTCTTAAAAAACAAAATATAAACTCTAAGAAATTTATACTTAAAAAATGTGAAACTCTCACAATTAATGGAACTATTAAGGGTAGTGAATCCAATGGATTAACTCCAAAAACAGCATTTGGTACAAGAGTTCAAGATGATACACTATCCCTCAACTACCCAGATGTTTTAAGAGTAAGAGCTATATATGAGTCGGATAACAATTCGAATCCAACTCTTCCAGGACTTACTTTAAATACTATTTCTGCAAATATTTCTGCTTTGAGTGCCGGAGAAGTTATATTTGGAAATACTAGTAAGTGTAAAGCTTTAGTCATTGGCACGAGTGGATCTACACAAGTTACATGCGTACTTTTAAATACAAAATCATTTACTGTGGGAGAAACAATAACTTTTAAAACCAGTGGAATTGTAGCTAACGTAAGTGATTTCAATCCTGGAGACAAAAATATTAGAGAAAGTTTTAGCTTTGATCCAGGGTATAAAGACGATTATTGTGATTATTCTAGATTAGTAAGAAAAAATAAACAGGATATTCCACAAAGAAGATTAACAGTTGTTTATGACAGATATGAAATTGATCCAAACCAACCTGGAGATTTTATAACCGTCAATAGTTTTTCTCCAGATGATTATGCAGACAATTTGCCAACAATTAAAACATACAAAGCAAGCGATTGGTTAGATTTTAGGCCTAGAGTTAAACCCTTCACTGGGCAAGCTTATTCACCATTCCAATTCGAATCTAGAGACTTTAGTGGGGATCAGGCGACTATTTCCAATGTCCTAGTAACTGGAAAAAATATAAGATTATCTTATTCATATTATCTTGGTAGAGTTGATAAACTTTCAATTGATAGAAAAGGTGAGTTTGATTTAATAATTGGAGAACCTTCAGAAATATTACTAGAACCGCCTGGCATTAGATCTGAAATGGAGGTAGCTACAATTTATCTCCCACCATATCTTTTCAGTCCCAGAGATGCAAGAGTTACCTTCCCATCTTATAGAAGATATACGATGGAAGATATTGGTAGACTCGAAGATAGAATTAAAAACTTAGAGTACTATACTCAACTTTCATTGTTAGAGTTAGAAACTTCATCTCTAGTAATAAAGGATGAGACGACTGGTTTAGATAGATTTAAATCTGGATTTTTTGTAGATAACTTCAAATCTCACGCTGCTCATGACATTAAGGGATTTAAAGCTTCTATTGATTTGGAGGAAGGATTATTAAGGCCTTCTCACTACACTAGCGGAGTAGATTTATTCTTAGGATCTGATATCATATATGATCCAAATGAAGACAATAAACATAAACAAGGATTGGTTAGTCCAAACATCAGAAAAACTGGAGATTTAATTACTCTAGATTATACTGAGGTTGATTCTATCGAGTCAAAATTTGCAACAAAATCTGTCGCTATTAATCCATTTGATGTTGAAAATTGGATTGGAAAAATTCAATTAAACCCAGCTTCTGATGTTTGGATTGATGAAAAGAATTTATCAGCAGATGAAAATGACATCAAAGCTGATTATAGTGTTTTAGTTGATATCTTCCAAGACGATCCAGATCCAGGATTTGTTCCGATTGATTGGAAATCTTGGATTGTCTATCATACTGGAATTCCAAATCAAGTAACAACTAAATCAAATAAAGAAGTTAATAACATTACATTAGGATCTCAATCTGAAGCTGTAGAAAGCCCAGTACAATCTACTGATTTGGATGTATATAAGGCTAATGCTGTAGATACCAGAGATGGTGTTCAGTATAAAATTGCTCCAAGCAAATATACGACAAAAGAAGCTAATAAAATTATCAACAATAATGTGATCAAGTTTATGAGATCACGAAATGTTGAATTTGATGCTGTAAGATTGAAACCATTTACTCAATTCTATGCATTCTTTAGTGGAAAAAATATTACTAGATTCTGTGTTCCAAAATTAGTAGAAGTCCGAATGATTTCTGGAACTTTCCAAATGGGTGAAACTATTCGTGGGCAAGCTAAAGATGATGAAGGAGATAAAATTAAAATCAATGATCCATCAATTAGGTGCAGACTTGCAACTCCAAGACATAAAGAAGGCCCATACTATCGTCCAACATTAAACTATACAAAAAACCCATACAATACTACACAAAATCTTCCAAATTCCTATAGTACAAATACCACTATTTTAAATATTGATACGGGTTCTCTTGGACTTGCTTCAGAAACAAGATTTGGTGGGTGGATTGAAACTGGAATGATTTTGTATGGAGAAACTTCTAAAGCAAAATGTAGAGTAACAAATGTCAGATTAATTTCTGATGTTGTTGGTGGATTGATAGGTTCATTCTTTATTCCAAAATGGACAAAAGCTTCTGGAAACCCAAGATTTACAACAGGAACTAAAACATTTAGACTCAGCACAAGTAATAAAAATGCAGATACTGACTCCAAAGCAGTAAAATCTATTGCGGAAGCTTTATTCGAGTCTAGGGGAGTAATTGATGTAACTCAAGACGCTATCTCTGGTATCAGAAATGCAATTTTTGCTAAGACAAATATTGTTGATGATAAGATCCTAACTTCTGATGATGAGACGGATGATCTATCAGGAAATCTGGAAAAAATTCTTACTAAACAACCAGAACCTCTTGCTCAGACGTTTAAAGTTCAAGAGGAAAATGGTATTTTTGTAAGTAAAGTTGAT
>Ga0169931_10008251_pt1 | contig 15229 bp, 16 predicted proteins | sample Kivu_15m_20L_FD_129675 | JGI IMG/M metagenome (GOLD analysis project Ga0169931, IMG submission 129675) | Freshwater microbial communities from Lake Kivu, Western Province, Rwanda to study Microbial Dark Matter (Phase II) - Kivu_15m_20L... | ecosystem: Environmental > Aquatic > Freshwater > Lake... | reverse complement strand
TACCCAAACCATCGAAATAATGAATGACAACATGCGTGGCATATCCTTGTCTAAACACATGAATTGGAATGTCTCCCGAAACGCCTGATCTAGAAAGAGTGAACGATGTGTAAATGTTTTTCAGCACTTCGTGATGCGCTCCATCGGCAATCCATTGCCTGTATGCTTGTTTAAACCTCTGCGGTCGTACAAGCATTTCCTGCGTCATGGTTTGGTCCGTATCTGAATCGGTGGGACGAAACCATTTCTTTATATGCTGCAGGAAACGGTCAAACATAATTATCGGTCGGCTATGTTTACATAATTGCGTTTTACGGCACCTGTATAAATTTGGCGTGGTCGAGCAATGGGTTCTTTTCGTTCAATCATTTCTTTCCATTGAGCAATCCATCCGGGCAAACGCCCGAGTGCAAACATAACCGTAAACATTTCGGTTGGGATGCCCATGGCTTTGTAAATAATACCTGAGTAAAAGTCGACATTCGGATACAGTTTGCGTTCAACGAAGTACGGATCGTTTAATGCTGCCTCTTCGAGTTTTTTGGCGATATCAAGCAGCGGATCGCTAACACCCAGTTTATTGAGCATCTGATCGCAAGCTTCCTTGATGATGCTGGCACGCGGATCGAAATTCTTATAAACCCGGTGCCCAAAACCCATCAAACGGAAGGGATCGTCCTTGTCTTTCGCCTTGGCAAGAAATTTATCTACATTTCCGCCATCGTCGCGAATTTTCTCAAGCATTTCAATCACTGCCTGATTGGCTCCGCCATGAAGCGGACCCCACAAAGCACAAATTCCTGCTGAAATTGAGGCATATAAATTTGCCTGCGAAGAACCAACCATCCTAACGGTTGACGTAGAGCAGTTTTGCTCGTGGTCAGCATGTAAAATCAGTAATTTATCGAGTGCATTTACAATTACGGGATCCAGCTCGTAATCTTCGGTAGGCATACCAAACATCATGTGCAGGAAATTTTCCATGTAATTGAGCGAATTGCGCGGATACATGACGGGGTGCCCTACAGAATTTTTGTAGGCCCAGGCAGCAATTGTACTGAATTTGGCAATCAGGCGCACAATGGTTAAATCGTTTTCCTGATCCGAGCGATTGGGTTGCAATGATTCAGGGTAAAACGTAGAAAGTGAACAGGTTATCGAAGCAACCACACCCATTGGATGCGCTTTGGCAGGATAGGCCTCGTAGAAGCGTTTCATGTCCTCATGTATCAAGGTATGCCGTGTAATGGATGTCTGAAATTTTTCGAGTTGTTCCTTTTTAGGAAGCTCGCCGTAAATAAGCAAGTAAGCTACTTCAATAAAGGTAGACTTTTCGGCAAGTTGCTCAATTGGGTATCCACGATAGCGGAGAATTCCCTTTTCGCCATCAAGGAAGGTGATGTTGCTGGTGGTAGCTCCTGTATTTTTATAGCCCGAATCCAGGGTTATTAGTTCTGAAACAGCACGCAGCTGCTGAACATCAATGGCTTGTTCGTTTTCGGTGCCGGTGATTACTGGCAATTCGTAGGATTTATCGTTGAATTGAAGATGGGCTGAATGACTCATAGATTGTGGGAAAGTTTATGTCTGCAATTTAATCTAAAATAAAATAAAGCGTATGATTTCGATGATTAAATCGTGATTCGGAAAGAAATTATTGTGCTCAAATTTTAGAATGCCTGAATTGCATTTGCATTTAATAAAATGAATAACCGATGCTAAATAAAATTGTTCTGAAAACGCCGGTGCTCAGTACGCTTTATTCCAACAAATAAGCCGTTGTTTGAACAAATGTGTATGAAAATAAAGCATCCGCATTCCGGTGATGTTGCTCCATGACACGTTTTATTTCGGGAAAAATCGTGCTATCTACCAGTCCTTTGCTTTCAAGATTTTCGCGTGTACTTTCCATTAAATCGAGCCAGTATGTACTCATATTTTTCAATGCCTCTGGGTTTCTCAAATCATTTAAAAACAATCCCGGCATCACCTGTATTTTCTCAAAGCCCCCGGGCAGTGCCTTCTCCAGCAGCGATGGAACTTTCAGTCCCACAAACGGATCGCCTCCCAGTTGCTCCTGCAACAGGTTATAGGCATTCCAATATGTATCCAAGGCGGGCAAATGCGGATACACCTGCAGCGAATTGTTTTGCACTTCGGTGGCCATAAAAAAGCCCCCCGGCTTCAGAAATTTGAGCAGGTGCTTAATCATTGCAAGCGGTTCGTGCACATGTTCCAGCATCCAGCAAATAAATATGCCATCGGCCTGCACGGCCGGATGAAAATCGTAGATATCAGCACAATGAAATTCCACTCTACTTTTTAAATCTTCCGGGAAATTGGATTTAGCGGCTTCGATGGCATTCTGCGAACGATCAACCGCAATAATTTTAATATCCGGAAATTTTCTCAGAAGAATTCTGGTTTGGGCACCAACGCCACAACCGGGTTCCAAAATGATGGTTCCCGGTTTAAAGTTGACACCTTCAAACACTTTAAAACTTAAAAATTCTGCTTGACGCAGTAGGCGATCAAACTCTTTTTTGCTGTATCCGTGAAAGTACTCCATGCCTGATTTTAATGAAACTAGTCTGCCTGCGAAATTATTCCCTGTAAAAGGAACAAAGTGCATGCATTTGCAATTATTTATGAGCTAATTAAAACTAATTTCGCATCCTTCATGCAGCGCGTCTTCAAATATCTGGCTTACGCCAGCCTGTACGGTACCTTTTTAGTGATTCTGGCAGGTTCGGTGGTTCGTACAACACATTCAGGCATGGGTTGCCCCGACTGGCCCAAGTGTTTTGGTTATTACATTCCGCCTACGGCGGATGAACAAGTGCGCTACAGCGAAGGAAAAACCTTCACCAAAGGCATGATGGTGATTGAAAATGACACTTTGTGGCGCGCCACAGAATCGATTGCTGCCGGCTCCGAATTCAACCGAAACCAATGGGAAAAATACCCCAAACACGATTATTCAGATTTTGTAGTTCATCAAACCTGGATTGAATACATCAATCGTTTATTAGGTGCTTTGCTGGGCTTGTTTGTATTTGCCCTGTTCGTAACATCGTTTGTTTGGCTCAAAAAAAAGCCCTTCTTGCCTTTGTTGAGTTTCGGACTTGTATTTATGACCGGTTTTCAGGCCTGGTTGGGCAAGCTGGTGGTCGATGGGAACCTGATTCCTCAATCCATTACGATACATATGGTGGGATCGCTGCTCATGCTGGTTCTGGCAGAACTCATTGTGCGATCGGTTCGTAATTCCGAGCGCAGCGCTCCTGTTAAACACCTACGGCTTTTTGCTTTTCTGGCGGTATTGCTCTTGCTTGTTCAACTATTAATTGGTACACAGGTGCGTGAAGAAATTGACATCATTGCCAAACAATTGGGATTTGAGTTACGAAGCCAATGGGTGAGTGAATTATCCTCGGTATACCTAATTCACCGGGCCTTTTCACTGGTGGTTACTGTAATTTGTATTGTTGCCGGATACCTGGCATTCAAAAGCCACGACAAAGGGCTGCGTTGCACCGGTTTAGGCATTTTTACATTTACCGCACTTGGTTTACTGGCAGGAATTTCTCTCGGCTTTGCCGGGATGCCCCCAGCCATGCAACCCTTGCATCTTGTAGCTGCAACAGTATTATTTTGGCTTACGTTCAGCGCCGGTGCTAGAAAAACAGTTTAATTTATTTCCAGCGTAAACTTGAAATCAGCTGCCGAACATCCTCTTTCAGAAAATTACTTACAGGAAGCAAAGAGTCGGCATTGGGTGCTGAATTAAAGTAAAGACTCCCTCTTAAAAAATGGGCTGTACTGTCGGTTGCATGAAACTGCAAGGGAGACGCCGCGTTCCCATTGATTTCGTAAAGAAGGCCAAAAACTCTGTTTTGAGGATCTTCATAAAGAGTTTCTGCAATTCCACTGGATTTAACAGTGTGCTTGTAAGCCATGTTGCGCGAGTCCTCAGTAAGACTAGACAAGTTGCCTTCTATTTTTCTGTAGCTTAAATGCAGGGTCGCTTTCAGCTTCGGAAACACAAGATTGAGCCAGCAGGGCTTATTGACTGCTGCTGCAGCAGGTGTCATGGATGAGTACTCAGGTATTTCAAAAGAAAAAGGGCAATCTGCCTCATACGTTTTGTACGTATGCTCAGGAAGGTCGATTCTGAAATATCCGCGTGGCCGCGGGATGGACTCATCTTCGCCGCAGGCGGAAAGAAAAAGTAATGCAGGCAAAAGAAAAAACCTTTTAAACATAGCGCAAATAAAAGAAAAATATGAAAAGAAGTGTTCTAATACCAGGCGCTTCAGTCAATAAAAATACAAGTCAGCATGCTTGCTGAAGAAGTAACATGAATGAGTTGAGGCAGATGGTCAATGCGCCATATCGTCGCCGTAATGCGATGATTCGTCATGGTGCGAACCGTGGTCATCCCGCTTGGACGAAAGCATGGTAAGCACGTCGGCAACCACCTCTACAGAGTATCGTTTGATTCTGTCTTTGTCCTCCCAGGTTCGCGAGCGAAGCTTCCCTTCGATGTAAACGGTCGCACCTTTGCGTACAATTTTTTCAGTAACTTCAGCTAAACCGCGCCACAATACTATATTGTGCCATTCGGTTTGCTCAAAACGTTGTCCGTCTTTTTTGTAAATTTCAGTGGTGGCCAGCGGAAAATTAGCTACCCTTACTCCGTTATCCAAAACCTTTACTTCAGGATCTTTACCAACATTCCCGATAAGGATTACCTTATTAACTCCAGCCATATGATTAGCGATTTAGCTAAACAAATATAAAAGATTATTTATGAATAAACGAAGCAGGCCAAATTTGAACAGGCTGATTAATAAACACTTACACTGGCAACGCGTTCTATACCATTCGGTTCTAACAAGATTCTGTTCAAACTGAACTCGTTTTTAAAGATCTTTTCGTCTTGAACGAATACTTGTTGACCTTGCCCATGGTATTGCCATTTGAAAAGATATAATCTACAAATGGTGAGAAAGCTTATGATCATTCTAGGTTTAAAAATTGAATTGTACAATCTCCGCAAGAAGCCTCAAAGGTTTTCGAGATATCGTGTTATGGCTCTGGGGAGGGCAAATTGATGAAGTTCGTTCATTTGAATAGCTTGAAAATCTTTCTGGAACTTTGGTTCAAGCATCTGTGCATGCACAAAAACAATATGAAGTTTTTGATGCGAAAGCTGATGAATGTTTACGTCGGAAACTCTTGTAATAACGGTGTCTTGTAGCTGACAAAATTGAATGAAATCGGGTGAACCACTAAAATTTTCAAGCATGGCGGGATGTTCAAATTCAATCATTGGAAATTCGTGTAAGCCTTGCCAGATATCGTTTCCATCGCGTCGGCGAATGAAGGTGTTTCCGTGCTGATCCAAAGCGATCAAATACAACAAATACCGGTTGCGCACTTTGGTTTTTCCCGCTTTCGCGGGATAAGAACTGATTTGTTGTTGCTTGAAGGCATGACATCCCGCTGCAAGCGGACAATTATTGCAAAGCGGGGCAAGTGGCTTACAAACCATGGAGCCAAAATCCATCATGGCCTGATTAAAATCGCCGGGTGTATTGCTTGGAATCAGGGCGGAAGCCAAAGCCGAAAACTTTTTTTGTCCGGCAGTGCTGTCAATAGGAGTTGCTATGCCAAACCATCGCGACAGCAAGCGGTAAACATTTCCATCAACGACGGCATGTGGCTTCCCGTAGGCAATCGAAACTACCGCTGCCGCCGTGTAGGGTCCTACACCGGGCAAACGAATCATTTGTTTGTAATCGTCGGGGAACAAGCCCTTGAACTCGCTTTGAACCATCTTGGCAGCCGCATGCAAATTGCGGGCTCTGGAGTAATATCCCAATCCTTGCCATAGCTTCATCACCTGATTTTCGGAGGCCCCCGCCAGCGAGGCTACATCCGGAAATGTTTCGGCAAACCTTTGATAATAAGCCATTCCCTGATCAATTCGGGTTTGTTGCAGAATGATTTCAGACAGCCAAATGAGATAGGGATTGTTGGTTTGCCTCCATGGTAAATCTCTTTTGTTTGCTGCATACCAATTCAAAAGAGGGCGGGTAAACGCTCCTGACACCGCGTTTAAATCAATATTATCAGCCATTTACGTTTATTTTAAAATTACTTTTTTCTTTGAAAAGAATATGAATATCTTTGCACCCCGTTTTTAAAGACCCTAACGTCCACATTAACAAAAAACTAAACTCATTATAAATCCTTAAATCCAAAACAGCCATGACCAAAGCTGAAATTGTTACTGAAATTGCTGAAAAGACCGGAATTGAAAAAGTAACCGTACAGGCAACTGTAGAAGCATTCATGAAGAGTGTAAAAACAAACCTTTCGCAAGGTAAGAATGTTTATCTGCGTGGTTTCGGAAGTTTCATTGTTAAGAAGCGTGCAGCTAAAAAAGGCCGTAACATCTCTAAAAACACAACAATCGTAATTCCTGAGCACTTCATTCCTGCATTCAAACCTGCGAAAACGTTCAGCGACAAAGTAAAGAAATCGGTTAAGGCCTGATTAAAATGAATTTGCGCATTACAGCTGTTGTTGCTGCCTGTTTGCTTATTGGTGCTGCAATTCTTATTGCACCCAGGTTGTCGCAGGAGCAGGCAACACAAGCTGAATTGCCGGATCAATCCTCTGCCGGAAGCGATTTTGAGAATCAAATTGCAGAGGTTAAAAAAAACCTGGATGCCTCTAAACTGGCATCACTTACGTTCTTTGAAGAGCAATATTCACAAAACAAAGGTCCTCAGGGAGCTTTCTGGCTCGATTCATTATCTTCATTCTGGGATTCCCAAATGAGACCGGGAATCGCAGCAGAGTATGTTTTCAGAAAGGCTGAATTAACGGGACAAACGGGCGACTGGTTTAACGCAGGAAACCGTTTTCTGGGAATTTCAAGGTTCTTTGAGGAACCTGATCGCAGCGGCTTAATCGACAAGGCGATTTTTTGTCTTGACAAAGCCATTACTCAGGCACCTGATGACAATGCTGTCAAAACCAGACTTGCATCTGCTTATGTTGAAGGAGGAAAAGATCCTATGAAAGGAATTTTTCTTCTCAGAGAGGTAGTTGCCGAAGAGCCGGAAAACATTGATGCACAAATGAATCTGGGATTCTTTTCGATGCAAAGCGGTCAGTTTGATAAAGCCGTTGAGCGATTTGAAAAAGTACTCGCCATAGATCCAAAGCTTTTGGAAGTGAAAATTTATTTGTCGGAGGCACTTGAGGCCTCAGGCAAAAGTGAAGAAGCTCTTCGTTTGTTGAACGAAATTAAAAAATCAGACGCCGATTCATTCTTGTTGCAAGAAGCACAAAAACGAATCGACGCAATTCAAAAATAATACGAACTTTAAACATTGAATTGTTATGCCAAGCGGTAAAAAAAGAAAACGTCATAAGATGGCAACGCACAAACGTAAAAAGCGTCTGCGCAAAAACCGTCACAAGAAGAAATAATCCACTGAGTCTAAAGGCTCTGTAATGATTGTATCGTTGATTTCAACGTAATAGTCATTGTATTGTCTTTCTCAGGAATATGCTTCATGAAGGCGCAATAGCGTCCTTTTTGTGTTTGCTATATTTCCCGATTTTCCCTTCAGGTGAACAAAGAATTAATTATTCAAACCGGAGGCAGTGACATTGTTATTGCCCAGCTGGAAGACCGCAGGCTAATTGAGCTGAACCGCGAAAAGAGCAATGTTTCTTTTGCGGTAGGCGATATTTATCTTGGACGGGTTAAGAAAGTCATGCCCGGGCTCAACGCTGCTTTCGTTGACGTTGGCTACGAGAAAGATGCTTTTTTGCATTACCTTGATTTAGGCCCTCAGGTAAATTCCCTGATTAAGTACATGCGATTAGGTCTGGCGGGTAAAGCATCTGAAAACAGACTGAGCGACTTTAAAATTGAAAGTGATATCCGAAAGGATGGCAAGATTGGGGATGTTCTTCAGAACAACATGCCTATGTTGGTGCAGGTAGCTAAAGAGCCTATTTCAACCAAAGGTCCGCGGATTAGTTCAGAACTTTCTCTTGCAGGCCGCTATCTTGTGCTGGTTCCATTTTCTGACAAGATTTCAATCTCTCAGAAAATCAAGGAAGCCGAGGAAAGAAACCGACTCAAGCGCCTCATTCAAAGTATTCGCCCAAAGGGTTTTGGGGTCATTATTCGGACAGTAGCGGCAAACAAAAAGGTAGCTGAGCTGGATCAGGATTTAAATGAATTGGTTCAGCGTTGGGATTCATTGGTGGAAAATCTGCCCACAGCTCAACCCAAGAGCAGGGTTTTAGGAGAAATTAAAAGAACATCCGCGCTTTTGCGCGATATTCTGAATGACTCCTTTAACAATATTGTAGTTGATGACCAAACCATTTACAACGAGGTTAAGAACTACATCGCTCACATTGCCCCTGAAAAAGAAAAGATTGTCAAGCTTCACAAAGGGAAAGAAGATATTTTTGAAGCTTATGGCGTTGACCGCCAGATAAAAGCAGCTTTTGGACAAAATGTAAGTCTTAAAAGCGGAGCCTACCTAATTATTCAACATACCGAAGCCATGCATGTGGTTGATGTGAATTCGGGACATCGTTCAAGATCTGATAACGATCAGGAAACCAATGCATTTGAGTGTAATCTGGAAGCTGCATCAGAAATTGCCCGGCAGCTTCGCCTCCGTGATATGGGTGGAATCATTGTCATTGATTTCATTGATATGCATTCGGCCAACAACCGAAAAATCCTGTTCGACAAACTCAAAGAGGCCATGTCGCAGGATCGGGCCAAGCATACCATTTTACCGCCAAGTAAATTTGGATTAATCCAAATCACACGGCAGCGGGTACGCCCCGAAATGGTCATCGAAACCCTTGAGAAATGCCCTACCTGCAATGGAAGTGGTGAAATTCAACCATCGATTCTGATTACCGATGAAATTGAAAACACCCTACGCTACATTCTTAAGGAGCAAAATGAAAATTCGGTGAGCTTGTGGGTGAATCCTTTCATCGAAGCCTACCTGAAAAAGGGCTTGCCTTCCATTCGGATGAAGTGGTTTTTCAAATACAAAAAATGGATTGACATAAAAACCAATGTCAATTACCACTTCAATGAGTATCATTTCCTGAATGCTCAGGATGAGGAAATTAAGCTCTGATTTAAGATTCACTTGATTTCTTAACACTAAGTTTACCTGCGAATTCTAAATTTGGTAAATGAATTCTACACGCGCAGAGAAACTTTTTCAATACGACCATTGGGCAAACTCGCTGATAATTAAGTCCGTACACCAACACCGGGATCAGGTGAGGCCGGAAGCACTTCAGGTTTTAAGCCACATGATGGGAGCGCGGCAAATCTGGTTTAACCGCATCAAAGGCATACCTGTAAGTGAGGATCTTATGCAAACTGCAGAGATTCAAGAACTGGAAAGAAGCAACGATACTCTTACTTTGCTTTGGATGGATTTAATTCATAAACACGATCCGGCGTCAACAATCGTGGAATATCAGAATTTTGCCGGACAGAAATTTAGTTCACTTTTTTCAGACATAATCACTCATGTGGTCAACCACGGGACTTATCATAGAGGACAAATAGCGCGCATAATAAGAGAATCGGGCGTTCAGCCGCCATCAACAGACTATATCGTTTTTGCCAGGCAGTAAAACCATATGGCAGCTTGCAGTCACTTTTCCGCTCGAAAAACTCAGTCTGTTAGCAGGTTTTTCCTACCTTCGCCCACCAATACTGATACCAGTAAATAGAAGATTTTTAGCATGTGGGCTAACCTTTCCAGGTTCATTTTAAGATACCGACTACCGATTCTGATTGTAATTAGCGGAATAACGGTGCTTATGGGATGGATGGCCACCAAAGTGGAAATGACATACACTTTGGCGCAGCTTCTTCCCGAAGACGATCCTGAGTTTCAGGTGTATGATGCGTTCAAAAAACGCTTTGGTGAAGATGCCAACTTACTCGTGATTGGCATTGAAACAGAAGACCTATTCAAAAAGGAGGTGTTTTCAGGCTGGAAAAACGCTACCGACTCGATTAAAGCCATTCCCGAAGTCAAAAACGTGCTTTCCATTTCGGGTATTTATCAGTTGCTGCGCAACGATTCTCTGCAAAAGTTTGATGTGAGTCCGGTGGTTGACAAACTGCCACAAACAGAAGCAGAAATGGATTCCATAAGGAATACCATCTTGAAACTTAAGTTTTACGATGAACTGCTAATCACCAAAACCGGTCCGGGAAAATACGCTACGGTGATGCTGGTAACGATGGACCAAAAAAGCATCGACCGGAAAGGTCGCAAGGAGCTGATTAACCATTTGGTTTCCTACACCGATAAATTTTCAACGAAGCACAACATTCAGGTTCATTATTCAGGACTACCTTACATAAGAACCATCAATGCAGAAAAGCTCAAAGGTGAGCTTGGGATGTTTTTGTGGATGTCGCTTGGAGTTACAGCGCTTGTTTTACTCTTGTTTTTCAGATCTTTCAAGGCCATTATTTTTCCGCTACTGGTCGTAGCGATAAGCGTTGTATGGGTGATTGGCACCATGGTGATGCTGGGTTACCAAATTACAATTCTTACGGCTTTGATTCCGCCTCTAATTGTCATCATTGGCATACCAAACTGTATTTTCCTGACCAATAATTTTCATCGCGAATACAAAGGACACGGAAATAAAATCAAAGCCATATCACGCGTGGTGCAAAGAATTGGGAATGCCACTTTCCTTACCAATTTTAATACAGCCCTTGGTTTCGTCACCTTTGCTTTTGTTCGAAGCGATATTTTAAAGGAGTTCGGGATCCTTTCGTCTATCAATGTGATGCAGGTTTTTCTGCTTAGCATGACTATTTTACCGATAGCGTATTCTTACATTCCTTCTCCGAAACAACGTCAGATAAAACACCTCGACAATAAGTACATGGATGGCATTGTTGAGTGGCTGATTAAACTGGTAACGAGACGCAGAAAATGGATCTATTTCACTACCCTTGTGATAGTTGCGGTGTCCATTTATGGTGTTACAAAAATTCGATCCACAGGAAATTTCACCGATGATATCCCCGATTCGGATCAGCTGATTGTTGATTTGAAGTTTTTCGAAGATCGTTTTCATGGTGTCATGCCATTCGAAATTACCATCGATACCAAAAAGAAAAACGGAGTCATGAAACTGTCAACGCTTAAAAAAATTGACAAGCTTCAGGAGGTGCTCAAGCAATATCCCGAATTTTCAAAAGCACTTTCGATTGCTGAGGTTATCAAGTTTGCCAAACAAGGATTTTACGATGGTGACTCTTTGTTTTATTCATTGCCCGGACAAGAAGAAATTGCCTTTTTACTGCCCTATGCTCAAAACATGGAACTGAAAGGTAGCAGCACCAGTTCGTTCATTGACAGTACAAGACAATTTACGCGTATCAGTGTGCAGATGGCAGATATAGGTACCACTGAAATGCAAAGAATCAGAGATGATGTAAGGCCCAAAATTGACTCGATTTTTGACCCTGAGAAATTTGATGTTGAATTAACCGGAACCAGTATTGTTTTCTTAAAGGGTACCGATTATTTGGTCGACAACCTGTTGATGAGTCTTGTAGCTGCTATTTTCCTGATTTCGGGATTGATGTATTTCATGTTTTATTCCATGAAAATGCTTTTGGTGTCTGTTATCCCCAATATCGTTCCGCTGCTGTTTACAGCAGGATTGATGGGCTTTTATGACATTTCACTAAAGTCATCAACCATTCTGGTATTCAACATTGCTTATGGGATCACCGTCGATTCAGCCATTCACTTCTTCTCCCGATATGGCATTGATTTGAAAAACAACAATTATCAAATCAAGCCGGCGGTCATTGCTTCCATGCGCGACACTAACATCAGCATTATTTACACTTCTATTATCTTGCTGCTTGGCTTCTGTATTTTTCTTTTTTCCTCCTTCGGAGGAACAATTGCTCTTGGATTCCTGATTTCTGTGACCATATTTGTAGGACTTTTCACAAACCTGCTCTTGTTACCCACCTTGTTGTTATCTATGGATCGTGCGTTCACCATCAAATCGTACAAAGAACCCTTAATAGCGGTTTATGACGAGGAAGAGGACATCGATCTTGATAGTTTAACCATAAGAAAGGAATCAGATTCAATAGAAAGTGAAGATTAATTATGAAAGGAATTATTCTTGCCGGGGGCTCCGGCACACGACTTCATCCACTTACGCTTGCCGTAAGTAAACAGCTTATGCCTGTGTATGATAAACCCATGGTTTATTATCCATTATCGACATTGATGCTTGCAGGAATTCGCGAAGTACTTATTATTTCTACCCCGCACGATTTGCCGCATTTCAGAAAATTGCTGGGCGACGGAAAAAGCCTGGGCATGTCGTTCAGCTACGCTGAACAGCCTGAACCCAATGGACTTGCACAAGCTTTTGTGATTGGTGCCCCTTTTATTGGCAATGATAAATGCGCTTTGGTTTTGGGCGACAATATTTTTTATGGCTCAGGAATGACCAAGCTTCTGCATGAAATCAACAATCCCGATGGAGGTGTGGTTTTTGCCTACCACGTTTCCGATCCGGAAAGGTACGGTGTGGTTGAGTTTGATGATAATATGAACGCCATTTCGATTGAAGAAAAACCCATTAAACCGAAATCCAATTACGCTGTTCCGGGCTTGTATTTTTATGATAATTCGGTAGTTGATGTGGCTCGTTCACTTAAACCTAGTGCCCGGGGCGAATATGAAATTACTGACGTAAACAAACATTACCTCAGCGCAGGTAAATTAAAGGTGGGGGTCCTGGACCGTGGAACAGCCTGGCTCGATACCGGAACATTTCATTCGCTCATGCAGGCAGGTCAATTTGTACAGGTTATACAGGAACGCCAAGGCTTGAATGTTGGCTGTATTGAAGAAATTGCCTGGAGAAACAAGTTCATTACTGACCAGCAACTTATTGAAGTAGCTGAACCACTAAGAAAAAGTGGATACGGAGAATACCTACTTAAACTTATTCAAGAAAAATGACACGAATTCTGATTACCGGTGGCGCCGGTTTCATTGGAAGTTGTTTGGCCGAGAAACTGGCCAGCAATCCAAATAACCTGGTAGTTATAGTTGACAACCTGAGAACAGGTGAATTAAAAAAAGTCCCTCAGTCGATAAATAAAAACATTCAATTTATTAAATGTGATGCAAACGACTACAGAGATATATCGGCTGTGTTTTTTGCCTACAAATTCGATTTTGTTTTCCATTACGCAGCATTGGTTGGCGTGCTTCGTACCTTACAGAATCCGGTAGCCGTTTTGGACGATATTGCAGGAATTGAGAACGTATTAAAGCTTTCAAAAAACACAGGAGTGCAACGTGTTTACTTTTCTTCCTCTTCAGAAGTTTATGGCGAGCCGGTTGAGTTTCCGCAAAATGAACATACCACACCTTTGAACTCGAGGCTTCCATACGCCATTGTTAAAAACGTAGGCGAAGCATATTTGCGCTCTTACTACCAGGAATTTAATCTTGAATACACGATTTTTAGGTTCTTCAACACATACGGCCCCAAGCAAAGTAAGGACTTCGTGATTTCGAAGTTTATACGTGCTGCACTTAAAAATGAACCAATCACCATTTATGGCGACGGCTCTCAAACACGCACTTTCTGTTTTATTGACGATAACATAGAAGCCTGCACCAATGCGTTTTATGAAAATATGTTTATTAATGACGTGGTGAACGTGGGCGGCAACATCGAAATTCCTATTCTTGAAGTGGCGCAAACAATCATTGGTATTACCGGCTCACAAAGCGAAATCCGTTTCCTTGATCCACTGGAAGAAGGTGATATGACACGCAGAAAGCCGGATACCACTAAAATGAACAGGCTTATAAACAGAGACTTGATTCCTTTTGAAGAAGGAATTGCCCGGGTAATTAATGACACTGCATTTATCCTTCAATGATTGAAGAAAACAATCTGGATGGCCTCATCTCAGAAGCTATTGCTCAAATAAATTTTCCGGCCTCACCGGCCGAACTTTACGAGCCCATTCGCTACACATTGAGCCTTGGTGGAAAGCGCTTACGCCCAAGGTTGCTGCTCATGGCTGCGCAAATGTTTGGTGAAAAACCTGAAACAGCTCTCATGCCTTCTTTAGGGCTTGAAGTGTTCCATAATTTCACTTTGTTGCACGACGATATTATGGACGAAGCTCCATTGCGACGTGGAAAACCTACAGTGCATACAAAGTGGAATTCCAATATCGCCATTCTTTCAGGTGATGTGATGTTTGCCGAAGCTTGCCGCTTGATGTCGAAGGCACCGGCACCGGCATTAAATCAGGTGATGGAGGTATTTTTTAAAGCCGCCGTTGAAGTTTGCGAAGGTCAACAATACGATATGAATTTTGAGAAACGCGAGGATGTAACCATTCCCGAATACCTCGAAATGATTCGATTGAAAACAGCTGTTTTACTTGGGGCCGGACTCCAAATTGGTGCACTTTGCGGAAATGCGACTTCAGAAAATGCTTCCCTGCTTTATCATTTTGGCTGCGATTTAGGTATCGCTTTTCAGCTCATGGATGATGTTCTAGACGTTTACGGTGACCCGGAGAAATTCGGAAAACAGGTAGGAGGCGATATTCTAGCCAATAAAAAAACCTATTTATCGCTTAAGGCATTTGAGAAGGCTGATTCTGCTGTAAACACAGAACTAAAACACTGGTATACAAGCCGCGAAATGACCGATGAAAAGGTGAATCGTGTCACTGCTATTTTTGACAAGCTTGGCATCCGCCGGGAGGCGGAACAGATCACAGAAAGTTATTATTTCAAGGCACTCGATCATCTTTCGAAACTCAAAGAAAAGGGATTTGATACGTCGGCTTTTGAAATTTTTGCTGCTAAACTAATGCAGCGTGAGCATTGAGTAATAAATACCTCAAGCTTCAGCTAAATACCTGAGTGCCTTCGCTGCAGTTTCTACAAATATCAATTGAAGCCCGATTGTTGATTACCGAAGTTCGAAATTGCTTGTATTGAGGACCTTTCCAGATTTCTTTAAAATTACGAAACTGAAGAATATTGCCTAATGTATGGCTGGCGTCCTTGTCAAAACAGCAGGGAACAACCTTTCCGTCCCAGGT
>Ga0169931_10008247_pt1 | contig 15232 bp, 10 predicted proteins | sample Kivu_15m_20L_FD_129675 | JGI IMG/M metagenome (GOLD analysis project Ga0169931, IMG submission 129675) | Freshwater microbial communities from Lake Kivu, Western Province, Rwanda to study Microbial Dark Matter (Phase II) - Kivu_15m_20L... | ecosystem: Environmental > Aquatic > Freshwater > Lake... | reverse complement strand
TTCGGGGACGGAGATGGTGATGCCTGGCGACAACGTGTCGATCACGGTGAGCCTGATCCAGCCGATCGCGATGGAAGAAGGTCTGCGTTTCGCCATCCGCGAAGGTGGCCGCACCGTGGGTGCCGGCGTCGTCGCCAAGATCATCGAGTAAGAGGTACAGGCCAGTAGCTCAATTGGCAGAGCGTCGGTCTCCAAAACCGAAGGTTGGGGGTTCGAGACCCTCCTGGCCTGCCATTCCGATCCGCCCGGCCATCGTGGTCGGGCGTCGGTGCATGATTCTCCGGTAGTTTTCACAATGGATAAGCTCAAGCTCGCGGTGTCGGTTCTGCTGGTTGTGGCAGGGGTCGCGGGCTACTATGCCCTGGGCGACAGCATGCTGATCGTCCGGATCGCGTCCGTCGTTGCTGGCGTGGTGGCGGCCACCGCGTTGGCCTTGACTTCCGCGCCTGGCAAGGCCTTTCACGGGTTCGCGCAGGAGTCGGTGGCGGAGACGCGCAAAGTGGTCTGGCCGACGCGCAAGGAGACGGTTCAGACCACGGGGATCGTCATGGTTTTCGTGATCGTGATGGCGGTTTTCCTCTGGGTGGTCGACGGTTCACTGGTCTGGGTGGTTCGCGTAATGATGGGGCGGGGTGATTGATGGCTAAGCGATGGTACGTCGTCCACGCCTACTCGGGCTTCGAGAAGAACGTGCACAAGGCCCTGCTCGAGCGCATCGAGCGTGCCAGCATGCAGGAGCAGTTCGGTCAGATCCTTGTCCCGGTCGAGGAAGTGGTGGAAATGAAGTCGGGGCAGAAGAGTATCTCCGAGCGCAAGTTCTTTCCGGGATACGTTCTCGTCGAGATGGAGATGACGGACGAGTCCTGGCATCTGGTCAAGAACACGCCCAAGGTGACGGGGTTCGTGGGTGGCAGCGCTCACAAGCCGACACCCATTTCCGATCGGGAGGTGCAGGCCATCCTCCAGCAGATACAGGAGGGGGTGGAAAAGCCCAAACCCAAGGTCCTGTTCGAGCCCGGCGAGTCCGTGCGTGTCAAGGAGGGTCCCTTCACCGATTTTCACGGGATGGTGGAAGAGGTCAACTACGACAAGAGCAAGCTCCGTGTATCGGTGTCCATCTTTGGTCGCGCCACCCCGGTCGAGTTGGAGTTTGGTCAGGTGGAGAAGTCCTGATTCCGTTAACTCCGCGCTCGGCGGGGTCGTGAAGCGGCGGGGCGGTTCCTGGCAGCCTGCCCGAACCCGCCGTAGTTTTTGCAGGCTGCAGCACAGGGGAGCCGCTACTTGATTTTGCGGCGTCTGAACCCGCATGAGGAAACGTCATGGCAAAGAAAGTCATCGGCTACATCAAGCTCCAGGTGCCGGCCGGCAAGGCGAACCCGTCGCCGCCCATCGGTCCCGCACTCGGCCAGCGCGGCCTGAACATCATGGAATTCTGCAAGGCTTTCAATGCCCAGACGCAGGGCATGGAAGTGGGATTGCCCATTCCGGTGGTGATCACCGCGTTCGCGGACAAGAGCTTCACGTTCATCATGAAGACGCCGCCCGCCACGGTCCTGATCAAGAAAGCCGCAGGGGTGAGCAAGGGGTCTCCAAAGCCGCACACGGACAAGGTAGGCAAGCTGACCCGCGCCCAAGCCGAAGAGATCGCCAAGACCAAGATGCCGGACCTGACCGCGGCCGATCTGGACGCCGCGCTCAGGACCATTGCTGGCAGTGCCCGCAGCATGGGCGTAGAAGTGGAGGGCATCTGAGATGGCAAAGATTTCCAAGCGTTCCAAGGCCCTGCGCGCCACTGTTGATCGCGCCCGGCTCTATCCCGTCGACGACGCGATCAATCTGGTGAAGCAGAACGCAACGGCGAAGTTCAACGAGTCCGTCGACGTCGCCATCAACCTGGGCGTCGATGCCAAGAAGTCTGACCAGATCGTGCGTGGGTCCGTCGTTCTTCCGCGGGGCATCGGCAAGAGCGTCCGCGTGGCCGTGTTCGCCCAGGGTGAAGCCGCCAAGGCTGCACAGGCTGCTGGCGCCGAAATCGTCGGGATGGAAGATATCGCCGAGCAGGTCAAGGCCGGCAACATCGATTTCGACGTCTGCATCGCGGCTCCGGATGCGATGCGCGTCGTCGGTCAGCTCGGTCAGATCCTTGGCCCGCGGGGACTGATGCCCAACCCGAAGGTCGGTACCGTGACGCCAAACGTTGCCGAAGCCGTGCGCAACGCCAAGGCCGGTCAGGTTCAATATCGCACGGACAAGGCGGGTATCATCCAGTGCACCATCGGCCGCGCTTCCTTCGAGCCCGTGGCCCTCCGCGAAAATCTCGTCGCCCTGATCGAGGCGCTGAACAAGGCCCGTCCGGCGGCGGCCAAGGGTATCTATCTCAGGAAGATCTCTCTCACCAGCACCATGGGGGTCGGCGTGCGCGTGGATCAGTCAAGCCTGCAGGCACAGGCCTGAGACGCTTTATGACCGCGTCAGGTGTGGCGCGGCAATTGACTTTGGGGTCGCTCGCCACCTTCGGGTGGTGCGCGGCACGTCAAAGACCGTAGGAGCGACGTTGGCTTAATCGCCGATCGCCGGCTCGAAAAGTTGCCCGTGGTGGCAATGTTTCGGGGCGGTGTCGGTGTCCTACGCAGACGGTGTGCCCGAAGCGGGATGTGATCGGGGTGGTTCGGCGAATTGCCGACGCCACCCGGGCAGCAAGCCTGATCGAAGGTCGCCGTGACTGGCTGCCGATGTCGTATGGATTCATGTCCGGACCGACCGTCGGTTTCATGTGACAAGCGCAAGGAGGAAAGACCTTGAGTCTGAATCTGGAGCAGAAGAAAGCGGTCGTGGCCGAGGTCGGTGCGAATGTCGCAGCGGCCCAGACCATCGTGCTTGCGGATTACCGCGGCCTCCGTGTGGGCGACATGACGAAGTTGCGTGCCAAGGCACGTCAGTCGGGTGTCTACTTCCGGGTGCTGCGCAATACGCTCGCGCGCCGCGCCGTGGCGGGGACGCCGTTCGCCGGACTGGCCGACCGAATGACCGGCCCGTTGGCGTATGGCATCTCCACCGATCCGGTGGCTGCGGCGAAGGTGATGCACGAGTACGCCAAAACGAACGACAAGTTCGTGATCCGCGGCGGGGCGATGCGGAACGTGGTGATGGAGCCGGCCCAGGTGGCCGCCCTGGCCACGATGCCGAGCCGCGAGGAGTTGCTGGCCAAGTTGCTGGGCACGATGCAGGCGCCGATCGCGACTTTCGTCCGCACCTTGAACGAGGTGCCGGGACGATTCGTTCGGACTCTGGCGGCTGTTCGAGACCAGAAAGCCGAGCAGACGGCGTAACGTATCCAATTCAGGACTGCACGACCACCATCAACCGGAGCGAAAGCTTCGGGCATCGAATCAGGAGCATATAGATCATGGCACTGTCCCAAAACGAAATCCTCGACGCCATCGCCGGCATGACGGTTCTGGAGCTGTCGGAACTGATCAAGGTCATGGAAGAGAAGTTCGGCGTCTCTGCCGCTGCCGCCGCCGTGGCAGTTGCCGCCCCCGCTGGCGGTGGTGCAGCCGCGCCTGCGGCTGAGGAGAAGACCGAATTCACCGTCGTTCTCGCCAAGGTCGGCGACAACAAGGTCAACGTCATCAAGGTGGTGCGCGAGATCACCGGCCTGGGCCTGAAGGAAGCCAAGGACCTGGTGGATGGCGCGCCGAAGCCCGTGAAGGAAGCCGTGCCGAAGGCCGAGGCCGAATCCATTGCCAAGAAACTGACCGAGGCTGGCGCCACGGCGGAAGTCAAGTAACTGAAGACTTTGACATCGTGACCAGACGGGCTGGCGGGAGACCGCCAGCCTGTCTGCACTTGTCGAGAACAGCGGTCATCACACAGCCAGCGTCCGAACGCTATCCCTACTTTCCGCGCCCTGACGGGCGTCGGAAGGCTGTGCCATGCCTGTTGTACCCACACGGCCCTGCCGTGTCCCTCAACTGTCCAGTGGGGTGACCATGAGCTATACCTTCACCGAGAAGAAACGGATCCGGAAGAGCTTCGCCAAGCGCGATGTCGTGCAGGAGGTTCCCTACCTCCTTGCCACCCAGATCGAATCTTACGCCCAGTTCCTGCAGGCGGATGCGCCTGCCGATGCCCGGAAGAACCAAGGCCTCGAAGCGGCGTTCACCTCGATCTTCCCGATCGCTTCACACTCGGGGAACGCCCGTCTCGACTATGTCAGCTTTCAACTGGGAACGCCGCCGTTCGACGTCAAGGAGTGCCAGCAGCGCGGGCTCACCTTCGCGGCGCCGCTGCGCGCCAAAGTCCGGCTCACGATCATGGACAAGGAGGCGCCGAAGCCCACGGTCAAGGAGGTGAAGGAGCAGGAAGTCTACATGGGCGAGATTCCGCTCATGACCGACACCGGTTCGTTCATCATCAACGGTACCGAGCGCGTCATCGTCTCCCAGTTGCATCGCTCTCCTGGGGTGTTCTTCGAACATGACCGCGGCAAGACGCACAGCTCGGGCAAGCTGCTGTTCTCGGCCCGGATCATTCCCTATCGCGGCTCCTGGCTGGATTTCGAATTCGATCCCAAGGACCTGCTTTACTTCCGTGTCGACCGTCGCAGGAAGATGCCGGTCACCATCCTGCTCAAGGCCATTGGCATGTCGCCCGAGCAGATCTTGCGCGAGTTCTTCGAGTTCGACACCTTCCACCTGTCGCCGGAACGCATCGAATTCGAGATCGTCCCGGAACGCCTGCGTGGAGAGATCGCGCGCTTCGACATCGTCACGCCGCAGGGCAAGGAGATTGTCCAGAAGGACAAGCGCATCACCGCGCGGCACGTCCGCGAGATCGAGCAAGCTGGCGTGAAGCGCGTTGCCGTCGGGGATGATTTCCTGGCCGGACGTGTGCTGGCGCGCAACGTGGTGAACCCCGAGACCGGTGAGATTCTCGGACAGGCGAACGAGGAGCTCACGCCGGATTCTATCCTCAAGCTGGTGGCCAATGGCGTCAGCGAGATCCAGGTCATCTACACCAACGACCTCGACCAGGGCGCCTACATCTCCCAGACGCTTCGGGCTGATGATAGCGTCGACCAGATGAGCGCACAGGTTGCGATCTACCGCATGATGCGTCCGGGGGAACCGCCGACCGAGGACGCCGTGCGGACCCTGTTCCATGGTCTGTTCTATTCCGAGGAACGCTACGACCTGTCGGCGGTCGGCCGCATGAAGTTCAACCGGCGCGTCGGTCGCGACGAACTGCTCGGCCGCGGTACCCTGTCGAACGACGACATCATCGCCGTCATCCGCATCCTGGTCGAGTTGCGCAACGGCCGTGGCGAGATCGACGACATCGATCACCTGGGCAACCGCCGCGTGCGTTCGGTCGGCGAACTCGCCGAGAACCAGTTCCGTGCCGGGCTGGTCCGGGTGGAGCGGGCGGTCAAGGAACGCCTGTCCCAGGCCGAGTCGGAAAACCTGATGCCGCACGATCTGATCAACGCCAAGCCAGTCAGCGCCGCGGTGCGCGAGTTCTTCGGCTCGAGTCAGCTCTCGCAGTTCATGGACCAGACCAACCCGCTGTCCGAAGTCACCCACAAGCGGCGTGTCTCCGCGCTCGGACCGGGCGGGTTGACGCGGGAACGCGCCGGTTTCGAGGTCCGCGACGTCCATCCGACCCACTACGGTCGCGTGTGCCCGATCGAGACGCCGGAAGGTCCGAACATCGGTCTCATCAACTCGCTGGCCCTGTATGCCCGCACCAACGAGTATGGGTTTCTCGAGACCCCGTACCGTGTGGTCAAGGATCGCCGTGTGACCGACGAGATCCACTTCCTGTCAGCCATCGAGGAAGGCCATTACATCATCGCCCAGGCCAACGCGACCGTGGATGGTGAGGCCCTGCTGGTGGACGAACTGGTGTCCTGCCGGAACCACAACGAATTCGCGCTGGCGACGCCGGACAAGGTCCAGTACATGGACGTGGCGCCCTCCCAGATCGTCTCGGTGGCGGCCTCGCTCATCCCGTTCCTGGAGCACGATGACGCGAACCGCGCGCTGATGGGCTCGAACATGCAGCGTCAGGCTGTCCCGTGCCTGCGTGCCGAAAAGCCCCTGGTTGGCACCGGCATCGAGCGTACCGTGGCCGTGGACTCGGGTACTGCGGTTCAGGCGCGGCGCGGCGGTGTGGTGGATTACGTCGATGCCAGCCGCATCGTGGTGCGAGTGCACGACGAGGAAGCCCTCGCGGGTGAAGTCGGTGTGGACATCTACAACCTCACCAAGTACACGCGCTCGAATCAGAACACCAACATCAACCAGCGGCCGGTGGTCCGGGCGGGTGACGTGATCGCGCGCGGTGATGTGATCGCAGATGGCGCCTCCACGGACATGGGCGAACTCGCCCTGGGGCAGAACCTGCTGGTTGCCTTCATGCCGTGGAACGGCTACAACTTCGAGGACTCCATCCTCATCTCCGAGCGCGTTGTTGCCCACGACCGGTTTACCTCGATCCACATCGAGGAATTGTCGGTGGTGGCTCGTGACACCAAGCTCGGGCCAGAGGAGATCACCCGGGACATCTCCAACCTCTCCGAGGCCCAGCTGGCGCGCCTCGATGAGTCCGGCATCGTGTACATCGGGGCCGAGGTCGAGGCAGGGGACGTGCTGGTGGGCAAGGTCACTCCGAAGGGTGAGACTCAGCTCACTCCGGAGGAAAAACTGCTCCGCGCCATCTTCGGCGAGAAGGCGTCCGACGTGAAGGACACAAGCCTGCGGGTGCCGTCGGGCATGTCCGGTACGGTCATCGATGTGCAGGTGTTCACCCGCGAGGGCATCGAGCGTGACAAGCGCGCCCAGCAGATCATCGATGACGAGCTGAAGCGTTATCGCACCGATCTGCATGATCAGCTGCGCATCGTCGAGGGGGACGCGTTCTCCCGTATCGGCCGTCTCCTGGTCGGGAAGGTCGCCAACGGCGGTCCGAAGAAACTCGCCAAGGGCACGAAGATCACCCCAGAGTATCTGGAGGACCTCGATCGCTACTCCTGGTTCGACATCCGCCTCTCCGACGACGAAGCCCAGATGCAGCTCGAGCAACTCAAGGACGGCATCGCGCAGAAGCGCACCGAGTTCGACGCCGCTTTCGAGGAGAAGCGGCGCAAGCTCACCAGCGGCGACGAACTGCCTCCTGGCGTGCAAAAAATGGTGAAGGTCTACCTGGCCGTCAAACGTCGTCTGCAGCCTGGCGACAAGATGGCCGGCCGTCACGGCAACAAGGGTGTCATCTCCAAGATCGTTCCGATCGAGGACATGCCGCACACCGCAGATGGCACGCCGATGGACATCGTGCTGAACCCGCTCGGCGTTCCCTCGCGCATGAACGTTGGCCAGATCCTGGAGACACATCTCGGTTGGGCAGCGAAGGGCCTCGGCCAGCGTATCGACGCGATGCTCAAGGCTCAGGTCAAAGTGGCGGAACTGCGCAAGATGCTCGAGGCGATCTACAACTCCAACGGTCGTCGGGAGGACGTGGCATCGCTCACCGATGGGGAGGTCGTGGAACTGTGCCGAAACCTGTGCAACGGCGTTCCGTTTGCCACACCCGTGTTCGACGGCGCGACCGAGGAGGAGATCAAGGCCATGCTGGCCCTTGCCGGTCTGCCGCAATCCGGACAAATCGCGCTGTACGACGGGCGCACCGGTGAATCCTTCGAGCGCCCGGTGACGGTGGGCTACATGCACATGCTGAAGCTTCATCATCTGGTGGACGACAAGATGCACGCCCGCTCCACCGGTCCATACTCGCTCGTGACTCAGCAGCCCCTGGGAGGCAAGGCGCAGTTCGGCGGGCAGCGCTTCGGGGAGATGGAGGTCTGGGCGTTGGAGGCCTATGGGGCCTCCTACACTCTGCAGGAGATGCTTACCGTCAAGTCCGATGACGTTACCGGCCGCACCAAGGTGTACGAGAACATCGTCAAGGGGGAGCACAAGATCGATGCCGGCATGCCGGAGTCGTTCAACGTGCTGGTGAAGGAAATCCGGTCCCTCGCGATCGATATCGACCTCGATCGCTACTGAAGGAGGCGCGAATGAAAGCCCTACTCGATTTGTTCAAGCAGGTCACCCAGGAAGAGGAATTCGACTCGATCAAGATCGGTCTCGCCTCTCCGGACAAGATCCGCTCCTGGTCGTACGGCGAGGTGAAGAAGCCGGAGACGATCAACTACCGAACCTTCAAGCCTGAGCGGGACGGCCTGTTCTGCGCCAAGATCTTCGGCCCGGTCAAGGATTACGAGTGCCTGTGCGGCAAGTACAAGCGTCTTAAGCACCGCGGCGTGATCTGCGAGAAATGCGGCGTCGAGGTGACCCTGTCGAAGGTCCGTCGGGAGCGCATGGGACACATCGAGCTCGCCAGCCCGGTGGCCCACATCTGGTTCCTCAAGTCCCTGCCCTCGCGCCTTGGAATGGTCCTCGACATGACGCTGCGCGACATCGAGCGCGTCCTTTACTTCGAGGCCTACGTCGTTACCCACCCCGGCATGACCCCGTTGCAGGCCGGGCAGCTCCTCACCGAAGACGACTACCTCACCAAGGTCGAGGAGTACGGCGACGAATTCTCCGCGGCCATGGGGGCGGAGGGTGTGCGCGCGTTGCTTCGCAGTCTCGACCTCAACCGCGAGATTGAGCGCCTGCGCAAGGATCTCGCCGCCACGGACTCCGAGACCAAGATCAAGAAGATCGCCAAACGTCTCAAGGTCCTCGAGGCATTCCAGAAGTCCGGCATCAAGCCCGAGTGGATGGTCATGGAGGTGCTGCCAGTCCTGCCTCCGGAATTGCGGCCGCTGGTGCCCCTCGATGGTGGACGTTTCGCCACCTCCGACCTGAACGACCTCTACCGTCGAGTCATCAACCGCAACAACCGGTTGAAGCGCCTGCTCGAGCTGAAGGCCCCCGAGATCATCGTGCGCAACGAGAAGCGCATGCTGCAGGAGGCCGTGGACTCGCTGCTGGACAACGGGCGACGGGGCAAGGCCATGACGGGCGCCAACAAGCGCCCCCTGAAGTCCCTGGCGGACATGATCAAGGGCAAGGGCGGCCGCTTCCGCCAAAACCTGCTCGGCAAGCGCGTCGACTACTCGGGCCGTTCGGTCATTGTGGTTGGACCGCAACTGAAGCTGCACCAGTGTGGCCTGCCCAAGAAGATGGCCCTGGAGCTGTTCAAGCCCTTCATCTTCCACAAGCTCGAGATCCTCGGGCTTGCGACGACCATCAAGGCGGCGAAACGACTCGTCGAGGCCGAGGTGCCAGAGGTTTGGGACATCCTCGAGGAGGTCATCCGCGAGCACCCGGTGCTGCTGAACCGTGCACCCACGCTCCACCGCCTCGGCATTCAGGCCTTCGAGCCGGTGCTGATCGAGGGCAAGGCGATCCAGCTGCACCCCCTGGTCTGCGCCGCCTTCAATGCCGACTTCGACGGCGACCAGATGGCCGTGCACGTGCCGCTGTCGCTCGAGGCGCAGATGGAGGCGCGCACGCTGATGCTCTCTTCCAACAACGTGCTGTCGCCCGCCAACGGTGACCCGATCATCGTTCCGTCCCAGGACATCGTGCTCGGTCTCTATTACGTGACACGCGAAAAGGTCCAGGCGCGCGGTGAGGGCATGGCCTTCCGCGACATATCCGAGGTGGCCCGTGCCTACGAGACACGTCAGGTGGACGTGAATGCGCGCATCCGTGTCCGCATCCGGGAGCAGGAATGGGCGGAGGACGGTTCCCTGCGCGACAGGCTGACGCGCTACGAGACCACGGTCGGTCGCGCGCTACTTTCGGAGATCCTGCCGCCAGGACTGCCCTTCAGCACCATCAACAAGGCGCTCAAGAAAAAGGAAATCTCCCGCCTGATCAACGCGGCCTTCCGCCGCTGCGGCCTGCGCGAGACGGTGATCTTCGCCGACAAGCTCATGTACACGGGTTTCGCCATGGCCACCCGCGCCGGAGTTTCCATCTGTGTCGACGACATGCGGGTCCCCCCCCAGAAGGACGAGATCATTGCCGCCTCCGAAAAGGAGGTGCAGGAGATCGAGGCGCAGTACACCTCGGGCCTCGTCACCCAGGGCGAGCGCTACAACAAGGTCGTGGATATCTGGGGTCGTGCCGGCGACATGGTCGCCAAGGCGATGATGGAACAGCTCGGCACCGAGCCGGTGATGGCACCCGGTGAAGACGGCCGTCCTGCCCAGGTCAGCGATGCCAACGGAAAGCCCATGTTCCAGGAGTCGTTCAACTCCATCTACATGATGGCTGACTCCGGGGCCCGTGGTTCAGCCGCGCAGATCCGTCAGCTGGCCGGCATGCGGGGTCTGATGGCAAAGCCGGACGGATCCATCATCGAGACCCCGATCACCACCAATTTCCGGGAAGGCTTGAACGTCCTGCAGTACTTCATCTCCACCCACGGCGCCCGGAAGGGCCTGGCGGACACTGCGTTGAAGACGGCGAACTCGGGCTATCTGACGCGGCGTCTGGTGGATGTCACCCAGGACCTCGTGGTCACCGAAGTCGACTGCGGCACCACCGACGGCGTCGCCATGAAGGCACTTGTCGAGGGTGGCGAGGTCGTCGAAGCCCTGCGTGAACGCATTCTCGGTCGCGTCGCCGCCGTGGATCTGGAGCATCCGGAGTCGGGTGAGACCATCATCGAGGCCGGCTCGCTGCTCGACGAAGAAGCTGTCGATACCATCGAGAGCCTGGGCATCGACGAGGTGAAGGTGCGCACTCCGCTGACCTGCGCAACGCGCTATGGCCTGTGCGCCAAATGTTACGGCCGCGATCTCGGACGCGGCATGCTGGTCAATGTGGGCGAAGCGGTGGGCGTGATCGCCGCGCAGTCCATCGGCGAGCCCGGCACCCAGCTGACCATGCGGACGTTCCACATCGGCGGTGCTGCCTCCAGAACCGCGGTGGCCAGTCAGATCGAGAGCAAATCGAACGGAACGGTACGCTTCTCGCCGCTGATGCGTTGCGTGACCACCCTGCGCGACGAACAGGTGGCCATCACTCGCTCGGGCGAGGTCGTCATCCTGGACGACAATGGACGCGAGCGCGAGCGACACAAGGTGCCATACGGCGCCACGGTTCTCGCGCAGGACGGTGCCCGGGTCAAGGCTGGCGCGGTATTGGCCAACTGGGATCCGCACACCCGCCCGATCATCACCGAATATGCAGGGCGTGTCCGTTTCGAGAACGTCGAGGAAGGCGTAACCGTCGCCAAACAGATCGACGAGGTCACCGGTCTCTCCACACTAGTGGTGATCGATCCGAAGCGTCGCGGCAGCGCCCAGGCCAAGGGCGTCCGTCCGCAGGTCAAGTTGCTCGACGAGAACGGTGTGGAACTGCGTCTGCCGACCACCGACCAGCCTGTGGTCTACACCTTCCAGATTCACTCCATCATCACCGTCAAGGACGGCCAGCAGGTCGGGGTCGGTGAGGTGCTGGCCCGCATTCCGCAGGAGTCGGCCAAGACCAAGGACATCACCGGCGGTCTGCCGCGGGTTGCCGAATTGTTCGAGGCGCGTTCTCCGAAGGACTCGGCCGTGCTGGCCGAGGTGACCGGCACGGTGTCATTTGGCAAGGACACCAAGGGCAAACAGCGTCTGATCATCACAGACCTAGACGGCATTGCCCACGAGTTCCTGATCCCGAAGGACAAGCATGTTCTGGTGCACGACGGTCAGGTGGTCAACCGCGGCGAGGAAATCGTCGAGGGAGACCCCGAGCCGCATGACATCCTGCGCCTGCGGGGCATGGAGGCCCTCGCGCGCTACATCACCGACGAGGTGCAGGAGGTCTACCGGCTTCAAGGGGTGCGCATCAACGACAAGCACATCGAGGTCATTGTTCGCCAGATGCTGCGCCGCGTTCAGATCGTGGACGCCGGAGACACCCGCTTCATTCCGGGCGAGCAGGTTGAGCGTGCCGACGTGCTGGACGAGAATGACCGCGCAATGGCCGAGGACAAGCGCCCCGCGACCTACGAGCACCTGCTGCTCGGGATTACCAAGGCTTCCCTGTCGACCGACTCGTTCATTTCCGCTGCATCCTTCCAGGAGACGACCCGGGTACTTACCGAGGCAGCGATCATGGGCAAGAAAGACGACCTCCGGGGTCTCAAGGAGAACGTCATCGTCGGCCGTCTCATTCCCGCCGGAACCGGTCTTGCCTACCACAGCACGCGCAAGCGGGGGCACGAACTCACCGAGGACGAGGTCTTCCTGGCCGAGGGTGCGTCCCAGGAGCCCGCTGTGGCGGCGGATGACCAGCAGGTTGCTTGACGTTCCTGCAGTGGCCTCGTAGAATCCGCAGTCTTTTTATCCGGGCCGGGCTCATATCCGGCCCGCCACTCTGAAAGTCTCCGGGACGGCTCAATGGCCGTCCCGGCTTTTTGGACCTCGAGAAATGCCGACAATCAGTCAGTTGGTTCGCAAGCCGCGTACCCGCCAGCCCTCCAAGAGCAAGGTGCCCGCCCTCGCCGGATCGCCGCAACGGCGCGGAGTGTGCACCCGCGTCTACACCACCACCCCGAAGAAGCCGAACTCCGCGCTCCGGAAAGTGGCGAAAGTGCGGTTGACCAACGGCTTTGAGGTCATCAGCTACATCGGTGGCGAGGGTCACAACCTCCAGGAGCACTCGGTCGTGCTGATCCGCGGCGGTCGCGTCAAGGATCTCCCGGGGGTCCGCTACCACATCGTGCGCGGCAGCCTCGACACCCAGGGTGTCAAGGACCGCAAGCAGGGCCGGTCCAAGTACGGCGCAAAGCGCCCCAAGTAAGCCGCCTTCATCCAGCCAGCCAACGGAATTAGGAGCAAGCCATGCCGCGTCGTCGCGAAGTCCAGCGCCGCGAAATCCTGCCCGACCCGAAGTTCGGGAGTCAGGATGTCTCGAAATTCATCAACGTCCTGATGTCGAGCGGCAAGAAGTCCGTCGCCGAGAGCATCATGTATCGTGCACTGGATCAGATCGCCAAGAAGACCGGCAAGGATGCGCTCGAAGTCTTTACCCAGGCGCTGCAAAATGTGCGACCCGTCGTCGAGGTGAAGAGCCGTCGCGTGGGTGGCGCGAACTACCAGGTGCCGGTCGAGGTTCGTGCGGTGCGCCGGACGGCGCTTGCCATGCGCTGGCTGCGAGAGGCTGCCCGCAAGCGGTCCGAGAAATCCATGGGTGCCCGTCTGGCAGGCGAGCTCGCCGAGGCGTCCGAAGGTCGAGGCGGCGCCATGAAGAAGCGCGACGAAGTTCATCGTATGGCCGAGGCCAACAAAGCCTTCTCCCACTACAGATTCTGACCGGTGGTGGCCTCGGGGCCGCCTCCAGCCTGGCGCTCAAAAGGCGCTGAACGATCCTCAAGAGTCCACCTATGGCACGCACCACCCCGATCGACCGGTACCGCAACATTGGCATCATGGCTCACATCGATGCCGGCAAGACGACGACGACCGAGCGCATCCTGTTCTACACCGGCGTCTCCCACAAGATCGGTGAGGTGCACGACGGCGCTGCCACCATGGACTGGATGGAGCAGGAACGTGAGCGTGGCATAACGATTACTTCCGCGGCCACCACCTGCTTCTGGAAGGGGATGGACGGCAAGTATCCCGAGCATCGGATCAACATCATCGACACGCCCGGGCACGTGGATTTCACCATCGAGGTGGAGCGCAGCCTCCGCGTGCTCGACGGTGCATGCACCGTGCTGTGCGCGGTGGGCGGTGTGCAACCCCAGACCGAGACCGTCTGGCGCCAAGGTAACAAGTACAAGGTGCCGCGTCTTCTGTTCGTGAACAAGATGGACCGCCAGGGCGCCAACTTCATGCGCGTCTACGATCAGGTCAAGCAGCGCCTCAAGGCCAACCCGGTGCCGATCCAGCTCCCCATCGGGGCCGAGGACACCTTCGTCGGCGTGATCGATCTCGTCAAGATGAAGGCAATTCACTGGGACGACTCCAGCCAGGGCATGCGTTTTGAAGAGCGCGACGTTCCTGAGGCCCTGCTGGACGAGGCGAAGGAGTGGCGCGAAAAGATGGTCGAGGCAGCGGCCGAGGCCAACGAGGACCTCATGAACAAATATCTCGAGGTGGGTGACCTCGAGATCGCCGACATCAAGCTCGGGCTTCGTCTGCGCACGATCGCGAATGAGATCTTTCCGATGATGTGCGGTACCGCGTTCAAGAACAAGGGCGTTCAGGCGATGCTTGATGCCGTCATCGATTACATGCCCGCGCCGGTCGACATTGCCGCCGTGGCCGGATCTCTCGAGAACGGCGACTCGGCGTCACGCAGGGCGAGCGATGAAGAGCCCTTCGCGGGCCTGGCATTCAAGATCATGACCGACCCGTTCGTCGGGCAACTCATCTTCTTCCGTGTGTATTCCGGCGTGGTGAACTCCGGCGACACCATTTATAACCCGGTGAAGCGCCGCAAGGAGCGCATCGGCCGGATTCTGCAGATGCACGCCAACCAGCGGGAAGAGATCAAGGAAGTGCGTGCCGGTGACATCGCTGCGGCCGTGGGCCTCAAGGAGGCGACCACCGGTGACACTATCTGCGATCCGGACAAGACCATCATTCTGGAGCGCATGGAGTTCCCAGAGCCGGTCATCCACGTCGCCGTCGAGCCCAAGACGAAGAGCGATCAGGAAAAGATGGGCATCGCGCTCAACCGTCTTGCCCAGGAGGACCCGTCTTTCCGCGTCCGCACTGACGAGGAGTCCGGTCAGACGATCATCTCCGGCATGGGCGAGCTGCACCTCGAGATCATCGTGGACCGCATGAAACGCGAGTTCAACGTCGAGGCCAATGTGGGTGCCCCGCAGGTGGCCTATCGCGAAGCCATCAAGAAGGCCACGGAGATCGAGGGCAAGTTCATCAAGCAGTCGGGCGGCAAGGGCCAGTACGGGCACGTGTGGCTCAAGATGGAACCTGCGGAGCCGGGAAAGGGTTTCGAGTTCGTCGATGCGATCAAGGGTGGCGTTGTCCCAAGGGAATACATCCCCGCGGTGCAGAAGGGACTCGAGGACACCCTGCCCAACGGTGTGCTCGCCGGTTTCCCGGTGGTGGATGTGAAGGTCACGCTGTTCGATGGCTCCTACCACGAGGTGGACTCCAGCGAGAACGCGTTCAAGATGGCGGCTTCCATCGCCTTCAAGGACGGTATGCGCAAAGCGAACCCCGTTCTGCTCGAGCCCATGATGG